>Ga0208134_1000425_pt1 | contig 27923 bp, 39 predicted proteins | sample VirMetDEL_Mar_31_FD_184515 | JGI IMG/M metagenome (GOLD analysis project Ga0208134, IMG submission 184515) | Aqueous microbial communities from the Delaware River and Bay under freshwater to marine salinity gradient to study organic matter... | ecosystem: Environmental > Aquatic > Marine >...
CAGCACCTTCTTGCACTAGCTCTGGCATAACCTTTTGCACCTCTTGAGCTATAACACCTGAAGACTTCTCGTCAGTTGCTTTAAGAGTGAACGAGTAACCACCTAGCTGTTGAACCTTATCCAAAGCTCCGGTAATCGGGGTTATATCGTCTTTAGCACGTTCATCTGAAGTGGTATTAATCGTACCTGCATTAACCGTAGTAAACGTTACCGTGCTATTCGTGTTCGTAGCCTGATTAGAGGTGTACGTTGTGTACCCAGCGCCATTAGTAATCTGGTTATTGTTGGTTACGTTAGTAGCACCTGTAGCTATACCGTTTAGCTTTGTTTTATCCGCAGCAGATATACAACCAGCGGCTGATGTTGTAGCTGCAGGTACTGTTGTGTTAGAACCGGTACTTGAAATTATAGAAACATCTGTTGATGATGTGCCGCTACCTAAGTTTGTAGGTACATTTACTTGTGCTCCATCGGCTACGTTTATAAAGGTTCGAATAGCCGCCGCACTACCATGTCTTATGTAGCTGTCGTCACCTGTCTCGACCATAACTTTAGTAACGCCGCTCGTTACATCATTAGCCGTTGTGTTTATGTAGTTAGCAAAAATATAACCGCTGCTATTACGTTGTACGACAGTACTGTTACTAGCAGAGGCAGAAACTGTGTAAGGGAAACTGTAGTTGTTAGCGTTAGTTGCTATTGTGTCTAGCTTCGCGCCGTCTGTAGCTACGTCACGCCCATCGAAAGTCGAGTTAGTTGTGATAGCACCTGTCATAGCCCCGCCAGCTTTAGGTAAAGCAGCGTCAGCCTTAGTACCTTGTGCCGCTGTAGCATATGCGGTAGCTGCAGTAGTAGCAGCCGTTCCTAAACCTAGCGTTGTTCTAGCTGCAGAAGCACTAGCATCGTCAACTAATGTCTTGCCGTATGCACTGATAGTTGTATTAGCCGGTAGCGACAAAGTCTTAATATCAGCATCAACTTCAGAATCCATCAAGGCTCCTGCGGCAGTGACATTAGCTGTGTCTGTTACGTCTGCGCTTGCTTCAATACCATTTAGCTTAGTATGATCAGCGTCAGTAAATACATTCGAGTTTGTAGCTGCTTCCACTGCTGCGCGTATTTCTGCATCTGTTTGGTCTGTTGTAGCACCTGCTTCAATACCATCTAACTTTGCACCGTCAACAGAAACGTCTCTACCATCAAAAGTGCTGTTAGTAGTAATAGCACCTGTCATAGCACCGCCAGATAACGCCAGTGTTGCTGACTCGTTAGCTAACTTAACCCATGAACCTGCATGAGCGAAATAACCTTTCCCTGTGCCATGAACATGAGCAAACATGCCATGATATGTCGAAGCACTTGGTAGGTCTCCTTCGGTTGAATATACGTTAGCGAATAGCATTTTGTTGCCAGCGCCGTCTATGTCGCCGGTCATTGCCCCACCGGATCGCATCAAAGCTCCAGCAGAAGTGACGTTAGCTGTGTCTGTTACGTCTGCACCGTCTTCTACGTTTAGTGCGGATAACAGTGCGCTTTTTGATACAGACCCAGTTAAACCTACAACGGCTTGGACGGCATCTGTCTGATCGTGTTTCGACCAATTACTTGCGTAAGTAGAAGTAGACGCATTATCTGTCGTCGCAACGATGTTGTCCCCCACTGCAAACGATATACTATTAACCGTGCCTGCTCCAGAAACGTAATAGAACCAACCCGTCTGAGCGGAACCTCCACCTGGGAAACTGCCTGAACCTGCGTTCCAATCACCTTTATAAACCATCCCGTTTTCGAGCGCGGCAATATCGGTTTCCATTTGGTCGAGATCAACAGCCTGTGTAACCGTAATAAAATCTACTTTAGTTTCGTCCGCAGTTAAAAAAGACGCCGTGGTGTTTTGTAAGACGCTAGAATACGCCTGTACGTTAGACCCGATAGCCACACCTAGATTGGTACGGGCTGTAGCTTTGTTAGGTAAATCTGATAGATTATTAGCCTTCATAGCTGCGCCAGCAGAAGTCACATTCGCCGTGTCTGTTACATCAGCGTTTGTTTCAACTGTATCTAGCTTAGTTCCGTCAGTAGCTACATCACGTCCATCTACAGTACCACCCACAACTAAGTTGTTGCCGATGGTTACATTGTCACTTGCGTCTTCTATTACAGCCTTATCTGCAGGGTAGGTCAGAAATATATTCTTTGTCCCTACACCCCAGTTAACAGCGTTATTGGAGTTAGAAGACGTAAATACCGTTGTGCGGGTAATAGTCCCCCCACTAGATGCGTAAGTTCCGAGGCCAACCTCGAAGTCTACATTATCCGTTACCGAGTAATAAACAGTGTCAGCGTTAGATACTTCAGAAGCAAATGTTTGGAAGCCCGGAACCGCGCCCCCCAGAGTATAAGCCCCTGTACCCGTAGAATTTGTAGTTTCTTGTACGCGATCAGCGACAATTAAGGCCATGGGGCTACTCCTATTATTTTAAGCGATACGAATAATAGCGTTCGTAGCATCCGCTGTTGGGAACTGAATAGTAAACGTTCCAGTAGTAGAAGTCTTGTCTGCTCCAAAGTCCAGAACTGCAACTGATGGGTCGCCTGCAGCACTATCATTATAGATTAACGCGCCTCGCGCTGTAATCGTAGCAGATGTAAACTCAAGATCAGCGAAATCTGTCAACGCTGTCGTACCAGACGTTGTTGGCGTCACATTTGTAAGTGCACCGCCTCCGGCAGAATAACTACCTGAGTTACTTACTTCGTTACCAGAAGTGTATGCAGTAGTTGCTGCATTAAACGATGCGCTGTTAGTGTACAGAGCAAGCTTAAAGGTGTTTCCGCCCGAAGCACTAAAGTTGTGTGTAGCTGTCATCAGTTCTTTTTTAAACGATGTACACATGAAGTTACCTGAAAAGGCCATTTAAAGTCTCCTAAGTTGAGTTGCGAGGTCAGGAAACCCAGCCTCATTTAGTTTTACGAATGTTGTTTCGCGGTCTTCCTTAACCGCTACTTTAATATAATGCGAGATAATTTGCAACATCTGCGATTTATACGCTTCAGCCTGCATCCGTATCTCAGGCGGAGCAGAATCAGACACACTCATTAATTTGTCAGTACACATTTCAGCCACAGCATCTGGACTATGACCTCCGTTATTAGATGTACAAACTTTAAAATTTTCAAAAGCTTCTATTTGTATCATTGTTTTTGCCTTATAACTCTTCCGACTCTATACTCTTGAGTCGTTTCTTTTGCCTCACCTAGCATTTTAAGAGCAGTCATTGCCTCTGTAAATCTGCTATTATACATTTGCATAATGTCTTGTTCGCCTTTGAGATAGATATTAGCCTCTACCAAAGAACCGTACAAAAGACACATTTCCGCATTCGTACTTAACCAAGTTGTGGCAGAACCTGCTCCCGCAGTTAAACTTTCTGGTCGATAAAAATAATGCAGTTCACAAGTGTAGGTCGCGTCTGGAGAAGGAGACAACAGAAAATTGTCTATATCGAACTGAGCGTAGTACTGAGGCTTACCTTCTGTCGCAGGGTCTGGAGTGTACGACTGACAAAACGAAACGTCTTTAAATTCTACAAAAGTTTTATCGCCATTAACTGTGTAACTCAATGAAAACGGAGCTAAGAAATCTGTAGGACCACTTAAATACTGAGATCCTTTTGACATAACTGCAGTAGCATTCTTACGAAACAAATCAAGCTGCACGTTTTTTAAGATGCGTTCTTCTGCAACTCGGATAAACAAAGGCAAGTTGTTAATAAAACTTGTCTCAGTGTTATCAGTATAATCCTGTATAGCCGTCTTTAGTTCATCATATGTAAAGCTCATGTTATCACCACCGTAGCTGTGCCAACAGATCCTGTGGCTACTAAATTGTTATCTGGGGAAAGGCCCGGCAAGTAATTAAATCCCACTGGATTCCATCCCCACTGCAATGCTCGTTGTTCCTCTAGATTTGTTTCTGGTCTTGGGTTCCTTAATGCTTGAGGATCTGGGTACGCTTTTGGTGGAAACAACTGAGGCTGTTTGGGGTCAAATTCATCAGGACCAACCTTGGCCCCTGTCCACTCCACCTTCATGTCACGAAGACGGTATCGACGGCCTGATCGATCAGATATTCCCCACGCTTTACTGCCACTCGCGTATGCCATTAGACCCTCAAATAACTAAGACTAGGTTGAAGTTTCAAAGCGGTTCTTCCCTGATCTTCATCCGCTGCTCGTTGGAACTCTTCTTCGTAAACAGTCTTCAACATCTGTACACGATCTGGAGCTCGTTTCATGGCAATATAGTAGGATAACCCTGCAGCCATACAAGGATAAAACCGGAACGGCATATCTGTTGTATTAACCAATGTGTCGGCGTCTTCGATCCTCTGAACAAAATAATAAATAATTTGATCTGTAGAGTTCTCAGGTACTGACCAAAGATTTAGTACAGGATTAATCTGACGATTTAGCCAATACTGGCTAGGTCTGCCCTGCGTTGTTTTATTGGGCAAAGTTGCGTATTCACCCCTGGATATTCTTTGAACTTCGTAGTCAGTATTGTTTCTACGAAGAACAACATCCAATAGATCAACTACATTGTCCGAAAGAGTTTCTTGTCCCTGTCCCTGCGTGAGATCAATCGTATGAGACTTAACAGTCCACAGGTTTAATCCTCTGTTGGCCCATTCTGCAAACATGAGATTCAAAGAGCGACGAGCAGTTTTGGCATCATAGCCCGTGCGTACTTCTATACCGCACCGCTCATATGCTTCCTCAATAAGTTCAGCTACATCGAGATTGAAATCTCTTGATCCAGAAGTTGTCATTACATTCCGCCTTTATATTTCCCACCGCGACCAGCCATAACACAGCCACCGTTCTTGTAGCCTTTATTTATCATACCACCCTTTGCCTTCTTCGCGGTTTTAGCCGCATTAACAAAGTCTTGGTTACTAGGCGCACCCTTGTCGCCCTTGTTACGCATAGGCTTTCCGCTTGCTCGACGTTTTCGGATATTCTCGTATAAACTCATATTACCTCTCCCTGTTGGTGGCGTGGATATTTGCTTTGCCATCTGGCTGCGGCTGATCATGATATGCGTTCCTTACCAAAAAATCCTGCCACATAGGCTTGATCATGTTGTAATTTTCTTCAACCTTGTAGGACGTGACCGTCAACTGAGCATTCATCTGGTAAACCTGCAGAGAGGCCCAACCTAATAAACCCAAGGCAACAAACGACACCAGTTGATTGACTTCTAATTTCATAGCTACCACGCTTTACAAGACCAATATTTGGCCTTTAATTTATCCAAAGTGCCTTTATCGCACCCATGACGAGCCCTAAACGACTTTCGCCGTTTAGGGTCTGATTTTTTAATCTTCATGTTGGCGTCACCAAAACGAACTATCTTTTCTTTTCCTTTATCGCAGGCTTTAACAACAGACTTCTTACCGCCAGAAATCTGACGTTTAGGTTTGTTGCATTTCATCTTAGCCTTGTCGATTTTAGGCATGGATAATCCTTACGCTAAAAGAAACGTCAGTTCAGTCCCCGCGCCCGTAAGCGCAGAAATGTAGACCCCAGAAGTAAACAACATCCCATTCTCAGGAATGTATATCTCGTTCATACCTATGGGAAACTTCTGCGTTAACAGTGTTGCTCCCCCATTACCATTGGTAAGAGTGAAAGATCCCGCCGCAGTCGCGTATATGTTTACGGCTTGAAGTCTAGATCTGGACGGCCCTATGAGAGCCGCCGCTGAACCTTGTGCATGAGTATACGCATTTATGTCTGACCCTGCCATCTAAGCTCTCCTTATGGACGGATTGCGGTGTGGTATGCTTGCGCGTACATGATTGTAATAACTGCAACACCAGCGTTAGTAGCTGCGCTGTTTGTAACTGTTAGCTTTAAATCCGCAGTGCCTGTGTTGTCCCACTCACCTGTACCACCACCTTGTGTGGTTACAGTTTTAAGACCAGCACTTGTGCCAGTAGCCAATGTGTTTAGGATTGTTGTAGCTCCACCAACTGTATCACCAACACTAATGTTAGTTGTGGCGTTAGCCGCTGTTGATAAATCAACAATACAATTAATAATTTTTGAGTTAGCTGGAATAACCATATTGGTTGCTCCTGCTGCAATAGCACCGTTGGAAAGATCCATAGAGTGTGTCTGCATCATTACAACGTAACCTACGTTTGCAATGTCAGAACCAACAGTAGTTCCTGTTGTGTTTTTAATGTTGCCTGCCCGAATCGGACCGGAAAAAGTTGTGTTAGCCATGTGAGTCTCCTGTCTTGGCGAATGTCAGTCACATGTGTGACTGTCAGGGAATAACTCTTCATACAACACTTGAAGGCAAAAAGAAAGAGGCGATCCGAAAACCGCCTCTAACTATAGTATTAGTCCGGAACTTATGCCCCAGGTGAACCAAATACACAACGTGGGTCTGAGAAGCCGAAGCTGTAACGTTCCCGTGCCTTAAAGCGCATGTTTCCTGTGTCGAAGTCTGCTTCCATGTTAGTGGAAAGCGGAGTCCGCTCAAAGTGAATCAAACCGCGAGGCGCGTCTGTTTTGATGAAGAACGCATCTGGATCAGTAAGGAAGTCGTTAACGGCATAACCGTCAGGCAACATACCCATTGAGCGAATTGCGTTAGTATCATTGTCTGCAGTACCAACCCGAAGGTTAGAAACCATCAAACGTTCTGCAACGAATTGCAGTTGACGTGGAATCATCAACTTCAAGCCGCGAAGAGCGACCTTCAACCCACGCTCGTCAACATAACCAGCGATGTTGATAAGAGCGTCTTCCAAAGAAGTTTCGTTCAAATCAGCAGCAGTTGCTGGAGTATTAGAGAATGTTCCGCCGTTAGTTAGCGGGTGGTTTGTTGCACAAAGAGCAACGCCGTCACCGCCTGCACTAGCACCGCCTGCAAAGGCGTTGTTAAGAACAGCAGCAGCTTTAACCTGCTTAGAGTGCGCCATTGAACGAGCGAGGGCCTTAGTGTAACGACTGCCGAGACGGTCATACAGGTTATCCTCGATTGCTTCCTCAGTGATTGAGAACGCAAGTGCAACGGTTTCGTGATTATAACGAGCAGTGTAAGCTTCGTTAGCATCATCGAAGTTGATTGCAGAACCTTCAGATTTTGTAGGTGCTGCGCCAAACCCGGCCAACATAACTTCTTCTTCGAATGCACGATCAGAAGATTCTGTTGTAAAGATTTCGCTGTGCTGGTTTTCGTACCGATTGTACTCCATACCAAATAAGGCGTTAAGGCCTGGTTCTAGCTCTTTCGCTAGTTGTGCGCGTGATATAGCCATGTGTTAGACCTCCTTTAAACGCCGAGAGACGAAGGAGTACCCGCTGCAATTCCGCCATTGGCAGAGTTGAACGAAGTATTCAAACGTACTATTAGTGGGATACCAGCGACTGTGAAGTCTGAGTTATCAGGGTCATCTTGGACGCCAATAACACGAAGCTGAAGAGTAGCGGTGTTTGCAGCAGTATTCAAATCTGCAGATGCAGAAGAGATTCCTGTTACGTCACTACCTGCAGTTGCAGTTGCCAATGCGATATTTTTAAAGACCATTGCACGAACTTCCGCTTCAGTGTTTGCCGCACCCACTACATTAGATGTAGCGATTGTGAACGTCTGCATTGGATTATCGTAAACAAAAGCTTTAATTGGGTAGTTAGCATCTGCGCCAGCAGCAGTACCCTGCCAAGTAGCCGACCAGATTGTCTTACCGTCTGATGCGCGAACGTATTCGCAACCCCAGAAAACACCCAAGAATGCAACGTTACCACCTGCAGCAGCTTGCGCTACAGAGATAGTTCCGCCTGCGATTGGTATAACAGGAGAGCCCTGATATAATTTTGTATTGTTGTTTGACGCAATACGATACTCGGTAGCACCCGTAGTATTCGCACCTTGTCCAACAATGCCAATGGGACGTAGCCCAAAGGATCCGTTAGAATTTGCCATAATAGCACCTCAATAAAAGTTACTCGGAGTCTCGTCTTGAACCTCCGAAGGATACACGACTTTGCCGACTATTAGATATCGGCATAGAAGGATGTTGGTCCTTCATTAAATCCTGATCGACTGCAACCATCTGTTCGCGGGTTCGGCTCCCGTAATACTCGGATCTCTCATTGGCGGTTTCGACAGGTATGCGACACAACATTAAACCACCTTGACCAATCACACCTTCAAATCGACCTTCGTCAATAGTAGGAGCTTCATAATCTGGATACTCATCCTTTCGGACGGGTTCCCACCCTTCATGCAGTTTGGTGTTGACGTTCATTTTATCGTCTTCACCCCGCATTGAGGTTCGAATCCAACGATGCACATAGCCCTCTGGGGCGTCTGGTGCAGCGAGGCGGCTGGGCGGAGCCCAAGGTTTTCTGCGAGTTTCTGAGGCTCGAGTTGCGTTTTTTCGCGGTGTTCTGTTGTCAGTCATTTTATTACTCCTTCACAAATTTAGCGTATTCTTCAAGAGGTACGCCTAGCTTTTTTGCAATCGCGACTTGTGAATGCGTTAACTTGACCGACCTGCGCCCCTGTTTAGTACTGCGGGATGCGGAGTTGCCAGCGGATGCGACCTGACTACCTCCACCCGATTTCTTCGCAGGTTGGAACTTGTGTGGAAATTCCGACCTAATGCGTTTATCAACCTCAGTATAGTACTCAGATGAGTCAGAGTCAAACCCTTCGTCATTCGTAAGTTGTGAATGAATTGCAAACGCTGCTGCAGTCATTACCCTATCTTCACCAAACCACTTGTTTTTTTGCGCCCATTTTTCCGCTTTCGCATCCGGTTGAGGACGCTGCGGTGCAACTTGTTGTTGCGGTGCAACTTGTTGTTGCGGTTGTTGAGCCGATTCAACTTGTGTTTTAGCCAGTTGTTCTTGCCGAGCTTTCGCAGTGTTATAACGGTTCTGTTCCGCAGTAACTTGCGCTAAAGCAGTTTGCGCCTCTACCATCTTGTCAGTGTCGCCCGTCTCATAAGCTTCTTTATAGATCCGCTTAATCTCTTCGGTCTGCGCTTGCAGCCTGCTTCCGAACTCAGAAAGATATCCTGTGTCTAAAGCTTGCATACGGCTTTTAAGTTTTTTGTTTTCGTCAATCAGTTCTTGAGAAAGACGAACAGCTTCTGCCTTGTCTCTCTCTTCCTGACGATACTTTTCAGTCAGCTTCTTAATACGCGACTGAACACCCTTACTATAGCTGTCCAGTTCCTCGTCACCGTTAGATGCTTCGACTTTTGTTTCTTCTGAGGACGCTTCCTTGGCAGGTTCCTCTGGCGGAGCTTCTGACTCAGGTTCTATGTAAACCTGCTCTGTCTCTTGCTCTTCAACTTCAATTTTTTCTTCTGACATAGTTGCCTCTCCTATATGTGTTTAACATCGTCAGGCTCTAGGATAGTCGCAATAACTTCATCATCGTTAATAATACGAACCTCCCCTCCTTCGATTTTAAATCTTGAGCCGGAATACCGACCTATACAAACCCACTGGCCTTCTTTGCACCATGGTTCAGCCTCTGGGCCAAACTTATCTGCATCCTTATAAGCTAGGGGACCTAGCTTCATAACATAAGCCACTACGGTAGCAACGGACTCCCGTTCTCGGACTTCGTCAGGTATATACAAACCGGATGAAGTTTTCGCTTTTCCTTGGTACGGCATAACCAAAACCCGCCAACCTGTGGGTTGGGGAAGTCGATCAAGCAGGGGTTGTTCTAAGAGGTTTGGGTCTAGCACCCGTTCTTCTGAGGTTACATACGCGCTATCCAAAGAAGAAGACTCAGCCTTTTTGGCTTTTTTGTCTTTGTTCATTTTCTGCGCGACTGAATCAGGAAGATATAAAGTCTTCGACATCGTCTACGTTTCTTTCCAGCAGGGTCTTGATTTCTTCTCTAGCAAGAGAGAGTCCCCGTATCTCTCCCACAGACATTTTATACTGCTCCCAATCCTTTACAGCACCGAGAGAAAGAGCCCGAGATATATCTTGTTCGCGCTCTTCAAGTTTCTTATACAGATGTTTCGCCAAGTCCACAACATCCATTATAGGATGTCCTTGTATTCTTCTTGTGAATCAGATGTGATTGGACCACCTTCTGCCCATATGTCACAGACTTTTTCTTTAGAACACATAAACTTTAAACTTTGGCAATACCCAACTTCTCCTGTGTCATCTCCGATACAACCCAACATTTCTTCAGTTTGATTGTACATAGAACACGTTCCACAACACTGATCAGTTAAATGAGCTTCAGTGTAGTTATGCTCATATTCTGCCATATCCAGATTTTCCATGTTGGCTTCTGGATCTTGAGTTGGCAATGGGCAAGCCATACCTTCTTCAGTTTCTTCCATTTTGTCTACGGGCATTCCCTCAGACATTATGCTTATTACAATAGTGCTACTCATTTTAGGTCCTTCCTCAAGTAGTCTATTTCAACCAATCATAGACCTTATTTGTTTCTTTAATCCTGTGATCTAACCCCGTGTACCCGCCGTTTATCCTGCGGGTCAGGCGTTTAATTGCATCATCATTAACACCTTCGTCACAAATTTTCCATAGGTTGTTAGACTCAAAGAACCAGATAGCGGTATCCATAGCGTAATCCTCTTCAAGAAGAGAAGGATCTTGAATAACTTCTGGCTTACCCATGTCCGCAGCAAACGCTTTGACGTTGTCATACCCGGTTAATTGAAGAAATCCTCGGCCTATGTATAGGCCGGCTTTTTCCTTAGAATCGTTACCCATTCTTCCAAGATACACATTTTCAGCAAGTGCTTTTGGGTTTCTAGCAAATGGTTCTGCGCTTTCTTCTGTTGGAAAACGGCTAGGCCAAACCTTCATCATAGCCTCTACGCTGTAGTTTAGGTTTTCTCGCACATATTTAAATGTGCCGCTTTCATGTATAACCTGACCTAAGAGATGCGCTCCACGTTCTGGAGACAGTTCGTAGTGCGATACAATGCCTCTAGCTGTGTTAGGTCCAAATGAACCATCTGCAGTGCATCCACATTTTTCCTGTAATAGTTTTAAAGCATTACTCATTTTGTAATTCCTTGTTTCTTTTCATAGCTGCGGAGTCCGCCCAAACCGAGCATTCCCATCATCACAGTCATCAAACTGCCCATATCAAACTCTGGCAACGCAGGTATGTCTACACCAGCGGCAGTTACACCAAACACAATCAATGGCTGTAAGACAAAGTGATATGCAAAAGCAACGCCACATACCCAACCTATGAACGGTCTCCATCCACCTTTGAATAAAGAACCCGATGCAGCTTCGGCTTTGTTTATTTCTAACTGCCCCATTAGCGCCTGCTGGGCATGATTGTCGGACATTGTGGCGATCTCATGGGCCAGCTTGGCCTTTTGATCTTTGTCCTCAATAACTTTGTCTAGTAGCCCACTAACAGGCCCTATCAAATTACTTACTAAACTCATCATTAGTTATTCGCCTTTCCTTTTGTGTAGGCCTCCTTGCCGTAGAACGCGGCAACGATAGCAGCTACAGAAACAAAATACACACCAGCTATAGACGCCAGTGATTTCATGGCTTCATCAAGATTAGCCAAGTTACAAATAATTATTGCGAAAGGGTACAACAACATGCCGAATAATGCAAACCATGCCATTTGCCGTTGAGCGTCTCTTTGAGCATCCTCGTCAGCCATTCGCAAACGTTTGTCTTCTAATGCTAACTTATCCCACTCAGTTTGGTCTATTGTGCCGCTACCATCTAAATCGGCTTTTTCAAATTCTGTCATGTTAATCTCCTAATCTGCCAACGGGTTGTCTAACGCCCTTTGTAGCTTACCCATTAATTTATCTTCTAGCTCTTTCATATCGCCGCTTTGTGATACTCTAACACGTTCTCGTTGATTTTCAAATCGTACTTCTGCATTGTCTATCATCTTGCGAACTTTGTCCTCAGACTCTCGAACCATGTCTTCTATGCGGTCTGTCTGCTGCTCGATGCGTAATATATCATCTTTCAAACCGTTCTTAATGTCTCGACTGTACTCCACAGATTCTTCTACCTTATCGGCGATACCCGTGACTTTTGCATCCATGACATCCATCGCTTGTTGGTACGCACCTAGGTCTAACCCCGCAACCTCCTCGATCTTTTGGTACATAACAAACCCACCGTACAAACCACCTACCACTGTAGATAAGAACGCAAGTATAGCCATGATAGACCCAAACGACATCTTCATGCCCCCTGTCTTAAACTCACGATCTGCAAGCCCATCAATGTTATCTGCTATCTTGGTTGTATCCATTAGTTTTCAAACTCCATTTCGCCATCAGCGTTTTGTAAGTTCCTTAGTTGTTCTATTTCATCTCGTAGTTTTTGTATCTCCAACCTGCGTTGCGTCAACTCGATTTGATAAAGATCATCACAGTTTATACGGGATTTAGGTTTATCTAAAGGTATAACGACACGCGCATACACGCCTATGTTTTTGCCACGGCTGTTAGTATCTAAGCCCGAAATAACTCCGGTTACACCATACTCTAAGTTTATACCTCCACCGACAGCATTACTGCACCGTGTAGTACCTGTTGAAAACGAATCCGATTGATAGTTCATCGGAGGGCTCGGCAACGCAAGGGAAAGAGAATTACTGTCGGCCACAGCAGAACTCGATATAACACAAAGAACTAACGCTAATCTCATGTGGGGGGCCCATCTAATCTGGAACATATTCTAGACGATATTAAAGTTTGGGACGTGTCAGTCTTTTTTACTTTTGATGTAGTACACAGATATACCGCTTCGGGAGTATCTTGCTTCCTTATGTAAACATCAAAATCTTTATGCTCTTTGTAGTCAACCTTTATGATTCTATACGTTGTAGAAAAAGGTATGTTCATCCAGTTCAAATCAAACAAATCAATCTGATAGTATTTTATTTCTTCTCTGGAATTAAATAGAGTCATCTCTACCTTGACCACGTTTTTAACATGGCTTGGCTTTACTTCTGGGTAGGCGGGGATCATCTCATGTGCTGTTACACAGGACCCCCAAACCAAAAAGAATATGATTAACTTACTTAGCAATGCAGCTTGCCTGCACAACAGCAGTGTATGTTCCTCCTGGGAACGGTTTGGCTGACCCATAAGTTGCACTAGATGCAGTAGAGAACCATGTTGACCCTGCCAATGTTAAGTTAAAGTTTGTAGTGTTACCCACCACTGTCTTAGCTGCTTCGTAGGCTGACATGCCAGCAACAGACGTTTGCGTAACGCTTGTACTACCCGTCCATGCAATCGTATCTGAAAGCGAAGGAGACGAGCTAAAAGCTGTCGGGTGTGTTATACTAGCTATGTAAGAATCTGCGATTGAAACGTCATACCGGATTATAGGCAGTACACCTCCATCTGCAGGAGTAGTGCTCAACTTACTAGCAATCGGGTTGCCATATGAACCCGCTTTAGTTGTTTGTATAATGCATTTAGCTTCTACACTACCTGTGATCTCGACGTTAGCTATTGCAGGAAATGCAACTAACGAAAGTATTGCTATTGAATATTTCATATTAAACCTCATCTATTGTACTGCATATCGACCATCTGTTCGTGCAGTATTTGTTGTGCTAAGTTATTACGCAAGGCTTTCTTGTTGTCAGGTATCTCTGAGTCAGCAAGACCGGGGGCGTCAGCATACACGCCTCCATTGATAGATGCATTGTAGTACATAGCTATGTTTGTCTGTTGATTTATAGCCATGATAATATCATCTTGTCCTTGTGTCTTAAATAGGGTCAATGCGTTGGCAGACGCTGTTAGACCCATTTCAATTCTAGTTTCTTCTTCTTCTTCCTCTTCAGAAAGAATTAAATTACCGTCTTCATCGTACTGAAACTCCTCAGTTTCTAACGTTTCAACAACAGCATCATCTTCAAGTGCATTATACACCTCTATCACAGGAAGAACAGGCATGGGCTTTACATACCCCGGACAGTTAGGGTTGGACTGCGGGTCAAAACACTCATCTACTCGATAACTATATATAACCACAGCATCTTTGACCGTGCCCTGCCCTTCAACGTCAATCGAACCTGCACCCCATTGAGTGGCTGGAATGTTAGAAAGCGGGAACGATTTAACAATGGTGTTGCCCGGAACTCCTGACCAATCGTCAGTTTCTCGAAAGATATAGCCACCTGCGCCAGCCTTCTTATTGCTAACATGAACTTTCATATCATCCTCTGGGTTTTTCACAGTGGTGTATCTGTATATAAGACCGTTTATATCAATCCCTGGAACATCAGGCAGAACAGAATTCATCCCCCAGCTTAGTGCTGTGGACGCTGCGTTCCCTGTTGACCCATAACTATAGGGGTCACATTGCGAGTAAGAAGGCCAGAGTGCTAATAATAACACCCAACCCCAATTTAGTTTCAACATCTTCATTGAAAATCTTTCTCATTGGGTTTCTCTGTTCGTATTTAATTTGATCATCAACAGCTTGCATTTCCCATGCCAGCCTAGCTTTATCCCCCACCAACCCATCCTTGGGACAGGGCGTCCCCGCGTTGAGCATGGCTTCAAACACTCTTTCGTCCTGACACATTACGGATACGGCTGCCACTTTCATACCCATATCGTACATGGTTTTGGCGTTCTTTAATTTTTCGCAATTCATATCCCGCACAGTTCTACCTGCAGAGATACCAAGTATCTGTGTTTGCACAGCACCAGCTACACCTACCGTGCATAAATCTGAGTTACTGTTGCTAATCTGTGGAGAAATTGCAGAAGGTGGTGGACTTTTAACAGTAGTATCCATCGACCCAGTAGACGTAACAGTGCTGTTAGTGTCCGTTTTTATTACATCATCTTCAGCAAAGACAGTGTTCCCTACAGTGATAAAAAAGAACAGTGCTGTAAATAAGCGAATCTTATTAAACTTGCTCATCTTACCCCCTGTTCATCTTATCTCGCTGTACATCGATTCTTTCGCGGTTAACTTCGTTGCGTTTGTCCGCGATTTCTTCTTGGCTTTCTATTCTTGCAGAATCTGTAGTAGCGCGTTGTTCCATTTTCTGTAGCTCTACAAGCATCTGGCCTTGATCCTCTTCAGTCTTGCGCTGAAGGTCTTTTTGTTTCAGATCAAGTTCCTGCATACGAATCTGGACAAGAGGATCGTCCATTGGACTATTACCTTGTGGCATCATCTGAGGCATAACCTCAGTTATCAACTGCTCTGTCTGCATGGAGATTAGTTTTTCCATCTCAGCAGGATTCTGCATATCCTGTTGGACTTTTGCGATCTGAGCTTGAGCAGCTTGAGGATCGATCTTACCAGTATTTGCCGAAGCTTGCGCCTGTTGGATTATACCAGCAATCTCAAACTGAACCATCTGACGAGCCTTTTGAGAGATGTGTTCCATCAAATGAGCATAAAACGTACCCATGACCTGTGGCGAAGTAGAAACCAAAGGAGTCTGCATAAACATTAAGTGAATGCGGATGTGGGCATCATGATCCTGATCTGGGAAAGTTGTAAGTATTTCACCCATTAACGCCCTAGCGTTCTCAATCGCAGGGTCTAACGGCTCTGGTTGAGGAGGAGGAGGAAGAATTTCATCTATGTTTTGTACTTCTAGCGCCTGATACATACGTTTATATGCCGCATTTAAGTTGTGCATCTCTGGGTTTGATTGCGCCAACTGTAGTTGCGTTTGAGCTAAAGTCACACGTTGTGCCATAGAGAAGATATTCGGATCACTTACAGGAACCACGTCAATTCGATTATCAAAGTCTGCAGCCATGATCATACGATCACCGCCTTGAACATCGTATGGATATTCTTGAGGCAGGTTGTCCCTAAAGATTCTAGCTAACACTCGGAACTCTTGCTTCTGAGCGTAATGCAACCGCTTGTGAATTGCAGACATAACTTTCATGCCGCGCTCTAGGAGAGCCACAGTGGTCCCTACAGGGGCGTTAGCGTTGGTATCACCTGTTTGCTGGTCAGCAAGCTGAACAAAGCGTCTACCGCCTTCTATGAGCATCCCAAGTAGGTTTTGCAAGGTTCCGGAGGGTTCCTTGTACGGAAGCGGGATAATAGCGTCTCTGATGTTGCCACCGGGAGCGTCAATATCTCGCCATTCTCCGGGTTGTAAGGGCTCATCGTCATTGCGAACCCTTACACCCCGAGCCTTGAACCCAGCAGGGAGGTTTGCCAAGGTTCCGGCGTCGATCAACTGGCGAAGAATGCTTGTAGCTGCGCGACCTAAACCACCAATCATGTGGATCAAACCAAAGCCGTAGAACCCTAATCCAGGCATAAACTTATAGTGAACAAAATACTGTTGCTTCTTCGCTAGAGGAGTATCCTCTTGGAAGTTTCTGCGAATAGACAGGATATGTCCCGAACCTTCATCGACAGAAACAATATACGGAAGAGCAATTCCAGTAGGCTCTCCGTCTGGAGCCATGTCCTCGAAACCTTCAATGTCTAAATCGACATGCATTTCTAAAATAGTGTAGACATCGTCCATATATGTCTTGGACGTGCCTTGGATCTCGTCAACTTTTTGACGGACCTCATCATCATCACCCTCAAATGTACTTAACTCTACGTCACGGTACATTCCTGCGATCTGCATCTTGCGAATTGCGTTGGCGTCCATTTTAAGAACGTGGGTAACCCTAGAAGCGGTAGCTAAGTCCGATGCTGCATAGGGAACAACTAGATCTTGTGCGGGAATAAACTGAGAAACAGCCCGTTGTTTGGCCTCATCGTAGTAAACTTTTTTGAAACATGAACCCGAAAGCGGTAAATAAAATAGAAGTTGATCCATATCAGGGTCAAATTCTTCCATGACTTCCATGATCTGGTAGTTCATATAATTTTTAACTCGAGTAGCCTGATCTTCTCGAGCCTGATCTTGTAGACCTAAGACTTGAGTTTTAACTGGGCCACCAGACGGTAGGAGCTCCTTGTAGGCTTGTGCTTGGAATTGGGTCACACTCTCCGCTATAAGCGGGTGAGTGACTCCAGAGGCCCCTTGAAACGGCTGTGTGCGCTCGATCTGCTTAATACCAAGCTGATCCAACCCTTTAGTGTAAGCTTCTTCCCACTCAGACCTAGACTCCAAGTCATCCTCGTATGAGGCGCGAAGATCCGACGATAGTTCTCCTAGATAACCTTCGTCAAGTTCTTCTGCTAAATTCGCGTCATGTTCTAAGGGGATGTCAACTTCAACACCTTCCATCGATTCCATCAAGGATTGGATAATAGCTCCACCCTGACCGTCATCGAGAACTTCGGCCCCGCCTTCAAATTCTTCTGGCTGCATTACATCTACATCAACAGATGCTTGTGTAGGCAACATATCTTCCATTCTAATTCCAGAATCAACTGGGCCCATTGGGCGTGGTGGCAAGGCCATTAGTAATACTCCCGTTTACGAGGGACGAAGTCATCCCCATCGTCTTCTCCGTCTAACGAAATAAACCCGCCTTGTCGAAAACGCATTAGTGCTAGTGTCATACTATCACAAAAATCATCATTGTCACCATTGGGAAATGAAACTACTTCCTCAATGACTTCTTCTGCAAATTTCTTATCGTCCGGAGCCCATACCATTCCTGATTCAAACATAGGAGCTACCATATGCATCCGGCTAATTTTATCATTCCCTTTACCTGGGGAGAAACCCAGTGCGGGGATGCCTTTAAGTCTTAGCTCTTGAATCAAAGGCGTACCTGTAGCTTTAGCCTCGATCAGAACCATGTCCGGCTCCCAGTATTCGTATTCTTCGAAAGCCTGTTCTTTTAACTCTGGAAAATTCCATCGTCCTCTTTGTGCGTCTAACAGAATAATGTGATCTGGGCCACCTTCTTCTGGTTTGAACACACCCCAAGTAGTAATTGCAGAATAGTCGGCGGATTCTTTTTTGGAGAACGCTGTATCGTAAGACTGCAGTACATAATCCAATCGAGGAATCTTTTCCTCTTCCCAACGGTTCCACCACTCTCGCTTAATAATAGCAGATTCAGATCCCGTGGGGTTCTGCTGCCACTGAGCGTTCCATTTCCCAACAGGCAACGAAGCTTTAATCGACAGCAAAGCGTCTTTTGCCCAGAACTCAGGCCACAACGGCTCGTCACTAGGCATAATTGCAGGAAATTCCACAACTTCCCACTGATCCGACATGATATCGCTGCCCTGTTGGGCCAGTAATCTGCCTGTTAAATCTTTTTTACCCCAACGGGTCATAACAATTATGATAGCGCCGCCCGGCTGTAGACGTTGTCTAGGTCCAGAGGTGTACCATTCGTATGCATGGTCGAATGCAGTAGAGCTTAACGCATCTTGTTCCGAATGCGGGTCATCAATGACGAGTAAATCCGCACCACGACCCGTAATGGCAGCGCCAACACCCGCCGCAAAGTACTCAGCACCCAAGTCAGTGCCCCAAGTGCCCGCGCCTTTATTGTCTTCTTTAAGGTTTGTATTCGGAAAAATAGTTTTGTACTCTGGGTCATCGATTAAATCCCTCACTTTACGTCCAAATCTCACCGCCAACTCAGTGTTGTGTGTGGCTTGGATGATTTTTAATTTAGGATTTCTACCTAGAAACCAAGCAGGCATCAAGTAGGATGCAAACTCAGACTTCGAATGACGCGGAGGCATGTTGATAATCAATCTCTTGAGTTCTCCTCGCGCAACACGTTCAAGTTTTTCGGCAATAATCCGGTGATGACGGCCCTCGATGAAATTATCATACACATGATGGACAAAGGGCATGAAGCTTTCGTGAGCCTTTTCCCTCAAGTCCATGCGTTTCTTGGCCTCGGTTAAGGCCAAGATTTCTTTTAACGCTTCTTCTGGTAGTGCTTGTAAGTTCATCTAGATGTAGCCGCCGTATAGGTCCTTCTATCATATTGTTGTCTTCGTTGTCCGGGGCCCGTGTCCCCAGGGCGTATAGTCTGTCCTGTATATGGTCTAGTACCTGCACCCGCCCGTAATCGGTAGGACTCCTCGATCTTAACACAAGTAGGACCGTTAGGTGCATCCACAAGCTCGTACCCTTCTGGACATTCCATAACAGGATTACCCGCAACATTTACGCCAAGAGCAGGAGCTACAGTGCCACCACCCGTGTCTACAGGTAGACCAACTGTTACCCCGTCATCTGTTTCAGTAAACGTTGGAGTTACAGGATTATCGTTGTCATCCTCTGGAGGGACATAGGCGGTGTTGTACGGAACAAACGGGCTGTTGGTGTTCGTAACAGTTTCCACAGGAACTTCTGCTGCAACATTGTTGACAGTTTCGTCTGTTAGAAGTCTTGGAACTTCTTCTACCGTCTTCATTCCCGGAACCTCATCTTCGATACTGATCGTAATCCCCTCGGTTGGGTCAGCTACCTCAGTGTTGTTCGGAATTACCACCTCAGTGCCTGCTAGGTTTACATCAGTTGTAGCCGCAGGTTGCACATCGAGCATGTCAGGGCGACGAGTATCGACAGAAGTGCTTTCTGGAACCTCAACTTCCGTAAAGATTGTTTGTAGATCGTTTTCTACTACCGTGCCTTCACCAAGTTGAGACTTCCCGTCAACTGAAAGGTTTGCTTGGTCACCGATAATGCTGCGTAAATACGCAGCCGAGTCTGATAGAACTGAATCATTGATAGGAACAACATTATCTACAGTCACAGACCCGTCAATCTCAGGAGTGTTAAGTTTTGGAGCCACAGCGTTTTCATATGCTGCGTTCCCCGCTGCTTCCGCTGCTATTGCATCCCCAGTTTCCGCTAAAGTCTGGGTATACGACTGTTCTTGAGCCTGTATAGCGGCGTAGTTTTCTTGAGCCTGCTGATCAGAAACCTCGGATAAGACCGAAGGAGGTCCTTGGTTCGCGCCAACAGTGGATACTTCGGTAATTTTGCTTCCGAAGTGTACATTCCGCTCATTTTCGTTGGTCGTATCATAAATTTCAACAGGCTGAAATCCAACTTCAGGCTCTGTACTAAACGTAACCGTTTGACTGTAGTCATCCCCAGCTTTTCTAGGTCCAACATCTTCTCTCAAAACTAACTTAGCTGTACCGTCTCCTACAACCAGTTCGGTAGGAACCTCGGTGTTTTGAAAAAGACCACCAATTTCCATTACCGCGTCATTGTTCATAAAGATAGTTTGCTGGCTACGAGGCTGTACACCTGAAATTTCCCCGTCTGGCTGACCAAACCTAGTGCGCTCCGCTCGATCTCTGACCGTAGTGCCGTCCCCAAATGCGTCATAAGTAGAGCCTTTAGCCGTTGTGAACGTCTTAACTGGATCCGCTGATAAGACCGAAGGAGGGCCAGTGTTTACCTCGGGGGCCATAGGAGCAAGTTCAATGCCACTCATGGACGAAAGAAGGTTGGCGTTTGCTGTTTCACGCGCTGCTGCTTCCGCTTCCTGACGTTTAGCCGTGGCAGTGTTAATGTCATTCTCTAGGAAAAGATCGAGGGCCGTCTGACCGTTAAGACTTTCACCAGCATTGGCTTGTTCAATAACGTCCGCTGCCATTTCTTCCGACAACATCGAGTTGATTTCGGAAAGAGTGTCCTCGTTTATGCTTCCAGACTTAGAAACTTCGTCCCCAGCTATTAAACCAAGCATATCCGCTTTTTCACGGGCTGCTCTTTCAGATACCTCTGTAGCAACCTCAACTGCATCTTGCATTGGAAGCTCTAGTTTAGAGGCTAACTCAACAACGTTACCTGTTGTTGCAGACTGCTCGAGAGAAGCATCATTCAAGATCATCTCAGATAGCAACGCTGAACCGTCACTCATAGACTTCAGCCGTGCTTCCTCCTCCATCATAGTAGTTTGATCTGTAACTTGCGTGTTGTTATCCGCTCGAGGCGTTACCATAGGTCCTTGAGCAAATCCGGAAAGATCATATGACTTACCATCTATGGCGTCAAACACGTTGTCATATGAAGTAGTAACAGATGAATCCGCTATGTTTCCTGCAGTAGGACTTAGATCTGGATTTAAGATTGAACCGTACAAAGTATTTCCAGACGGGTCCACCATCGGTCCGCCATCTGGTCCAGTAACCGTGCCATCTGATGCAATCCCAGAGTTATTTGAGCCATCGGTGTTAACAGATTTAACCGCATTGGGATTAAATCCTGGAGGCGAAGCCATAACAGCCCCCGCTCCACCAAGAGCCGTACCTACGGCTGCACCTTCCTCATCAAACACAGGATAAATTTCATCTATGTTTTGTCCGTCACTTTGTATAACGGATTCAGCAAGAGTGGGTTCTAAGAATCCTTCACTTGCAAACCCTTCTAAGAAAGGAGCCGTATATTTTGTTTTGCCCGGTATTTTATTCATCAACCCAAAGGTTAAACCTTCAACTATACCCATACCAGCCGCGTAAGGCGTGATCTTCTGGACATAATCATTTTTCAACTGAGCCGCTTGATCGTTGCTAATAGGACCAAATTCTCCGTTAGCGATCCTCGAATCCATCCTGTTTTCAATCTCAGTAACAAGTTCCCCTGTGGTCATCGTTGCACCAAGACCCGCACCTGCAAGAGGGTTAAGCATAGAAGTCCCGACGATAGCCGCTGTAGTAGGAGCGCCGTACACGATTTCAGAGAAGAGAGCCATTGGATCGGGACCAAAGGACCCAGTTCCAAAGATGTCTCGGTCCTTCGCCTGACCAAATGTGGTGTCTTTAATATCCTCAAGACGCTGTTCTTTGCTTGCTTGGATTGTATCCGCAAAACCTCCGATAGTGTTAGCTACCTGATTGTCTGTTCCCGCAACCATGCCCCGCCGATTTGGATCTGCACCCAAAGCTCTAGCAAAACCAGGGTCAATCTCAGAAATAACATTCCCGCTAGAATCTAATTGTGGAACGCCACTTAATGCATCGCCAAACATATACTGATCCGCCGGATCAAAATAATCTATACCTTTTTCAAGACCACGGGTAACCAGTTCTCCCGCTTGCATTATACCTGCTGTAGTAAGACCGCCAATGCCAGTGCCCTCACTGGCTGCGTATTCTGCTTCCGATTCGGCCCGTAAACGGTCATTCTCCATAATCTTTGTCTGTAACGCACTAGGGAACCCCATGCTCGGAGGACCGGTGTTCGGTAAGTTAGCATCTCTTAAAAAGTCTTGTTGAGTGTAGTCCGCGTAACTTGTAGCGTTCTGAGCAGTCTGAACCCCACCTTCGTCAAGCGCAGCCAACTGAGCCTCAAGTTCACTAGGAGTAGAAACGCGGTTCTGGAAGTTCATCACCGTGTCTTCGTAACCAGGTAAACCGCCTATCCCACCTATATTGTCTGTAACACGCTCGTTATCGCTGAATGTATTGCCGCGATCCGCGAAATCTAACTGTGCCGCCGCTGCAAAAGGACTGCCGCTTGCAGTCTTCGTGTAATCTACCGGAGATACAAAGCCCGGTGACCCCGCGCCAGTAGTAAAATAATCTTGAACCGCTCCAGCATCAGGCTGAATCATGTCACTAGGTGCAGGAGCCGCCAATAAATCTAACGGGCTAACGTCTGCCATACCCGCTGCTTCAAGCTTCGCGTTGAAATCTAACGTTGGTTCTGGACGAAGTTGCGGACGTGGACTGGTTTCGGGAGCCAAGTCCGTAGTGTAACTCTTACCGCGATAATCAAATGTTTTGTCGCCTCCACCCGCCGCTCGGGCCGCTGCAAACGCATCGTTAAAAGAACCAGAATCGTCAGATCCACCCGTGAAACCATAGTTGGGTTTAGGAGTGTAGTTGGTATTGCCTACCTGTGCTGCATACGAATCGCTCGCACCAAAACTTTTAAAGCCGGATTTGATAAACTCAAGAAAATCCCCGTCAGTAGCCGAAGACTTGGAAGCAGCATAGGGACTGCCCTCTTTCATAGAGATTTCTGCAATCTTAGCTTTGTTATTATTATTGCCATCGTTGCCTGCAACAGAAACAGCCTGCCCTAACCCTGCATCTTTGTTCGCGCCAGTGTATGTACGAGTAAGCATCTCGCTGCCGTTCTCGTTTGTACCGTGAGAAACCCATGAGAATCCATCGCCTGCATATGTACCGTGTTTTGAAACAGAACCAAGTTGCTTTGTAGGAGCGCCTTTGGCTAAATTGCCTGTGGCTTTTTTCTTCGAAGACTTGTTATCATTGTTGCCGCCACCGCCGCCGCCACCTTCACTGTCAAAAACTACTGGGTTTAGATGCCGTAATGGCCCAAATAAATGTCTCATGCTGCTTTCCTATGCCATTTCTCGTCACGCTTACTACCGTCCGGATACAATCGTAAACCCTCCGCAGTTTTGATTTCTGGGTAATTATCACACAAAAACGTCTGAATGTCTCGTATAAATCTAATAACCTGCTTTCGACCCGCCCTACATTGGAACTTCGGAAAGAACAATATACCTTCCTTGCGAGTGAAAACCTCGTCCCCGTCCCATGTATCGGTGTCAATCTCCTCGCGAGTGAAGAACCCCCAAGTACAATAACCAACAACCTCACCATTTAACCAATGAACAAAACAACGATCATGGTCTAACGCTGATAGTATTGCGTTTCGAGCCCCGCCAATCGTTCGATCCTCATAATAAGTGTCTTCTAAAACCAAAGTCATAACCCTACCAATAAGATCGTAACTCATTTCAAGCTCCCAATGCCGCCTGGTGTAGAATATCTCTGTATCATGTCCGCATTCGGTAAAGCTGTAGGAATACCCTTACTCAAAGGACTCATCTTCCCGCCACGCCGAAACGTGCCCGGAGGTGTAAGACCCTTGGGCCGAGGAGCGTTGCCCCCGCTTAAAAGCTTTCGAGCCGCTGCCATTAATCCAGAATCTTTCTCCGCAACCTGTGGAGTCAACTTCATACTGTCTCGAGCCATCTGCTGCAAATTACCGTCCTTGTCCGCAGGAATCCTAGTCGCATAGTCCGATAACCGTGTGCCATTGGAATCAGACGGGTTATATTCCCCGTCAGTCTCAATGAACTTCTTCATTCCAGACTTGCCACCTAAATGTGCCATCGCCAACATAGACTCCGGAGACAAAACAACCCCGCCAACCTGTTGACCAATGAACTTATCAAGCCCCTGATCAGCAACAAACGTTAATATATCGTCCTCATGCCAAGCTTGAACTTCCTCTTGTAACGCAGGATTAGTCTGGAACTGGGACATCGAGAACTTCTTGCCCGTTGAAGACATGAAATCTGATAAACGATCCGGTCCGAACTGGTATTTACCAGAGAAACCTTCAGAATTACGAGCACCATAATTACCGCCGCTTTCCGACTGACCTAAACGTTCCCTAAATGTAGACATTAATAAAGCTCCAAGGTTCAAGAACCTCTATACAACATTCTCGAATGAAATTACACCCATGATTTTTCTCGGCCCAAGGTGCTTGTGTGCTGGGTACAAGTGCTAATGAAATTATGCCCGAATAAATTTACCACACCAACTAAATAGCTGCCGTGGAGCGCGATGCACCCCCCAAATATAGGGGGGCCCCCTTCGCCTAGAGGGCAATATTGAGGTCGATCCGACCCAGTTACCCCCGCCCAATGCCAAGGGGGCAAGCGATCCGGCCCAGATATGCACGATCCGACCCAGATATTGGGTAAATTAATTTAAATAACTTGCAATTAATTGTGTTTTAGTTGTTGACTTATTAAATCATAGGCCCCATAACAAGTTATGGAAGCAATCAAGCGACCATTTCAATTAAGGAAACATTCAAATGGAATATCAAGACAAGATAGCAAAGATCGAAGCAAAGATTGCCAAGCTGACTAAACAGCGCAATGAGCTACGCATAGAAGCAATCGAGCAAGGTTATGCTCACTATGTCACTACATACCGGACACTGGCCCCCAACCTCACATGGTGGAAAGAGAACCGACCCACAGTTTGGCAACAGTATGCCAAAGAGTCCAAGGTCAATAAGTTTACTTGGATATAGAGTTTATCTGCATGGCCCCCCAAACGGGGGCCATCGAGATGGACTTTCCCATCATTCAACTAGGAGAATAGAATATGCAAGAAACATACGGATTAGACGATAAGGATCGATTTACAAAAGACAAGGATGGAAACACCATCGTCGTTGGCAAAGTCGGAGACGAAAAGCCGGAGCAATCCACCGGCAATCGCTTAAAGTTTAAGCTCGAGTTCATGATGATGATGCTGATGGCAGATCGTCGCGACGAAGCATCTAAGATGTACGATCAGCTGATCGAAGAGTTTGACAAGCTTGCATAACTAAAAACTTGTGTTCCGGTCACAATCTGATATGATCGGGACACTATAAATTTCAACTAATAGGAGGCTATAATGCCAAGAACAACATTCGGAAAAGCAAGAACAAAAGAAACACCATACGCAGTTTACAAGAACTCCCAGGGCTGGGAGTGGCGGGTGCTCAAGACCTACAAACATTCTAGCGCAGAACAAAACGATCCATATGCTAGATGGTTTGTTGCGGCAACATCCCCGCATATGCATGGTGGCGGGTTCGAGCTTGGCGATACATATGCTAGAGAGATCACGCAATACGGTCAGCTTGTAGATGCTGATCCAGCATGGCGGGACGAATACCCAGGATAATAAGAACATCAGCAAGGGCCCCCGCGTGGGGCCCTTCGTGATGCGCTTGGCATCTTTCAACTAGGAGGTCCAGATGGGACAATATCACAGACTAATAAATATAACGATGAAAGAGTACGTCGATCCTTGGGCGATTGGCGGTATGGGCAAACACTACGAACAACTATGGAACCATAAGAGTTTACAAGATGCACTCTATTGTTTGGTTATTGCCCAGGGAAACGATAAGCGAGGGGGCGGCGATGTGCACGGCTCCGATATGTTAGGTCGTTGGGCAGGGCATCGATGCGCTGTGGTGGGAGATTATTACACCGATCCGGAGGATGATAGAAGGTTTAAGAACTTGTTCTATGGGGTCGAGAAACGGATAGGATGGGTCGATATATCCGAGCAAGTAGTGCAGATGTTCAAGGACATCGACCTATGATGACAAAAGAATACATACGAGATGAGCTCACGAACATCGAGATTTCTGCCTGGGAACTAGCCAATGGTAACTATGCGAACCCAGACGAGCTAAAGAAAGACCTAGAAAGCATAGCACGTTGGGCCCAGGCACTGGCCCAACAAGTAATGGCAGAGTGCGAATAGAACCCCGCCCATGCGCTCCGATATATCGGGTCTCCGCGCATGGGCTTGTGCAAACCCGCAGCGAAAAGACGAGGCCGCAGGCCGCAGAGGCAAGGCCGCAGGGACAAGGCCGCAGGGATTAACTTGTGTATAACTTGTTGACCTGGGGCAAGTCTTTTGCTATTCTAAACCTGCCAATAATGGCTTTCAACGAGAGGAGACGCACCATGCGTAAATCATATTGCAACGAGAACACCATGACCGTGAACATGGTAATCGAACTGAACGAGGTCGATGGTATCATCGAGGTTCTGACTAAGGTCGAGGACCCCGACCATAAGGTCATAGATCTGCTTAGATCCATGAAAAAGATTAAGCGCGAGGCCGCTGTCGAGGCGCTTCGAACTTTCCAAAGCATGGCGGATGCCGATTAATCACAGGGGCCCTTCGGGGCCCCTTCATTTCAACTAGGAGAATTTTAAATGTTTACTGCTATATGTTACGATGAATGCGGAACCGAGGTTTCAATCGAGGTCGAGGATCTGTCTCAGATCCCAGAGGAATGGAAGTACCGATATTCCCAGAAACATACTGAACGAGAGCTTGCCGAGTGGCGGCTCTCGATGGAAGACGAAAGATTTAACTAAGATATGGGGCCCTTCGGGGCCCCTTTCATTTGGCAGCGGAAAGACAGATAATAGAAGAGAGAGACGGGGCCGCAGAGCCGCAGAGCAACAAGGCCGCAGAGTTTCTTTATTAAACTTTTAACTTGTGCTTAACTTGTATTCTGCTAACATATAAACTCAACTCAACAAAAAGGATTCAACTATGAAAAGTGCAATCATCTACAATGGGCCGAGCCTCTTGGATGGTCAACCGATTGTCGTAATCGCGACATATTCAAATAGAAACAAAAAGACAGGGCATGTCGTGCAAACTTACATTTTGTGCCGTGACATAAACCCACTCGAGGCAAGCAAAACAGGCGCAGACTCTACAATATGCGGCGATTGCGTTATGCGAGGGACACCAACAACAGATCCCGTCCGCAAAATTGCCAAGAATCGCAAGTGTTACGTTAACCTTGGGCAAGGTGTTTTGATAGTTTGGAAAGCTTTCCAACGTGGCGTATACAAAACAGGCAGCGCGCGCGACATGGGACGCGGACGTTTTGTTCGCGTTGGGACCTACGGGGACCCCGCAGCTTGCCCCGCGTCAGTTTGGGAGGATCTACTCGCAGAGGCGGACACATTCACAGCATATTCACATCAAAGCGGATGGCGTCCAGATATCGCGATGCAAAGCGCGGACACCTACGAACAGGCCGCCGCGCATTGGTCCGAGGGGCGGCGCACATTCCGAGTTATTACAGGACTCGAGGATCTCGACAAAACAAAAGAGACGCTTTGCCCCGCATCAAAAGAGGCCGGACGCCGCGTTCAATGCACAGCGTGCAAATTGTGCAAGGGATCTAGCCTAGCAAAATCAATCGCGATAGTAGAACACTAGGGAAAGGGGCTTCGGCCCCTTTTTTATTGCGCTGCATAATAGATTCAAATAACATGGGACCGCAGACCCGCAGGGCAGCGGAGCCGCAGACCATAAAACTAGGGCGCAGGGCGCAGAGCCGCAGAGTATCGGGCCAGAAGTCGGGGCCGCAGACCCTCAAATAAAGGCGCAGGGCCCTCGAACCTC
>Ga0208134_1000426_pt1 | contig 27879 bp, 20 predicted proteins | sample VirMetDEL_Mar_31_FD_184515 | JGI IMG/M metagenome (GOLD analysis project Ga0208134, IMG submission 184515) | Aqueous microbial communities from the Delaware River and Bay under freshwater to marine salinity gradient to study organic matter... | ecosystem: Environmental > Aquatic > Marine >...
GTTCCAGCGCCCTTGATCGTAACTGCCGTATTAGCCGTTGCAGCGGTTATGCCATCTACTTTTAAATCACTCATTATAGCACCTTAAATGTTGCACCGCTGGAGATCGTGACTGTGACCCCATCGGCTATCGTTAATGGCCCAGTTGCAGAGCCATTGTCTGTGGCTACCATCGTGACACTGTTGTTAAGGGTCTGTTGGTTAATCCGAATAATGTCGCCACTGTTACCTTCTGGGCTGTCGGTTCCTTCGCCAAGCCAACCACCACCACCGCCGCCAACACCGAATTGCGTCCAAACAACCGCTGTGCTTCCTAATGTGCCGCCAGAATCATTAGTACAAATAAAACTGGTATCCGCTAATGTAGAACCCTTCTCAACAAAGACCGCCGCTGAGACTAATTCGCTAAATGCATCTGCGTCAGCGGCTCTCGCCCATGTGCTTGATGCAGCAACGTAGATACCGTTCTGGCTACCTGTGCTTTGGTCTTTAACCAAAACCCTTGAGCCGACAACAGCCGATACACCGTCAATAGTCTGTACGCCCGAAAGTGTTATGTTTGCAGTCGTTGCAACAAGAACACTCGCTTTCCAGTTGCCGCCGTTAGTGCTGACCAGCGTGTCTACATAAGCCTTAATACTTTGTTGCGTAGCTCCAGCGGTTGCACTATTTGCCGACATTGAATCGTCATCTAAAAATGCTGTAATTGTAGCACCAGAAGCCAAAGCTATTGAACCGCCAGAAACTAAACCATCAGCCGATAATGTCGTTGTTGCCTGTACATCATCAACCCAGAGCTTTCTCCATCTAACTGATGTTGTGCCTAAATCATCGGTGCTGTCTGTGTCTGAAACAATGTTACCGCCAGATGTTAGTTGAGTAACAACCGCCGCAGCGGGAGTGCCACTGCCAAGGCTTCCATCTAGTGTTCCCGTAAACCCTGTCCCTGTAACTTGACCAGTAAAAGCTGTTGTAGCTGCTCCAAAATCTACACGTTTAGTGCCGCCTAAAGATAGGCCGACATTGTCTGCACCAATTCTATAAAACCCTGAGTTAGGATCAGAAACATAAGAATAGTAAGGGAGAGCGGCACTGCCATCTCCGCCTAAAGATTGAGCGGCAGAAGATGTAGACGTAGTCAACGCCGTCCCTGTAGCGTTCCACAATAAATAAGCCCCGCCAACAGGAGCAGATAGAGTTGCGCTGACAGATGACAGATCAGTGGAGACAGGGAGCTTAACAGAGCGGGTCATTTGCTCATCTAAATCCTGCGCCATCTGGACGCCACGGTCCAAGGCCGTCTCTAAAACTTCCGGCTGCACGGCTCCTCGGTTAACAAGGTCAGTAGTCTGAGACTTAGTAACAGCTCTACTAATCGTGAGGGTCTGGGCGCTGGTAGGGGCAGTCTCCATTGTGACGTTTCCGCCGGAGCTTTCCCCGACGCCAGATACGCTGTAGTGCGTTGTTAACGTCTGCACAGTCTCAACCCCGGTAGCTGTAACCGTTAAGGTTACGACGAGGTGCGCTTGATCAATTACCTTGAACCCATATGCAAAGGCTACTGTGCTTCCGTTGCCTGAGTAGGGTCCAGTGCGGGCGGTGTCTGTGGCTATGGTCATCGGTCGTCTCCTGCCTTGTGTCTAGTCGTATACAACATATTAGCTCCTTTGGCTATTCTTTCTTCTTTTTGTATCCAGTAGCTAGATCGAAAAAGTCTGCATCCTCTTCGCCTTCCATTAAAGCAAAGAGACCACTAAGAGTACGATTAGCTTGTATGCCGGGGAACTTGAATAAAATGCTCATTGTCAGAACCAGCGGTTTAATGTCTTTTAACTCTGGAGGCTCTTCCTTAGTTTCATCATTAAAGTAATAGTCCAATTTGTCAGCAACAGTAATGTAGCTTTCTGCAACAGCCTCACCAAACATAGCTGTTGGAGACATACTATAACCGTAATCTCCCAACGCTCCTTGAACAAGGTCTCTTCCGAAAGGTACTGAGCCAGCAATTCCCGACAAAGTCTTTTTTGCTGCCCACTTAACTGCTCCGTCCTTGTCCTCATCGTCTGGCTCTAAATCAGGTACTTCCCCTTTCATTAAACCGTAACCTATTTCGCCTAAAGTTATAGTGACAGCAATGCGGGCCAACATCCGAGGAATAGAAGTAGGGTTTTTTAAAACTACCTCATGCCCAATAGAGCGTAAGATAGCGTACACTACAGAGAAGAATGAATAGAACATCGTCAATAATTTTCCATACCCCTTATTGCGTTGCACGGTTGCAAGGTCTTTTAATCCTCCTCCAGATTGAGATTGCCTAACAACGCGATCTGCGTAGGCAACGGCAGTGTCTACATCCCCTTGCTCCTCGCGCAAAGCGCGGTTGTAGGCTGCCGTCCAGACAGGAAAATCAACAATGTATAACTGCATAGCTGCAATGGTTAGCATGGCAAACTCTGCCACTCTTGCCTGTACACCTGACTGTCCCTGCACAACTCGCAAACCTGCTCTTAAATCACGGTCTGTATTGTTCAAACGATGTCGCATTTCTCCAGACAATTCTCGAACGGCAGCTCTGTGTTCTTTAGACAAAGCCTGACCCATACCCATAGCAAGGTCTTTAGTAACCCCCGGCAAGTCTTTAATATAAGTTCCGTCTTTCATCAAAATATCAAGAGCCGTAGTGTAGCCTAATATCTGAGCTGTTAGGGTTGTATACGAAAGACCTAAAACAGCGGTTGTCGTGTTGCGCGAGACCCAGCCAACAACTGCCTCAAGGTCATCGACAGGAGGGCGGTCATACCCGTTTGATGCTATTGATCCTACCCATTCGTTTAAAGAAGCAACATACTTTGGCCCCAATTTTATGCTCATCATATCTTTTAATTCTGGGTGACCTAAGATACGATTGGCATTTCGTACCGCATCATAGTGACTAATGAAATGAATAGTCTTATCAAAAGATGTTGCAATCTTTTGAACATCGAAGTTAATAGGAGCAGAAAATCCTTCTATCCTTTCTTTAACCATAGAACTGTTTACACTAGCTCGAACATTTTCAGATTGAAACGCTTCTAACGCATCCATACTTTCAATCTGCTTCCCAGCAGCCGACCTGTTGCTATCATACATTAGGGGAAAATACCCCCCTCGATACACGCCGTGGGGGGTAGCCACTTCTCTAGGCTCTACTCTGTCGGGAACTCTGCCATTTTCTTTTCGATATATTTTTTCAACACTAGGCCACAAAACGTCAGCGTGGTCCCATAGAGATTGAATGAAATCCCATTCTTCTTTTGTAAGCTGGGCTAGAGCGGCATCAATTAGCTCTTCATTGATCTCGCGGCCAACTTGCTCCTCCCCTCTAATTACCTTACTTAAATTACTATCATTTCCTACGTTTAAAGCTAAGACGATTAGATTTCCTCGATCCCAACGCTCATCTGGATTTGCCTTTGTACCCGCCAGCGCCCCTACATCTACGCGCTTACCCATCCCTTGGCGAACAGCTTTAGGAAGAGCAGAAATCTTGCCGTAGATTAGATTAGAGACCTGACTAGATAAATCTTGCTTCAATGTTTCAGCTTCAGCAAATGGCTGGTAGATAGCTTGATGCCATGCTCCTAGAGGTTCGCCGTCTATCATCTCTAGCAGAAATTCAACTTTAAGAAGTGCGGCATCAAGACCCGCAACAAGGCTGGCAGTAGTAGATTTAGCTATGTGCTCTCCTCTTTTTCTAACTGCCGTAGCCGTCGGTTTTTTACTTAGAGACGTGAGCATCCGCGCAACAACAACATCTCGGTCTAAACTCTCCTGCCCTAGCATTAACTTTTTAGCGTTCCGTCCTTGCTTCTCAAGTTGCTTGATGGCGTCATGTAACTCATTAAACTCCCCGACAGACAGATCACGAAAATGAACCAGACGGTCTTTTTTCCTAAGCCACTCAGGAACATCAAAAATCGCTCCATCGTCTTCTTTAGCTTTTTCTAAAAATGCAGCAAACGCATCCTGTTCAGTGGCAGTGCGTCTTTTATCACTAACCCTTGCAGAAAAATCGTGAACGGAAACCTTGGCTCGAATAGCGTCAATATAATCAGCGTCAACGCTCGGCCATTTTTTACGGTCGCGTTTAAACTGTCTCATGTAGGATAGCTTCTTAGCTAATTGAGATTTAACTTTTTGGGCTTCGGCGGCCATATAGTGGTTAACTAAGCGTTGGAACTGGTGTTTGTATGCCTCCGCCCTGTCACCTTTTTTCAGAGCTTTACCCGCTGCTTTAGCACTGCGTTTCTCAGCAGCAAGATAGCTTCGAGGATTGGCTTCCCCTACCTTTGCTTCTGATATTTTCTTAGCTGCATACGCTTTAACAAACTTAGGTTTAATGGCAGTTTCTGTTGTGCGAAGCGCGGCCAGTTCGGCAGCTAAAGTTTTAGCAATACCGTCTTGCTCATGGATGCTGGCTACAGCAGCGTCTATAGCGCCGTCGTCAATGCTTCCGTGCTTCTCTTTCATACGGCGATCCATCTCGGTTTCTACAGCCGTGTCGTAGTCAGGCTGTGCAGCAAGATCAGAAAGCATTTCTTCAACTGTGTCGTATTGGAATATTTGCGCTGTCATTCCCGGCGACATAGTAGAACCTGCATTTCCTTTAGTGGCCGCTTCGTATATAGCCTTGCCGCCTGCTTTAGGTAATTCATAAAGAGACGGCATATCATCGCGTTCTGTAAATACTTTAAGTTGTTCCCGATCCATTCGGTTGACTTTTTCAGAAACGGTAGCAGTTGAACCATCAGCTAACCCGCCTTGCGCGGTAGCCCAAAGAAGCCTAAATGCAGGTGTGCGAGCTATGTCATATCTGGCACTATCTCGCATCTCTTCTCGTTCTTCTTTCCACCAAGTAAGCCGCTCACGTTCCATCTCTCTAACTCGCTTAGAAAGCTGAGTAATTTTCGCCGCTTCTTTTTGCTTGGCAATATTTTCATTGTGATCTGCAAATTCTTTTTTGCTCATGCCCGCTTCTTCAGCAGTAGAAAATAATGAAATAAGCTGATACTGACTGGAGACTACTTCGATTTCAGCATCGCTTGCCAGCATCTTGTCCATAACTTCAGTAACTTCGGGGCTGAACTGAACGTCCATGTTATCTCTGCCAGCAAGACGGTTAAGCGTATTGTAAACTGACCTAACCCATGCAGCAAAAGCAATGAAGGCGTCGGACAAAGCTAAGGAAGGTGCATTACCTGTTTTAAAATAATTTTCTGTACCTCTGGCAAACTGCTCATGCATAGCAACACTCAAATACCGAGTGCTTCCTTCCCCCGTTAGATCACCTGAGTTGATGTGTGTGCGAATAGCCGTGTCACTTATATTACTGAGAAAAGCAACCGCTTCTTTGTCGCCAGCTCGACGTGCGCGGTCCAAAGCCTCTCCGCGAATAGCGTCTGTGTTGCTAGACCACCATTTCCTAACCGTACCCCAATCTTTTTCAAACTCAGCGCCAAACTCGGCTGCGTCAGATTTAAGTTGCTCTAGCCAGAAGTGTCCGCTTTCATGTAAAAAAGTAGAACGATCCCCAGCCTCAAATATCTGTATGAGGTTCATGGGGTCGCCGTTTTGATCTGTGATTTGAGAGGACGGGGTAAACTGACCCCGTACTCCGCCCTGAGTAGTCTGTTGTGTAGGCAGGGCAGCGTAGGCAGCCTCAATCTTAGACAACCGCTCCTTGGGTAGTTTTAGCGCCCCTGTGGCTACGTCGTCGGCGCGGAGAACGCCTTCGATGAAATGTCTGCCTCGATTGGAAACGCTTCGTGCGCGATCTTCAAATTGGCGAGGATCATCTTGTCCGTAACTTTCTCCGTCGACCCCGTCGCTTCCACGTCCATCTTCATCGAGTTCAGGAATACGTCCCGCCTCGGAGGCGTGCTCAGTAACTCCTTGTATGCTTCCAAGCCCAAGACCCGACTGGCCCTTGAGTACAAAATTCCTAGTGGCGTCTGTTCTGGCATCTTCACTTCCTCTCCATTTCATAACAACAATATCGGGCAGACCTAAAGTAGGGGTCCAACCGTCAGCTTCCCAAGCTGCAACGTGAGCTGGTGTCAAATACTTCGCATCAAACGGAATACGAGCCACCTCTTGGAAGCCAAGTGTACCATATATCTTAGGTAGTTTACCAGAACTATCAGCATCTGATTTAACATCAAATGCATCAAGTACAGTAACCCCTTCTTGAATGCCCTTCAAAACCATCCAAGTGCCTAGACCCTTAACAGCAGTTTCATTGTTTACAACGGATACTAATGCAACTTCATTCTCTGTTAGCTCCCCACTTTCGTAAGCAGCGGCAACAGAGGCATCTCCCTCGTACTCAGAAGCGTAGTCGTAACCTGATGCCACACCAAGAAAAGAGTTCATCCCCCCTTCGCCCGCAGAACCAACGCGCTCACTACCTAGCTGGTGGATAATTAAGCTGCCGTCTTTAGCTCCCTGCTCTACCTGTTTACGCGACAACGCACTTAGTAAAGGACGGCCCGCACTTTCTTCAATAGCACGTTCTGCTTCGGCTGGAGATACTCCCCCTTCAGTTACAGAAACATCGCTTCGGCTCCACTCTCCGGCAAAAATGGAACTGTACGCTTGAGCAACACGGTAGTCGCCAATGTCCTCAACAAGTTGAGCTTCTTTTACTAACTCAGGGCCGACGTATTGACCTTCGACTGGTTTCCCTTCGGTCTGTCCATTAGGCAGCCGCTCTAATAAAAACTTGTCTTCGCCCTTTGCTCCAAGAGAACGTCGGTGAGCAACTGCGTCTTTGTACATAATCTTCTGAGGAATAGTTGTAGCCATAGTCCCCAATAATTTTCCACGCATCCCTACTTTGTAAGATGGGTGTACATCTACATTCCGCACGTTTTCTAAAGGATTAGTAAAATTAACAAGCAGATCAGGATCAGAAGGGTCTATCTCAAACGCCAGCACTGTATCTCCCGTCTGAGTTGCTCGGAAGTCCTGATCGATAGCTTCGCGAATAACGCGACCAACAGGAAACATCCCCTCTATGTTAGAGAACTCAGCGGTAGCAATAGCTCTACTTAATGCTTTGCGGCCATTAAAAGTGGACCCTTTAGTCAACCATTTATGAACGGCGGCAGGATTTGATAAAGGAGGAAAAGTAGCTAATTCCGAAGCCCCTTCTTCAGCATTATTAGCTTTGCTCAGAATAATTTCGTGTCCTGCTTTTGCCGCTTTCTTATTAATAACTTTAGCCGTAACCATGCCGTCAAGCGTTTTAAGCAGCGCACCTGATACCATACTGTTAGACAGATGCGCTTGCTGAGACATTGCCTGCACAGTAATAACAACGCGAGGGGCTAAACCTTCTTCTGCCATTCTTGCGCGTAAGTTAGTTACATGGTTCTTTAATCCTGTAACAACTCCTTCAGAATTGAATGCCCAAACTATGCCGTCTTCGCGATACTGTTGTAGCCAAGAAAAATTCGGTCCACCAAAATAAGATGTGGGCGCAATAGGGATACCATCAAGGCTGTCAAAAGTTACGCCTGTGGCAGTAAGATCAGCAAAAATAGGAATGACATACGCACCCTCAAGATCAGCAATGTGGATGTGGCTACGTTCAGTCAAACCTCCTCCAACACTAGTGTCGACGCCGGGTATTGGATTAAAGACGTCTCTAGCTGCGCGAGCGTCTGCGCGTGCCTGCCGAGATGGGAGCGCCTCGGTTTCCTTTTCTGTTACAAACTCTTCTGCCGTAGGTATAACAGCTTCAAGATCGGTTAATTTCTTTTCGGCGGCTGTAATCTGTTCTGGTGTACCTAACGGATCAGTCCTAATTAGCTTTTTACCTTTAAACACCTCGCCAGTTTTTAACTTACGCAATGTATTTTTCTGACCAACAACCTTAGCTTTAGCTTTCTTTAAGGTTGCCTTAGCTTCAGTAACCGCGCCTTCAAACACAGCGTCGGCTGCACTAACTGAAGAAGTAGCAACACCGGGTTGAAATAAGAATACTTCTTTGCGTGTGGCAAACTTGACGTTGCGAGCCATTACAAGAGGCCCAACTTGGATGACCTCGTCCGCACTCAACACTGCTTTCTGAGTTTTCCTGTCATAGAAAAATGTGTGCCGTCTCGGATCATATCCAACTTGTGTCCACTCAGGGTCACCAATCAAATCTTTAATTTGTGGATACAAAGTAGCCGCATCCACTGATTGGAGAGTTCCTTTCATTTGAGCAAAAGGAGATTTGTCCTGCTCCCCTCTTCCAACTCTTCCTGCTTTCTTTTCGGCAGTGTCACCGGGCATTGTAAACGTGACCCCAATTATATGTGCAGTTGCCTCATGTGCTTGTGGGCTGCCCTTGCTGTCGTGGATGGTAGGAACCCACACACCGTTGTTTTTGTACGCCGGAATGTCGAGGCGCAGGCCAACGAGCTTGCCCAGCCACTCTGCTCCCTTGCCTACTCTACTGCGTTTATTTTCTGTTAAAGCATCCGCCATTTCTTGTGAGGTAGCAGGCTCTAATAAATCTTCTGCTCGGTATTCTGTTACAGGCTTCAATCGGCTTACTATTTTGTTGTACTCTGCCTGTGTGATCTCACGCGCTTCACGTCGGCGGGCAGCTTCCTCAAGTTCAGGAATGGGGGGGTCTTTAAATCCTTTGGAAAGTTCTGTTTCCGCTTCGGCGACAGCGCGGCTCTGTGCAAGAGCAGCCGTAGCCTGTACTTCGACCGTTTCATCCGTAATTAATACATTGTCCCGCATATATAACTCAAGGGCGCTAACAGGTTCACCTGCTGCTTTGGTTGCCCTAGCGGCTCTCGCTACATAACGTCGGGCAGTTAATAACGCATTTAAGTCAGCCTCTCGTCCATCTTTTCCCAAAGCAGACATCTGGTCGCGGACGTCGCTTGTGATTGCTTCTGCATCTTCTCGAAGAGCTACCCCCTCCTCCTCGGTAACGCCAAGCTGCCTCTCCATTCTCTCTTGAATAAGTTGTGCGTCAATCTCTCCCTCTGCCCCACTAGCCGTGAAATCAGCGGCCTCTTGAGGGGTCATCCCCTCCATTGTCATTCTAGTGTGGTTTATTAATGCCTCAAACCCGTCCTTACCCAAAATGTGCCGAACATAAGCCTCAGCCCCAATCTCCACATCTTGACCATTTGCAGCAGCTTCTTGAATGGCTTCTGTGTCTAGCCCTAAAGTTTCAGTAGCAGTCTCTCCGCTTGGTAAGTCTTGGTCAAATTTAACAAGTTCAGCAGCAGATAGATAAACAGTAGTAACACCCTCTTGTTTTAATTTTTCTGCCATAACCTCAGAAGCCGTAGCCAGTGCTTCGGGAGCAATCCCTTTAATACTAGTAGAAATTTCACCTCCTGATTTAAGCCACGCTTGTGCTTCTTTGGCAGCCGTTCTTTCTTTTCTGTTTGTATCGGCAGCAATAATTATGTCTATAGGGGCAGTTACCCCGCCGCCCAAACCTTCTAATATAGTCTCAATACTATCGAAGCCCTGACCAGAATAAATCTGTCCACCGCCCTCTCCAAGCATTTCGACAAATCCTTGTGTAGGTATCTGAAGAGCGACGTTTGCCATAGTGCCTTTAGCTAACCGCGCTCCCGCAATCTTGAACCCAAGTAATGAGGCGATAGATATTATAAGCGCACGGTCTTCCCCAATGCCTTTAACAAAATCTTGCCTTTTAGGATCGTCTAAGAACGCCCGCATCCCTGCTTCAGTTTCAAGACTAGCCTCCTTACCGAATTTCTTAACTAGGTCTTTGTTATATTCATTAAATCGCTCTTGTGCATAGCCGCCTGCTGTAGCTACAGCAACGCCCAAAGAAGGGTTCTTAGTTAGTAACGTAGTAGCCGCTCCAGCAGCTAAAGGAACCGCTTGCTGGGCTACAACTTCCACCATAGCATTCGTAGCTTCCCCCGGCATATCAATAAGCGTTTCTAAAAGTAGCTGTGCTTTTGTAAGTTCGCTTGCGTCAGGGTCAATAGCCCCTACGCGATCCCAAAAGCCTTGAGCATAAGTAGACCCTCCTCCCTGCATAGATTTGTAGAGAGGTATCAACTTTCGACTTATCTCTAGAGCTTCTTGCCTATGTTTTTCTGCGTCTTCTGGAACTCCTGTGACCCAATTAATTAATCGCTTAGATAAGCCGTATATTTCACCTATTTCTGGAACATAACGCTTTTGAGAACGAGTGCTTCTCTCATACCAATCCCCAACAACTTCCCCAGCAGTACGATTTGCGTCCGCCGCTCTCTCAATTAAGTTCTCACGTTTAAATTCTAAAGGTATTACTTGACCAAAACGAATAATACTGTCGGCCAGCTTACTGCCAATACCCGCCATAATACTTTGTTCTTCGATAGAAATGTCTTTTTGTTGAACATAGTCTTTATAAGGGGGTCTAATTTCGACGCCTAGTCTAGCTAAAGATTGCTCAGAAGCGGCTAAGTACGGTATCTCTCCGCGCAAAACTAAAGCAGCTTCTGCGTCAATTGCCATGCGCTTTCTAGTCTCAAGAGCTTGGTCAAGATAAAACTTAGTATCTTGCCTTTCCATAAAATTATTAACCATTGCTGGGTGCATAGACCGAGCTAGGTCAATAGGTATGTTGCTAACTTCAGAAATCGTTTTAAATTTAGCTTCGTCAGTAGGGTTCATGTCCTGAGTTAAATCAATGTTGCTCAAAACTTTTTGAGTTGCCGGGTGTACTGTGGGAAACAATTCCTCAGCTTTTTTCATAGTTGGGCCAAAGACAACAGGGTCTGGGGGAGAAGGCACTACCTTTGGCTGGAGAGGGATAACCTCCCCTGTTGGCTGAGACATGGGTGAGGCAGCGAGAGCATTCCGCTTTTCTTTTTTCTTTGCTAAAATCCCAAGTAAGTCTACTTCTTCAGCCATTACCTAATTTCTCCTGTAGACCATTTCTCAAACAACTCTTTGTATAATGCAGGTTGCCGTTGAAATCTATCATTCAAGTTATTTAATGCAGACGACGTATGAGGTGTGCTATTAATCCCTAATACTGCTTCTATGAAATCGGGAGGGTATCCCATAGACAATGCGTCGTCATCAAACTCTGCCGCACGTCTTTCTGCCAAGGGAAGGTTAATCATGTCCATTGCTTCTACAGCAGGGTATTTCTTTTTAATTGCATCCGCGATCATATTTAACGTAATCTTATCATTAGTGTTATCGAGTTCGTCGACAATCTTTTCAATATCGTCTTTAGACACTTCTCCTTCAAAAACATAATGGAGCCGTAACCATGAACTTTTTTCATCGTAGTCTAAAGGCGCTTCGTTAATATCCAGATGGTCTGCACCCGCCTTAGCGTGTTCACTAAGCGTGTAAATCGTAGGGGAGACACTTAGCTTCTTATCAAAACCTAAAGTTTGGCGAGCAATTATTGGTCTCAAATCTTCAAGAGTGGCTTTACGGCCTTCTGCTTTCCAGATACGCATTCTTTCTGCCGTTAAAGAAGCGTTTAACTCAGTGTCATAAAGTAATGATTTATAATTAGCACTAGTTTTACTAAACCCTAGCTCTACTAAAAGACTGTCATATTTAATTGTACCCGTAAGTGCATCAGCTTTCGCGTTGGTGGCGGCAGCCTGTTTGGAGAGCAACTCAGCCCACTGCCCAGAATTTGTAAACTTTTTAATATTATCAGGATTTTTCATTAATTCTAAAAACTGGTCTCTTGTTTCCCTTGAATCTGCCATCCTTTTTAACTGCCCAACAGCCATTACATTACCTACAGCGGAACCGCCCGAATTAATGTGCTGTCGCGTACCTGCGTCCATCATTGCTCTATCGGCTTGACTAGCAACTTTACCGCTGGCTTCGTACACCAGCCGAGGTGAAAACTGCGCTAGAGCAGGATAGGCTGTAGGATCAATCGGCACGCCGGGGTTGTCCGCCATAAACTTCACTAAGGCTAGTGTTTCTTTCCCTATCTGCTCTCGTTTAACAAGGTTATTTAAACTATTGCGAGCCTTAAATTCAGTCAGCACTAAAGATTGATCTGTAGGGTCAGTTATCTTTAGTATCTCGCGAAGTTGCCCCGAAGGGTCATTAGGGTGACTTGTTGAATATTTAGAAAATAATTGTTTTCCTTTTAACCCGTCGCGAACTGTTGCTAATTGAGATTGCAAAGCTGTACCAACAGTTGTTCCCTCAAGAGCGCCCCCTTCTGCTGTCTCTTGCTGAAGTAGCTTTAGAGCTTTGACCGTATCTCCTTGTGCAATCAACTCTTTAATTACACCTTCATACACAAGTGCTTTCTGATCTCGAACTAGCCGCTCTTTTCCCTTGGCGTCAGTGATCCCCTTCGCCTGAGCCATGCCAATATCTGGGTCAAGGACGGTAGTTTCTACAACGCCTAAAGCGGCCTTTAGCTCTGTTTCTCCAGCGGGTGTACCTGCCCCAGACACGGCAGAGTTGACTGCTGTTGCGATACGGTCTCCTGTAATCTGAGCGTCAACAATAGACTGTGCTTTAATCTGAGCGCCGTTAACTACGCCGGAAAAACTAGTTGTAAGGTTTTGCCCTCTAAGATTTAAAGTTTCTTTCCCTCTAGTACCCATTGACTTACCATACCGCTCGCGTAACTTATCTAATTCTGTTTTATATTTTGTAGATAATCCGTCTTTTTGCGGTCGCCCGCCTCCTCCAGCCCCACCGGGTGTTCCCGTAAGCATATCAAGAGCACTTTGTCCTGACTGAGCCATAAGCCCGTTTTCGGGGTCGCTAAGAAGCTGGTTTCTTAAAGCACCTTCTGCTGCATCAAATTTAAGTAATTCGCGTTTTTCGTTATCAACACGGACCTCATTATACAAAGCGGCCCCCTGCGTTATAGCCGCGCCAAGTGCCTTCGCTCCCTTTCCCACTCCTCCATCTCCCAAGTCGGGAGCACGCAAAGTCTGAAATGGAGTAGATGCTGCGATAGGCTGCACGCTGCCTAACCGTTGCGCTCCTGTTCCGTCGGGTCTTATTACTCTAGGCATACCTTGTCCTAACTTCTAGAAATTTTATAAGCTGCTCCGGCTCCACCAGCAACAGACGCTGCCGCTGAAAGAAGGGAGCCACCTTGAACAGACGCACCTTGGAGGTCAAACAATCCTGCCTCGGCAGTAAATTGATCGCCTTTTATATTAGCGACGCGAATTTCGCGTTCCATGTTGTCTCTAAGACGAAGAATATCTAGCTCTCCTGCCTCCGCAAGATCAGCAACAGCTTGTACATTTGTGCTATCTTCTGTGTCGTCGACGAGAAACCCATTAGACGCTTGCACTGCTCTGGCCGTGCCTTTAGTTTGCCCAATAGCGCGACGGTGATCTGCTTTTGCTGCGTTTGCTCGGTCACGGATGTCGTCAGCGTTTTGCTGGGCAATGATAGCGTTGTTACGCGATATAGCTGCGTTATAACTTGCTTGGTTTCTCGCACTAGCCGCTGCTGCTTGTTGTTGCTGGTACGCGCCCACTGCTCCTATGGCACTGCCTGCAAACGAAGCTACTGCTGCTGTTATAGCCATTATACAATTCCTTTCGCGTAAACTCGCTCAATGGGAGTGTACCCCAATCGCTCAAAGATTACGCCTACATCTTTATGTAGCTTAACCTTATTAAAGATTTTCTGCACGCCTAATTTCCGAAGGTTGGCTTCGGCTGCTTTTAATAACTTCAATCCGGCTAGTCCTTTGCGGTGTGGTTTAGCCAGCCAAAAGATGTCCCCGTCCGCCATGAGGAGGTCTTTATAATGCAGATTAGAGGAAACTAGATGTACCGAATACCCAACCAAATTGCCTTTTTCGCGGGCAGTAGTTATCTTCAGAACTCCGGCGTCAGCAAGGTCTCGGTATTTGTCCCAGTCAGGGTTTAATTTGATATCGTCTTGGTCCAAAGCAATGTCTTTCCAATGAGATACGATAAGGTCTCCACACTCTCCCATGACGTCAATAAAATATTCCTCTTGATAGGTAAGCATTAGTTACCTCCAACAATTATATCTGGAGTAATTGACAGGATCGTCATGGGCAGAGGGTCGCGTTGTTGGATCACAATCTGCCCGTTCTTGTTCCAGCTAGGTGACATAGTGAACTCTTTTAATCCTGTGATAGCGTCAGGCGGCTGACCCCACTGTGAAGGCAGGCCAAACTTAGCCTCTCTCATGTGGTCTGTATCTGGCCCTGTCCACAGCCCCAGCGTCTTTTCAATCTGTAAGCCAATCTGGCTAATCTTCTTTGTACGAGCACTACTGGTGGGGTTTAGAGAGCCTGCGTCTAGTCGCAAGGTTTTTATCTCCGCTGTGAAATCTAAACCTAAGTGGACCCTGCTGGAGGCGTTGGGTAAAGTTACCTTACCACTAGCCACGGTTAAATCTTTAACTACATATCCGTTAGCAAGGCCGACAATACTTTTGCCTTCTAGATGCCATAGGCCGGATATCTCGGTAACGGCACGCCGTACCTGACCGCCGGAGTGGTACACCGCGAAAGCAGTGCCTACAACATTGGACCCGTTGAGCTGGAGCTGGAAAGTGTGGGTAGTCTTATTAGCGACAGTGTAGCCGGACCCCACCACTTCAGTTGAGTAGGACCAGCCCAATGTCTGAGTAGCGTCTGCAACTTTAATTCCATTAATGTCGACGATGTCGCCGTCACTAAACCCGTGCGACGTTGCGGTGATCACTACAGGGCTGGCTGATGTACACCCGGTAATTGTGACAGGGTTGTCAAAGCTCAAGCCGCTGTCCACATGGAAAGCGTCCTGTAGATCGTCGACGTCGTGCTCATGCAGACGCTCGATGTGTTTAACTGTACGGCCATTAATCGTTCGCTCAACTACGGTATACAAGAAATCGTTGTCGCCTTCCTGTACGGATGCGACAGACTTAAATAGACCGTCGGTTGTGTGCCGGGTCCAGCCATATACTTCCTGCTCTCGAATGTAAGTAATAGCAGCCATTGTCCCGTCGTCGCGCACACACCAAATTATTGAATGAGGCGCTTGGGCATACGACCAGTCAACGATAGTAAAATTGTCGAACATATGGCGAGCGAGAATAGAGATGTCGTTGCCGCTGTAGGCGTCAGTTTCAAATTTGTATGCCAGATCGCGCACGGTCTGACCCGGCTGCATATAGATGACGACGTCGCCCGCAACGATAGGAGGCAGCTCAGTTGCTCCGTAATATGTCTGGGGTTCGATTTGGATACCACTAGGAGTAATGACATCATCAATGCCGGAAACTTTCCACTCCCCGCCAGACGTCAAGACAATCATGTCGCCCAACGGAACGAGGTGTCTGATCTCGTTAACTTTCAAAGCAGCAATAGTAACAGTAATAGCGTCGTCGTCTTTTGCCGGGGAGGAGACAGCAAGGTTATAATGGTTAGCTGTCTGAGTAAAAAAGATACGTTGCGGATGGTTGTTACTGTTAGCAAAGATACGACGCTGCTGAAAATATCCAGCAACCGAGGGAAAGTCATCAGCCGAGACAAAAGGATTACGAGTGCGCGGAGGAGTGTCATCTAAATCCGCTTCAATGTTGTCATCTGTAAAACTGTCAATCTCGCTGCGTCCGATAAAACCGAAGATGCCATCTTTTTCTAAATAGATATTGTAGCTTTCCGCCGTAGCTACATCAGTCCATGTTATAGTGTTGTCACGGGTAGCCGCGCTGTTTGCAATTGTAATCTTAGTTGGGAAGGCAGACCCTCCAGAGCCGTAAGCAGTATACGACGTGCTGTTAATGTCTACTTTGTCTAGACCCTGTAGCTCAAAAGTGTTGCTTGTCTTTTCGGATACTCTAAATCTCTCTCCATTTAGTTGGGTCATCCCTACTACGCCTGATATGTGTATAGTGTCCCCGTCTGCGAAACCATGAGAGGTTGCTGTAATCACGCAAGGATTGGCGGCAGTTGCTCCAGAAATAGTTTTTGCCGTAGCCGTGGCGCGGAGGCTCTCTTCAGCGTTGTCGCGGTTGACCGCCGTTACCACATAGCTCTCTGAGATAGAGCCTGTAGTGTTAGCGGAGGCGGCTAGACCAGTAGGGAATGCTTGCTCTGGTTGGAAGACAATGTCGGTCAAAGTCCAAACGTCATGCCCGGTTCTAGTTAATTCAGCAGGAGCATGGTTAGGGTGAAGTAAAGTCATTACGTCAGCCGACTGCACAAACTTCAATGCAAAGACTTCGGAAGCAGTGTATGTAGTGGTCAACTCAAACGTCTTAACCGATGTGCCAGCAGACCCATATGTGGTAAAGTTGGTGCTGTTAATAGCAGTGCCGTCAAAGTCGGTTAATTGGTAAGTGTTAGCCGCTTTGTTAGCAACTCGAAGCGTGCGACCATTCAGCTCAACCATACCAACTACGCCTGAGATAAAAACGTCATCACCGTTAGCATGGGGGTGACTGTTCGCGGTTACTACAATCGGGTTCGCTTTAGTAGCACCTGAGATCGTACCCGTCTCTCCGCTGGCAACAAGGACTTGCCCACCGTCTTTGTGGACCCGCATATAGTTGTGACCAAACTCTAAGATATAGGTCTGTTCGGTGTTAAATTCAAAAGGAATGATGCGAGTAGCCTGAGCACTGTCTTTTACTTCAGCTACAAACTCAAAGCCGGGTCGATTAGACACGCCTCCGTGTACTTGGACAAACGCATTTACGCACGTTTCTAAACTCGACTTGTATTTGTCGATGTCTACACGCGCACCAATGGCGGGGGATACTTCGCCACCTGCTAGACTAGGCTGAATTATTTTAACCATTTAAGCTCTCGCTTGTATCCAAGTGGCTTCGGGGGGGTTCTCTTCGATGCCTTCATTACTGTCGGTCTCCCAAGCACTGTTAACAATGTTGCGGGCTATTGTGTCCATGTCCCCCATAATAGCACGCTCACCTGTTAAAGGCATGGCGAGGCGGGCAGCCAGTGCATATGAAAACGCCATCGTAAACTCGGGATCAAATTGAACGGTGTCAGTAACTCGCATCGTATAATAGAACTCAGCGGATACTTGATCAGTTAGTATTACTTTAAGATCGGAAGCGTTGCGACCGACCTCAAATTTTATAGGTATGCCAGTTTCAAGAGGATCAACAATCCCATTTATTCTGACGGCGTCGGGTGGATAGGAATACATGAAGTCCCAATTGCCGGGGACCGTTCCAGTTAGTGCGGCAGGGGAGGTAAACTTCTTTGCAAAGTTCCAAGGATGCTGGCGTAGAAGTGCATCTCGCGTGTCAGCAAAGACAAGGTTGACTTGCTCTGCTTCCGGCGTTGCCTCCGTTAGATCGGAGATATCCCATCGGTCTCCGATGTGTTGCAAAGCGAGCTTTGCGATCTGTACTTCTGACGCCATTGTTTATCATCCTTACTTAGCTTTGGTGCGTGCCTGCACGATAGTCTTAGCTTTTGGAGGGGCTGTTGGTTTAGGCGGCTCCGTAATCTCTGTGCCTGTGGGAAGTTGCCCAGCCAACTCATCTGGTACTTCAACTTCTTCTCTATCTGTAAAACGCCCTATGTGCGAATAAAACGGTTTATTAAAAATACAACGCATCTTCTATCTCCTCAGAAGGTTAAAGAGTGGGGACTGCCTAAGCAGTCCCCGATAGTAAACGATACTAGTTAATAGCGTCAGCGTAAGCCGTCCATCCCGTAGGATCGAGGGTTAGAAACGCATTGTATGTTCCTGCTGTAGTAGTAGCGCCGGAAACAATATGTTGAACGCCAACAAAACGCTCATAAGTAGTTCCCATTGGTAGTGGGATCACTTGTGTGTAACCAGCAACCAAAGTGGCTTTTGGTATAGCGCCTGTATCGATGTGAGCGGTTGAAGTTGTCGCGTGGATAGCGGCAGCGCTATCAGACCGCAAGCGGAATTGAATAAGCGCAGCGCCGTCCGAAGTGACAGCGGTTCCAATTTGAATGACCAAGTAAAGAGGCTGGCCTTGTCCAATGTCGCGACTGTCTTGCGTGTCTATTACGTTAGTTGACAGAACGGTAGACGCTGCGTTTGCAACTGTCTGGTTGTCTGCAAACTCAAGTAAGCTGTCCATAATCATAGCGATTCTCCTTTCGAGAGAAGTGGCTGGGAGGGGTTAATGATACTCCCAGCCGAGGGGTTATAACCTAATCGTATGATTAGGAAACGGTAGCTTCGTTGCCGCGAAGTGCATCGCAACGACGAATTGGAATACCAGACCAAGATGTCTGCCACGTTCCGCCAACCATGTCGTCTGACAAAGTGGAGTTAGATGTAGCATCAGCAGTCTGACGGCGTAACATAGATAAGATTGACTTATCCATGTACCAAGCGCAACGACCCATAGAGGTAGAAGGTAGCTCGGTTAAGGCTTGGTGCATTAGATCGTTAAGATCAGCAGAGTTACCAGTAGCGGCAACAAGCAGCTCGGAACGGTCAATGTTTGCAATGCGTACTGCATAGCGCCAGTCGCGGACAGTTAAGCCAACGTCCCAACGGTAGTGAGTACGGAATGCCTGCATACGGCCATTGGACCCGTCAGCATCTTCGATGGTAACTTCACCAAGGTCGCGCTGTTGGATGCCTGCTTTAGAACCTTTAGGAATAATGCCGTGGCAAGTATTCGGTCCCCAGCAAATTAACCATATACTGCCATTATCCGAGCCGCTGCCTCCGCCTGCAATGATGTTGTCACCATTTTCAGCACTTAAAGAATTATATCTAGGAGATAGCCCAGTAAATTCTTCAGCAGCAAGGCTCTCATCGCCGTAGAAGAGAGTGGATGCAAACTCTTGGTTCATGCCTTCAATATGCGGACGGTCCTCTTGAAGACGGAAAGCAGCAGGGTTGCCTGCCATTCCAATCAAGGCTGCGTCAACTTCAGAGTAGTCTTCCATCATGCCGCAATTGTCGGTAATTTGTACTGCGCGGGATTTAGTCGGCTGTACACCACCATACAATTTACGCCATGTTGGAGCAGGGAGGCCGGAACGAATGGACGAGCGGTGTCCAGTTGTTAGGTTGCCTTCTTGCCACGACATATCCGTAAGGATTTCGTTTGTAGAGTTTAGTATTTCGACCACGTCGGCAATGCTGCCGTCAGGGTCTGTGACCTTTGCTAAGTCTGCGAGGGTCGGGTTGGTAACTGATAGAGTAGCCATGAATGGCTCCTTCCTTAACTAGCGTCTTGAAACATAGACGGATACATCTTCTTGAGACCTGTCTCACCTTGGACTTTAGTGTCGCCCTCAATGAGGTCGCTCTCTTTCAGTGTAGCGCCTACACGGTGAAATAACCGAATAACTTCTGGGTGATTGCCAAGACCTAGACCGTCTGGGTTCTTTGCAGATGGCGTATCTAAGATAGCCGCCAGCTCAGGAGTTCCATATGTGTCCATGCCTAATTTCGCTACAGCGAGATTACGTTGGAGGTCTTCCCCTCCTAGTTCCGTATCGCTTTTTGTAGCATCAGCCCAGCCGTTTATCCGATCAGTGTATGCGGCAGCTCCGGCCTCAACGGCCTCGGTTGCCCTGTTCGTATCGTACTCGACAAGAGCTTGGTACTGGTCTTGCGAGAGCTTCATGCCCTGCGCGACCTCACTAAACGCATCGAGTTTCGCTTGAGTGCCTTCATCAATTTCTACACCCTCCGGCGCTTTGTACTCATAAACTTCTGGTACATCAGCGTCGGCTCCGTCATCCCCGTCACCCGACAGCAGGACTTTGGTCTCTTCGGCAGGCTGTTGTTCAGTCGTCTCCTCGACAACTTCTTCAACTTCTGCAATCTCTTCTGTTTCTTCACTCATTGAAATGGTTCTCCTCTAGCATTTGTAAATACATCTTAGGGCTGGCTGTTCTAACTTGTTCATGCAAAGCAACCCCTAAGCTCCTCGCTCCTTCGTTGAAAGCTGTGCTATGCACATCTCCCGGTACATGGCTGGCTAGGGCAATGTGTCCCTGCCGCCATATTAAATTGTAAAGCCACCGACGCCCTCGGTCCTTAGATAAGATAAACTCAATATCTTTGTTCTCGTCCTCTTGCCTCAGCTCGGCCTTGCGGACGTGCTCAGGGTTGTTGGCGTCATAGAATGGCTCGGTCATACAGTCTGACCTCCACCAAGTAGATCAGTCAGGGCGTTAGGGTTCTGGGTGTCGGCTTCACTCAAGACCTTAGCGCCTTGTGCCATTTGCCCAGCCTGTTCCATCTGCTGCTGCTGCTGTTGTTGTTGCTCGCGTGCGTCGCGCATCTCTTGAACAGTGTCGCTGTCGTTCATCATGTCTGGGGCAATGCCGACAATCTCTCCGTAATCACGGAGTGCCTTATCGGAATTAATGTTGTCGACAATGTCAGGGAATACGGCAACCATGTTGCCTGCAAAACTTACTGTCCGTTCAATGGCAGATGCTCCAACGGCTTGTTGAGCCTGTGCCAAGAGTGAGATGTACTCGATACGGAGATCGACGTCCGTCAGAACTTCAGGAGGTTCAGGGAGGAGGCCCGCCTCCTGAGCGAAACTGAACACGTCGTCTAACAACGGATCAAGTAGCTCGACGTTGAGCCTCTGCAACACAGGCCCAAGCAAGACCAATTTTTCTTCGTGACGTTCTGCTACTTCAGTAGCTGTCATCTGGCGTCGGTCGCTGTTGATCATCATTGCAAATAGGTCTGCGTAGAACCCACGTTGAATGCGCTCTTGCACTTCGTTGATGTCCATAAGCATTTCGTTAAGGCGAGGCTGCACAGTGTAAGCTGGTGCGAACCCCTGACCTCCTTGGGTAGGGTCGAGGTAAGTCGTTCCACCGGGGAGGACGGTAGATGGCTTACCTCTTAGTGATGTTGGAGCAGTCATAGGAGGGTTGACCATCTTGTCGATAGCCTGCGCTTTCCGTTTCTGCTGGTGTTGTAATTGTTTGATGTCTCCAAGGCAGTCCATGCCGGGAGACCTTCCGTAAATTTCGCCGTTTAAAACGTCCCAACGGGGAACGTAGCAGGGAAGAGTTTCGTAGCCGCCCTCGAATAAGAGATCGTCTCCCTCTGCCCCTTCCTCGAAGTACACCGACTTGAATGCCATGTTCAGCGCGTCAGGCTTTGTAGTGTCGCGCTCGCTCATGTGTCGAGGTTCGATAAGATGGATGATTGGAACCAGTTCATCAAAGTTCTTTCTGTCCCACAAGTTCTTAGTTGCTCGGCTCACTCCTTTCCAATCAAACCTTCCGTTTGTTTGGATCACAAACTTGCCCACGATTTGAGCTACAGTCATTGTGAAGTTTCGACCAACGGTGTCGACCTGACCGAAGTGGTTCTCGGCAATCACATACTCACCAGCCGTAAATGGGCGGAAGCGGATCACACTGTCAAAGCTCTTCTGTCTATAAAGGGGAGCAGTGCCAAAGCTGCCAAGCTCGGTATAAACTGTGTACGCTGTATTGTAGAAATTAGATTTGTGTAAGATAGCGCGGCAGATGTTCTCGACGTCAGCCATGTAGACCTTGACGTCGTCACGATCCATCATGTCACGGTCGGGCGTGCCGAAGCGAAACCACGGTCGAGCTGGACTGGTCATGCCGGACATAAGCCCAGCTCCCAATGTTCGCATCGCCTGCGTTGCGGTGTTGTCTATAATGTTGTTGTTACGCTTTCGGCCTCGCGTGCTCTGGCTCTCCATCAAGAACCGACCTCGACGAGGTACTAAGTAATCAGATAACTCCATCCAATGACTGCGCCACGACGAGCGGTCGTTCTCTAACTTGATGTAACGACGCAGGGCTGTAGACCTTTTACCGTTTGGCGGCACGCTGTTTTGAATTGTGTCTGGTGATACCAATGGCATGGATTAATTCCCCAACAAGGTTTTCTTAGTTGTGTCGGCTGGAGCAAGAACTCCGCCAGCGCCTGTTCTCTGAGTTGACGACTGGCCCGCTGCTGACTGTGCAGACTTACTCTGTGATTTATTTTTCTTTGCTCCAGTCGAAGACTTAGTGGCCTGCTTAGTCTCAGCAACGGGAGCTGGAGGCGGAGGAGGCGGGGGAGCGGGAGCAGGTGATGGTCTAAAAGGATTGCCCATAATTAATACCCCAACAGTGTTTTCTTAGAAGTGCTTGCTTCTTCAGTAGCCAAAAGGTTCTTTGTCTTGTTAGTCCCAGCGTTACCCGCCGCTAACTTAGATCGTTTGATCTCGTCGGCGCGTGCCTTCTGAACAGCCACGTCGGTTTTTCTAGCGACAGGCGCGACAGGGGCAGGGGGTGGTGGAGGCGCTATGGGAGCAGGAGCACCCCCACCGAAACCGGGGATAAATGTGAGTAGTTTAAATATATTCATATCGATCACCTTTAAATAATTAGTTAGACAGTTGTACCAGCAGATGCATTGCCGCTTATGCTACTGCTAGAGCCAGAGCTGCTGTACCCACTAAAGCTATCACCATCGCCGCCATTGTTATCGTTGTTAGTTGCCGAGAGTAATGTTTTCTTTTTGACGGGTGCGACAGGTTTGTATTTACCTAGCTTGAGCCGCTTCTGATCAGCGTCACTCAAATTCTTCTCGGCTGACTTAGCCATGTCGGACTGAGGAGCGACTGGAGCGACAGCGGCTGGTGCTGGAAGTGGGGCGGCTGCTGATTGCATTCCACCGAAGCCGGGAGCAAAAGATAGATTGAAAAACGACCACGGCTTCCTAGTCAAATGATTATACAGGCCGTTGGGGACTAGGGCGTAAGTGTCTATCGCAAGGATCGTCTTGACGTGGCCGACGCAGTTGTTCCATTGCAATGGTCCATGCGGAGGAGTAGAGCCAACCGTCGTCTCGATGACTTCAAAGCCTAGCTGTTCGTAATATGATTTGAGATCGAAGTCCGCTGCTGCGTCGCATCGTATCTTCGGAATGCCTTTGTCCCAGTCATATGTGATCCAATGATTGCGCTCGGTGTCGCGCACTGAGCACCAAACATGACGACGCTTCTTGTTGAGAAGCCACGACATGGGGTGCGTATTGTCACCACTAAATATTACAAGAGCGTCCATGACTGACGTCTGTACCACAGAAAGGGTGGGTACGTCTAGACGGAAATGTTTTAAAGGGTCACAGAGGATCGTAATCGTGTTGAGTGGAGTTATACTGCACGCCGTCATAACCTGATCGAGTTGGAGCAACGGGCATACAGTAAGTTAGAGCTAAGGCGTCTGCTATGTCCGGACTGGCGATCCCTCGCTTCTTAGCGTCTTTCTTAGTTTCCAATTGGATATCGTTGCGGAGGTTGTACCCATACTCAAGTCCAGTCAGGTCAACTCGAAGGTCATCATTATCCGGCAGCCGGACGCCATCACGCAAAGCGTCTCTCATGTTGCCCCACATCTGCGCTCGCATATTAGCGTAGCCTTTCTGTGTTGCCTTGCTACCAAAGTTAATCTCAATCACATCGAGGGCGAGCTGCCTGCATCGATCCACAACACCGCCGCCTACCCCGCCGCCATCGATAAAGATAGCGTTGGGTCTTTTCTCATGTGCAATGCGTGCAACCTCGGCGGCCAGTGTCATAGTGTCAACGCCTCGGTAAGTGTAAAGACCTTGGCTCTCGGCGTCGCGGCCCTGTCGTAGATAGATCACAGATTGATCATCACCGAAGCGGGCAACGTCCACGCCCATGACCAAAGCATCGCTCGGCGTAACGGCCACATCGAGGCCAACACCTTTAGTCACATCAGCGCCGGGTATAAACTGTAGCTCACCCGCCGAGGGGAACTGACCTAAGACACGCACCTTCACAAAATCACTATCGATACCGTAGTCTTCGATCCACGTCTCAAATAATCTCTTGTTGGTAATAGCCACGTCCCGGCTGTCGATAGACCGACGGATCAATCGGTGTCGGAACCTGCCCTCCATGTTCTCAAAGAAGCGGCCACTGTTTCTCGTTGGGTTGCCCCAATCAAATGTCATTGGCTCGCCGTCAGTTAGTCCGCCTTCTCTGACTTCCCAGATTTTATCGGGGACGGCGCTGGCTTCATCAAAGATGTAGAAGGGCGTGGCGTTGGCTGCATGGAGGCCAGCAAACGCCTCCGAGTTCTCTTCACGGCACGTTTGGGCATCTACCCTCCAAGTCTCACGATGTGAGTTGTTGTACATATTCATTGAACCCCCGCCGCCTGCGTTGAGGGTCCACCAATGCTTAGTCAATCCAAGGTGATGCCACTTAGCCAGCTCGGCCCACGTCTTGGTGCGGAGCTGCTCCGATGTGTTGGCCGTCACGATGCCTTTGCTAAATGGTCGCGTGTCCATAATCCAACGAATAAGAAAAGCTGTCATGCAGCTCTTACCAATGCCGTGGCCTGATGCTGTTGAGAATTGAATTGGGTCGACAGCAGCAACGCCGTCGAACTTACGCTTCTTCACTTCGTTGCCAACCTCAATAAGAAAATCTCGTTGCCAGACGTCGGGTCCAGTGCGGCCATCGAGAGAACCAGTTCCCCACGGATAACTAACCATGACGTGCTTCAACGGATCGGCGTAACATTCCGACATCAAGTCGGCCAGTTGTGCCTCGGCGTCGTTGAGGGCGCTGCTATGCTGTTGGGTCATAGTCATGCGTCGTCACTGATAAACCGTCGGCTGGTCGGCCAACACATTCTTCGTTTGTTGTGTTAGAGGTTTCTTTCTCTCCACATATTCTGCAAACTTGCATCGATCCAGCTCCCGGCATCGGGCTGCCCCAAAGGTGTTTCTTAGTTCGATGCACGCCCCCGGTGTTCTCGTCAAACTGCGCTGTCATCGACATTTCTGTTCCTCCCCATCGGATTAAATCCTGCTTCTCTTAACGTCTCACAAAATAACATATCGTCTGCCTCTGCTTCAACACAGTCAGGGCAAGCGTCGGTTGGCTCTCCCGGCTCTGGGTCTACAGCGACGCCACATAACCTACATATCGTCTGCACTAAGCCTCGCCCTCCCCTGCTGAATACGGACAACCAATGCGTCGGCGTCTATATCCACTTTCAATTTGTCTGCCGGGTAGAGATCGAGCAGCTTAGTTTGTTTATCGGTCGCGCCAGTCATCGCCCCAGCGTTGCCTGTCTCCTCGGCCAAGTCGAAGGCTTTATCAAATTTCTTTAGCTGCCCTTCGTATGTGTATTGCAGCTTCTTCACGATAGGTGCGCGAAGTTCTGCAATCCTTGCACGGACCTTGTCCTCTGACATAAGCCGAGACGCTTTCTCCCAAATTGTTTTATCCGTAGCCTTCTTAGGTTTGTAGGCTTCCCGATAACAATCAGAAGCTGATGGGTAAACACCGCTCGCTGCATTAACACAAAACCGCTCTTGCTGTACCGAAAGATCAATGCTCTCAGTAGTAACCTTTGTTGTCACACCTTCGCCGCCCTTTGATTTATTAGTTAGATTTTTCAAACCAATTTTTGCAATCATATCTTGCTCGGCTCTGTACGCATCGGCGTCAGTCGTGTGATGACTAAGGATCACAACGCTTGGAGTAAGCCCATCTTTTTTAATAGCCTCAATAATTTCAAATTTCTCGGAAGCGGGTGCGCCCTGCATTCCCTTCGGAATATTTCTGAAGTGCTGAACTTTACGGTCGCCTGATCCCTTACCAATGTAGAAGATTGGTTGAAGGGGATTTCTCGGATCACAAAGACCATATACATATTTATATTTTGCCATGTATTTTCCTTACACTATTTTATGCTTCACGTCTAGATACCAACTCGCCATCAGTGCAGCTTCCGCTATCCCATCATTTGCAAGCACGCCCCAATCAGGGCCAGCACCAAACTTAGTTCGAGCTAAGTCTAGACTATCCCGCTTGTCGCGTCCAAGACCCCAATACTTTTTCCATACCTGTGGGGTAACCCACTCTGTCTCGCGGCAACGTATCATCGCCACTGCTGTCGCTGTGCCTGTATTGTGGCCGAAAGAGAAACCAGAGCTGGACCCTTGGTTTGGCATAGCTCCAACTAATTCAACAACAGCTTGATCTAACTCGCATGGGATAGCACCAAACAAAGCAGCGCCGTCAACAATAGTTTTACTTCTCAGCTTTACTGTGGGCATCCTACCCCACTTGTAAAGTTTGCCGCGATCCAATAATGCCCAGCCACCTGACGCGCCGGGATCAATTCCAAGCACCATCATTTTTTATCATCTTCCTGCTCTTGGGGGCTGTCGCCCCAAGGCGTAATAGCTCTCTTTAGAGAGGACAGATCGACAGATAGATCACAACCCTTACTCAGCAACGGTTTGACCCCTATCTGCCACCATCTGACCACTGGTCTGACGGTCAGATACTTTAAGCGCAGAACCATGCGGGTTACAGGCCGACAGATAAATTTATCTGTCTTCGATCTGACCGTTGGTTTAGGGCAGTAACTTGGTCTTGAATATGTAATCGATCTCACTCTACTTTCTCCTTCTCTTGTAGAATTAAAGCCCATGTCTGCTTCTCTTTTGTGCTTGTGTCGATCATTGTGACGTATCCATTCTCGCAGGCAACGGTCTCCTCAAACATCTTAAACATCTTCTGCTTCCCATCTGCCTTTGTAATATTTGGCAACAATGCGTGATCCCCCATTGCCTTTGCAATAGCAGTCATAGAAGTATGCTTGCCATAACCTAACTTACTAATCAAGTCAGTGCCAAGCATCGACGCCTCCATCTTATCAGTATTGCTGTGCAGCAGCGCGTTCTCTGCCTCAGCCTGCGTTGCTAACCTACATACTCCAATGTCACGCCCTTCACCCTCGTCCATCTCCTGACCTACCAGCTCATAGACAACAGGGTCAAGCGGCTCGCCCTCCCTGATCTTACCCGTGTCGAGCACAACCCATCGAGACAGCCTCTCGTCAAGGTAGGCTTTCTTCCACGCCTTGCGCTGCTCACCGTTCTTAGGCATCCAGTTAGACAACGTGAAGCCACAGTCTAGGGCAGAGTATATTGCACCCGACCCACGCCATGCCGAGCTGTCACCACGGACCCAGTCGTTGTCCTTCCCCCTATCCTTCGGGGTGTGGTGAGCGTGCAGGATAGCGCAGCCAGTTAACGAAGTAATTAACAAAAACGCTTTTGTAAGCATCGCTGCGCTGGTCGCGCTGTTCTCATCCATTGCATCAGACAGCGTCACATACGGATCAAAGATTAAAAACTCAGCTCCGCTCTCTCTGGTCTCGTCGACCAACCGCGCAATGTTATCCTCATCCAGCTCAGGAAAGCCGCCCTCATTAATTGCAACAAGCCGAAACATTCCGTTACCTTTGCCGCGCACAATAATTTTCTCAGAGTTCCAATCCTTATGCTGACGTGCAACCGCCTTACACCGACGCCAGATGTCTGCTTCATGCTCTTCGTTGGCAACCCACAAAGCCCTGACCCTGCCGTCACACGCAGGCAGGCCAAGACGAGCAGTGTCACCCACGGCCAAACTGACAACAAGAGACGCAAGCCATCTGGTCTTGCCGACGTTTGACATCCCGGCCAAACTAATTGTCCCTCCCTTCGGGATCATGCCGGGTACAATCCATTCGATAGGTTCAATTATCTCTTCGTGCAATTGTGCGACGTCTCTCTTTCCAAACTCTGCGCTGGTGTCGCTTTCGCTTTTGCTTTTGTCCTTGGTCCCCATCTCCATTATCCGACGCTCGATGTCCTCGCTGGACGTCTCCCGCTGGGGTCCAATCGGGCGCGACGCACTCGCTATCATTTTCTGCGTCTCAATAAAAGTTTCGCCCTGCGTCATCATCTCGATGTCTTCATCTGTCAAGACAACGCCGCCTCTCTCTTTCTCCATCGACGTCTCGACGAGGTGTGGAATTTTCTCACGTCGGTCAACCCAGTCATTGTATCTCGAATGCGCTGGGTCAGCA
>Ga0208134_1000427_pt1 | contig 27847 bp, 32 predicted proteins | sample VirMetDEL_Mar_31_FD_184515 | JGI IMG/M metagenome (GOLD analysis project Ga0208134, IMG submission 184515) | Aqueous microbial communities from the Delaware River and Bay under freshwater to marine salinity gradient to study organic matter... | ecosystem: Environmental > Aquatic > Marine >...
TATGAATACCAATCATGTGCATATCTCCTCCTAAATCATGTTGACATATTCGTCGTTGATAATTGTCTGCACGTGTACGTAACCTTCAGGCCAGTACGTATATGATTCCTTGAGTGCCTTCGCTGTTCGGTGTACTGACGCTTCAAAGTGTTCAAACATTCCTAGCTCCTCTTTGTAATACCAGAACGGTATGCGTAACACTGGCTCTGCTGGGCCGTGCTGCTCGTAGTACACGATTATCTCTGCGTCGTTACCGACAGGTCCGTCGTTGCCAAAGTGTTTTGTATGATCGTTGTCTGGTTGCTTCATGTTCACCTCTCCTTATCTATTGTCAGCCATGCGGTTAAGATGATGACAGAAAAGATCATTGCGATAAAGTACAGTAAATTAAATTCCATCTTTAGCCCCTAAGAATTTGTCGAGTTTACCGGACCGCCTGAGTTTAGCAATAGCCCGGCTCTCGATTCGTTTAACATCCGTCTGTGTGATACCTAATGCGTCAGCGATCTGCTGCTGAGTCATGAAGTAATCGTACTGTTTGCCTTTCTTTTTACTTGTCACGCTTCTAAGCTCTCCAAAGTTTGTTAAGCTCTTTCATGCGTTTGTTATATCGTGCTTTGCGTTGTCGTCTCCGTCTCGCTCGTGGGTCTGTCCATCGTTCGTACACGCTGAAGATGATGTACCAAACAGGTACGAAACTAAATAAAACTACAATGTCAACAATTGTTGGGTTCATTATTTCTGCTCCTTAATTAAGTCAAGTGTTTTTTCTATCCAGTCAACCAAACCTTCCGGCGTGTACTCCCTTTGCTTTTGGGTGCAACGTGTAGTCCCTGCAACATTACCCGCAATGCTTCGTCTTTTACCTTTCTCGCAGTAGTGTACCGTGTCGTCTTTTGGTGGTAGTGGTGGCAGATCTTCAGGCGCTACGCCTACAATGTACAGTTTTGTTTTCTTGTGTGCGACATGACCGAAATCATACTGGTCAATCTCAATGACATAACCACCATAAAAATCTGTCTCGCCTATCGCTGGCAAATGGTTAAACAGTTTTGACCCTGACGGATGTTCAAGTATCCCGCCAACGCGTCTTATTCTATCGACAGACCACGGCGCAAGCCCTTTTTCTTTTGCTATCTGAGACGCTGACATGCTACCTGAGCGACCTGCCATGTGTCCTAACCGTCCCCAAAACCTGCACGGTGGGTGACAAACTACCGGACCGTCACCGTCATACGTCAATGCGTCCCTGTCAGCGTCGTAAACGTCCCAAAGCTGCCGACGTTTGTAATCTGAATCACGCCTGCAAAATAACGCTGTGTATTTTAAATCAGTCATAATAAGGTCCACCGTTCTCGAAAATAACATCAACCATTCCAAACCAATCACATTTACGTTGTAACAGGTCCGCTACTTGTGGCTTGTAACATCCGTCGCTTTCACGATCCCAAAACCCTGTACCGTGTCCGTTACGCGATAACCAAAAATCATGTCCTGCCTGTGATCTGTTGTCATCACTTAAGTAACACTCAACAGAGACGTAAAACGCTAAACACTCAATAATTTGTTCTCTCTTAAATTCCTCGCACAATTTATCGTCGCATTCTTCTGTCCAGTGCATCGCCTCAAAATAAGCCGTTACAAATTCCTTTTCTTTTTTGTTTAGTGTGATGTTCATGCTGTCACCTCCTCTTTATGTTCATCATAAAAATCACCGCCAAGTTCTACAAAGTCAATTCGATTAAAACATTTTACAAGAAACTCGCGCTGTAATCCGTTGATACCTTTGAGCATTAGATTGCCTACAATACCCTCGTAACGCCCAATAAAGTCCTCACGTGAATCAGCTTCCTTCACATGCTCCACCATTAGCTGGTAATAATCATAGTCGTTGTTAATAACAAGCTGGCAGTGATGGTTGTAGTCGATTGTGTTTTTCATGTTTGTTTCTCCTTAGTATCCTAACCATTCAAGAATTTCGTTCGAGTAGTAAACCTTTTTATCGCCTACCTCGTCAACAAAGTCAGCCCAGTCTATGCCATGCGCTAACACCTCCGCCTTGGCTTGCTTTAACGATACTGCGTGACCTTCCATTGCTTCTTCGTATGTCATTATCGAATCTCCCTTATCATGTCAACGGCTGCCTGTCTTATCGGTGAAACAACTCCTTTAACTAACCCGCCGTTAGGATCAATAACATTTATCTCGTCAGCCAGCAAAAACACAGCGTGATCGAGCATCCTTTCGTGCATGTTGGCGATGCGTTGAAACTCGACAGGGTCGTCCTCAACTACCGCCATCAGCGCGTTTGTCCGCGCAAAGCTACGAGCCTTTAACGTGGCTTTAAGTCTGTCTAAAATGTTCTTTTGTTCTTCGTTCATTTCGCTGTCTCCTGTTTAATAAACGCTGTCGTTAATGTTCGCACGTCTTCGGTTAACATCTCAATGCGTCGCAAAAGCTCCCTGTTTAACTGCTCTTGCGCGTCTAGCCTGTTTTTTATCTTTCCAATCTCTGCTTTCATCTGTCCTTCTGTCATTGTTTAACCCTCATTGATTCGATAGTAACCCGTAACTAACTTGCGCTTTCCTTTTTCCTGTGTCCAGTCATACAAGACACCATCCCGAAGCGTGGCGACGTGACCGCGCATGGATAAAAAAAACACACCCTTTGGATGTTGCTTTATAAACTGGTTAATCGTCAGTGCTTTGTGACCGTATAGCCTCGCTGTGCTGGCTAACATTTGCGGATAACCGCCCACCTTGACAGTCTTTCCGGTTATTCTTGATAGCTCCTCAGTCGCACGCTCTACGGTACTCCATGACGCTCCGCGTCTGTGAGGTCTTCCCCACTTCTTAAGCTTGCGATGCGCTAAGCCGTAAGAGCAGTTAAACAAAGACGCTAGGCCACGAACGGTGCAATCGTTTGTTTCTCTGTAAGCTTTCGAGATTTCTTGATAATCTTCATAAGTTTGCATAGCTCAAACCCTCGTTAGTGAATCAGTGAAGAATACTCAGCGAATACCCTTCAGTGATCCACCCTCTGCCGTAGCTTTAACGTTGCGTGTCGTAGTCGCTCCGGATTGTCTGCCCATTGCTAACACGCTGTGACTCGCTACGGTTTGGGTGAGTCGTCTGCGTCCGTGTGTTTGAGTGTTTGCCGTAGTTCGTTTACGTGTCTTTGGATACCCTCAGACAGTACGCCCACGCTACCGCTACTTACTCGCTGCAACGCCCACCGTTAAAAACCCACTGATGGCGTGGTTGGTCTTACGTTACTCGCCTGATCCTTTGCGGGCATCCGCGCAGGGGCTTTGACAGCCGGTTAGTTCTGAGAGGATTGCGCCTCGCGGGATTGTGGCTCCCCGTCGCCATGTCAATAACTTTAGGTGAAGGCTTTGAGGAATACAAGACCCTGTTCATTTTATTTCTGAATACTTAAATGCAAAACCATTCACGATATGAATATGCTCTGACCTAACATAATGACGATACAGTGTCAATACTGTTTATCTATACAGGTCTATAGTGTACCTGTGATGGTCCAACCTAGACACTCACACCTCACCTTTGCAGATCTAAACAGACAGTGCGGAGATACAGTAAAGATCAACGAAGAACAACACAAATCTATACAGAACAAGGCACCGGGGAGGGTAAATGTAGCTGTGATGTGTTTATAGTACCCACCTAGATACAAAAAAGAGTCAAATTAGACCTAAAAACAACCCCTAGTTATCTAACAAGAAACGCCATATAAATCAATAACATACGCAGTGCAGAATCTGGACCGTGCTGGTACAGTTTAAAGGGCAATGTAATCTTATTTAAAATAATGCTTGACAAATCCCTAAAAGTATGGTACAATAAATAGTATATTATGTCTTTAAAGATTCTTTACCGCGCTGTATAAGATAAATATTATATGATAATTATTAAATGTATGACATATAAGCACGGTAACGAAACTTTAAAGAGACTTTAAAGAGGTATGTATGTCAGACGTTGATAATCCTCCTCGCCGAAAGCGTGGAAGACCGCGTAAAAGTGATGTTTCATCTGTTAAAAAAGGAAGTCGCAACGCTGTTGGTCGCCCGAAGGGTGACGCTGCTGTCATAAACGAATACAAAGCACGTATGTTAGCATCCCCGAAGTCGCGGAAGGTGCTTGATACCATCTTTGATGCTGCGTTAGACCACGATCATAAGAATCAAGCGGCTGCTTGGAAGCTTGTTATGGACAGAATACTACCTGTTGCGGCTTTTGAGAAGGATATTGTTAAGGATGGTGGTAGGAGTGCCATTCAGATCAACATTAGCGGTGTTGGTGCTGTAGACGTTGAACAACCTACAATCATTGAAGGAGAAGTAGTAGATGAATCTTAAGCATTTTGATCCTTCAGAGTTTAATTGTCAAGTTACTGGGCATAACAACATGGAAAAGGATTTCCTAGAGAAGATAGATCAGTTGAGAGAAGAGTGCGGGTTTCCTTTCACAATCACCAGTGGGTTCAGACACCCAACTGAGCATCCGATAGAGGCTAAGAAAGAAGTACCCGGTACTCACGCTCAGGGCATCGCGGCGGATATAAAAATAACAAACGCCGTGTTTCGCCTTAAGCTGGTAACAAAGGCTATTGAACTAGGATTTACAGGAATAGGCATTGCAGACGACTTTATACACGTTGATACACGCGGAACAACACCCGTTATGTGGACGTATTAGTGGATTTAGATATTGAACTTCTTCCGTGGCAGCAAGATGTTTGGGGAGATGACACACGGTTTAAAATAGTTGCGGCAGGACGACGTACAGGTAAGTCTAGACTAGCTGCTTGGTTGTTAATTGTTAACGCATTACAGGCAGGTAAGGGTCATGTATTTTACGTCGCACCTACTCAAGGACAAGCCAGAGATATTATGTGGCAAACCCTTTTGGAACTGGGACATCCTGTTATTTCTGGTAGTCACATTAATAATCTGCAAATCAAGTTGGTCAACGGAGCAACCATTAGCCTTAAAGGTGCTGACAGACCAGAAACAATGCGAGGTGTCAGTCTTAAGTTCTTGGTAATGGATGAATATGCTGACATGAAACCAGAAGTGTTTGAGCAAATCCTAAGACCTGCGTTGGCTGACCAAAAAGGCTGTGCAATGTTCATAGGCACACCAATGGGAAGAAACCACTTTTATGAACTGTACAAATATGCGGAGTTAGGCGATGATCCGACGTACAAGGCTTGGCACTTTACTTCTTATGACAATCCATTATTGGACCCGGACGAAATTGACATTGCTAAACGCTCTATGTCGTCTTATGCGTTTCGTCAGGAATTTATGGCGTCGTTTGAAGCCCGTGGTTCGGAGATGTTTAAGGAAGACTGGGTTAGCTTTGGAGAAGAGCCTGACGAGGGTGACTACTATATTGCAATCGACTTGGCAGGTTTTGAAGAAGTAGGCAAAAAACGTACAAAGAATACCAAGCTTGACGAGACTGCTATATCTGTAGTTAAAGTAGGGGACAACGGAGACTGGTACGTAGAAAACATTATATATGGGCGTTGGACATTAGATGAGACAGCTATCAAGATCTTCCAAGCTGTGCGTGATTACAGCCCTATTTCTGTTGGCATCGAAAGGGGAATTGCAAAACAGGCAGTTATGTCACCCTTGCTTAATTTACAAAAGAAGTACGCACAGTTTTTTAGAATTGAAGAGTTGACGCACGGTAACAAAAAGAAAACAGACAGGGTAATGTGGGCGTTACAAGGCAGGTTTGAAAACAACACCATTACTTTAAACAAAGGTGAATGGAACAGTAGATTTCTTGACCAACTGTTTCAGTTCCCTGATCCACTGACGCATGATGACTTAGTTGACTCTCTTGCGTACATAGATCAATTAGCTAACGTTCCTTACGGTATAGGGGACATAGAGTTCGATGAACCTGAAATTTTAGACATTGTAGCAGGATACTGATATGACTGAACTATATGAACAAGACCCATTGATGATCCAAGAGTCTCTAGAAGATTGGGTTATAACTAAGTGTGACGATTGGAGGGATAACTACGAAAGCAATTATGAACAGAAATTTGAAGAGTATTATAGATTATGGCGTGGTCAATGGAATCCTGCTGACAGTGAGCGTGGGTCTGAGCGTTCCCGTATTATTTCTCCTGCATTACAACAGGCAGTTGAGTCTAATGTAGCGGAGCTAGAAGAGGCTACGTTTGGACGTGGTAAGTGGTTTGATGTTAGTGATAACTTCGGTGATACGGACAAGCAAGACGTACAGTTCCTACGTAACAAGCTTACGGAAGACTTTGAAAACTGCATGGTACGTAAGGCCGTTGCAGAATGCTTAATTAACTCAGCGGTGTTTGGTACGGGCATTGGTGAGATTGTTATTGAAGAAATGAAAGAGATGGTTCCTGCTACTCAACCTGTTATGGGAGGTGATCTTCAAGCGGTAGGCGTTAACATTACTGAGCGTGTAGTTGTAAAACTTAAGCCGGTACTGCCTCAGAACTTTTTAATTGACCCTGTAGCGACATCTATTGAAGACGCTATGGGTGTAGCTATTGATGAGTTTGTTAGCAAGCACCACGTAGAATTGTTACAAGAACAAGGCGTATACAAGGATGTTTATGTTGGTTCAGCTGCTCCTGACACAGACCTAGAGCCTGACCAAGACCTTACTGTTTACAGTGACGACAAAGTACGTCTCACTAAATACTACGGTTTAGTGCCACGAGAGCTTCTAGATTCAGCTCTAAGCGACGATACAGAAGAACTGGTAGAAGAGGAAGGGTCTGAGTCAAAGTACGTAGAAGCCGTTGTAGTGATCGCTAACGGCGGTACGTTACTGAAAGCAGAAGCTAACCCTTACATGATGGAAGACCGTCCTGTAGTAGCGTTTCCTTGGGATGTAGTACCCGGACGTTTCTGGGGTCGTGGTGTATGTGAAAAAGGCTACAACAGCCAAAAAGCTCTTGACACTGAGTTACGTGCAAGAATAGACGCACTAAGCCTTACTATTCACCCAATGATGGCCATTGATGCTACACGGCTACCACGCGGTTCTAAGCCTGAAGTACGTCCCGGAAAAATGATCTTAACCAACGGAGACCCACGTGAAGTTTTACAGCCTTTTAACTTTGGCCAAGTTAATCAAATCACTTTTGCTCAGGCCGGAGCCTTGCAGCAAATGGTACAACAAGCAACAGGAGCCGTTGACTCAGCAGGAATTGCAGGTCAGGTTAACGGCGAGAGTACTGCCGCTGGCATTAGTATGTCTCTTGGCGCTATTATTAAACGTCATAAACGGACCCTAATTAACTTCCAACAATCTTTCTTGATTCCTTTTGTTAAGAAAGCAGCCTATAGGTACATGCAATTTGACCCCGAAAATTACCCTGTTGCTGATTATAAATTTAACGCTAGTAGTACTTTGGGTATTATTGCAAGAGAATACGAAGTTACTCAGCTAGTACAGTTGTTACAGACTATGGGTAAAGACTCACCGTTGTATAACACGTTAATACAATCTGTTATTGACAACATGAATTTGTCTAATCGTGAAGAGCTACTTGCAGCACTAGCTCAGGCATCTCAGCCTAACCCGCAAGCACAGCAGATGCAACAGCAAGCACAACAGTTGCAAATGCAATTCCAGCAGTCACAGACTCAAGCACTCTCTGCTCAAGCTCAAGAGTCACAAGCTAGGGCTGCTAAGTTAGCTGCTGAAGCTGCTGTTGTACCGCAAGAACTAGAAATAGATAAGATTAACGCTATCACTCGAAACCTTCGTGAAGGTGATGCTGAAGATAAAGAGTTTGAACGCCGTATGAAAGTGGCTGATACTCTCCTCAAAGAAAAGCAACTACAAGGTAAGACTAATGCTAATAACGCAAAAGGAAATGCAGTCCCTGCTGGACCAAGTCAACGACCACTTCAAAGGGACGTTCCAACGCCTCAAAGTCCTAGAGGACCAGCTAAACCAACTGGAAACCAAGGTGGAGGGATTATCTAATGCCAGCAAAGAAAGACCCAAAACTAGCACGAGCAGGAGTAAGCGGGTACAACAAACCAAAGCGGACGCCTAGCCACAAGACTAAGAAGTTTGTAGTCGTTGCTAAAGAAGGTGACACAACTAAAACCATACGCTTTGGCGATCAAAACATGAGCATTAAGAAGGACCAGCCTGCACGACGGAAGTCGTTTAGAGCACGTCACAAGTGTGACACAAGCCCACCCAGTAAACTAACAGCACGATATTGGTCGTGTAAGAAATGGTAAGGAGATAGTTATGCCATACGGAACAGGAACATACGGAAACAAAGTAGGACGACCACCGGCCAAAAAGAAAAAGAAAGCCATGCCTGTAACACGCAGTAGAGGTACAGGAAGTAGACGAGGTAAGTAACATGGCTAAAGCAAAAGCAAAGCCTAAAAAGTCTGGACCTACTCCTAAAAATAAGGCATTGTATTCTAGAGTTAAAGCAGAGGCTAAACGTAAGTTTGACGTATGGCCTTCTGCCTACGCTTCTGCGTGGTTAACTCGTGAGTACAAAAAACGTGGAGGTACTTATGCCTAAAAGGGTTTCTACAGGAGGTGCTAAACGTCCCAAGAAAGGTTTAACCAAATGGTTTGACGAAGAATGGGTAGACGTTAAGACAGGTAAGTCTTGTGGTCGTAAGTCTACAAAAAAAGTAGGCTCTAAGAAAACTACTCGTCCATACCCCTCCTGTCGGCCTAAGGCAGTAGCAGCTAAGATGACAGCAGCAGAAAAGAAGTCCTCTGCTACACGTAAGACAGGACCTAAAGCTATTAAACATGCAGTCACAGCTTCTGGTAAGCGTAGGAAAACCACTAGAAAAGCTTGACATTTACTAAAAAGTATGATATAATTAAACTATAGTTAACAACATTAGAGAAACCAATGACATCTGAGCTTGAAACTTATTTTAACAACTACAACGAACTCTTCAATAGTGAAGGTTTCAAACAACTCATTCAAGAGCTTTCTACTAACGCACAGCAATTAGCAGATATACAGACTGTAAAAAACGTAGAAGATTTACACTTCCGTAAAGGACAAGTTGCTGCTTTTGCTACCGTAATTAACCTACAGAGTACTATTGAGGCTGCCAGAGACCAAGCTGAAGCCGACGAAGAAGATCCTGTAGATGTATAAAATATATGACTTCCGTTGCACTAACGGTCACGTCTTTGAAGAATTTGTAACGTCAGGTACTACAACCAGTAGGTGCGGTTGTGGCGCTAACGCTACAAAAATGGTATCTGCCCCGTCTTTCCACCTTAATGGCTCCGATGGTTCATTCCCCGGAGCACACATTAAATGGGCTAGGGAACACGAAAAAGCAGGTAATAAATAGTAACTCCATAATGATTATAATCACGGAGCTTAATAATGTCAAGAGCAACATTAGTTGACCCGCAGCCCGAAATGGAAAACGCGGACGATATAAATGAAGAAGCAAATGAGACTCAGTACGTAGAAGAACAAACTGAGCAACCTCAAGAGCAGTCTACCGTTCCAGAGAAGTACCAAGGTAAGTCGCTGGAAGAAGTTGTACAGATGCACCAAGAAGCTGAAAAGCTTTTAGGTCGTCAGTCCGGTGAGGTAGGTGAACTTCGCAAAGTGGTAGATGATTATATTTCTAATCAAACTACTGCACAAGCACCTCAACAAACTGTTGAGCCTGAAGATGACATAGATTACTTCACTGATCCACAAGGTGCTGTTAATCGTGCTATTGAGAACCACCCTAAGATTAGAGAAGCAGAGCAGTACACTACGCAGTACAAAAAGCAGTCGTCACTAGCTTCGCTTCAAGCCAAACACCCAGACATGCAAAATATACTTAGTGACCCTAAGTTTGCAGAATGGATCAAAGCGTCTAAGATTAGGACTCAGTTGTTTGTAGCGGCTGACCAACAGTATGATTCCGATTCTGCTGATGAACTATTTACACTCTGGAAAGAACGTAAAGTAGTTGCTCAACAGACTGCTAATGTTGAAAAACAGGCACGGAAGCAAACACTGAAGGCAGCTAGTACAGGTAATGCACGAGGCAGTAGCCAAGGGACAAGGAAGAAAGTGTATCGTCGGGCCGATATTATTAAACTTATGAGAACAGACCCGGACCGTTATACAGCATTAGCCGATGAGATTATGGCAGCTTATGCGGAGGGTCGAGTAAAATAATCTAGGAGATTACAATGGCTACTCAAACTTATCCCGGTACGGTTGGCGGTGGAAGTATCGTCAACAAAACAGCAGCTGCTACTTTTATTCCAGAAATCTGGAGTGACGAAGTAATTGCTGCCTATCAGAAGAACCTGAAGATGGCTCCTCTGGTCAAGAAGCTTCCAATGACAGGCAAGAAGGGTGATGTAATTCACATTCCTAAGCCTATCCGTGGTGCTGCTTCTGCTAAGGTTGCTGACACTGCTGTCAACATCCAAGCAAACGTAGAAGGCGAATTGCAGGTTTCTGTTAATCGTCACTTCGAGTACTCACGTTTCATCGAAGACATTGTAGAAGTACAGGCGCTTAACAGCCTCCGTCAGTTCTACACTGAAGATGCTGGTTATCAGCTGGCTCTTAAGGTTGATACTGACCTTATGAACGCTGCTACTGGTTTCGGTAACGGAACTATGGATCTTGCTGCTCCTACTGGTGCTGACTGGGAAAACAGTAACTCATACTTCTTTGATGCCGCAGCAACAGGTGGTACTCCATTAAGTTTGTTTGATGCTGCTGGTGGACACAGCGTAGCTGCTGGTGACGTCTTTAGCGATGCTGGCTTCCGTCAAGCTATTCAGTTGTTGGACGATGCTGACGTACCAATGGACGGACGTTGCATTATCGTTCCTCCAGTAGTACGTAACACCATCATGGGTACTGAGCGATTCTCGTCTTCTGACTTCGTATCAGGACAGACTGTTAACACTGGCCTCATTGGTAACTTGTATGGCGTAGACGTTTACGTTTCATCCAACTGCCCAACACTTGAGTCCAATGTACGTGGTTGTATCCTTATGCAGAAGGACGCTCTTGTACACGCAGAGCAGATGACTGTACGTTCACAGACTCAGTACAAGCAAGAGTACCTCTCAACGCTGTACACTGCTGACACTCTCTACGGTGTTCAGGTATACCGTCCAGAAGCTGGTCTTGTACTTGCTGTCTACGACGCGTAAGTAGTTCTGAGGGGAAAGCTGGCAACAGTTAGTACCCTCATTTTATTTCTTCAAAACCTACGACTACTTTACTGAGAGCGTTAAGCCATGACTGACTATACAAAGACTACTGACTTTACATCAAAAGATTCCTTACCGTCAGGCGACTCAGGTAAAATCATTCGAGGCGCTGAATTTGGTACAGAGTTTGACAACATTCAAACAGCGGTAAACTCAAAGTCAAACATAGAAAATCCCTCTTTTACCGGCAACATCACAGTCACAGGCACTGTAGATGGCCGTGACATCGCCGCTGATGGCACTAAATTAGACACCATTGAAACTAGCGCAGACGTTACTGACACAGCTAACGTAACTGCCGCTGGCGCTGTAATGGACAGTGAGTTAACTAACATCACTGCTGTTAAGGCGTTAAACCAAGGTGTTGCTACCACTGATAGCCCTACATTCGCCGCTGTTACTTCTACAGGTAATGTCACTGTAGGCGGTACTGTAGACGGTCGAGACGTAGCCGCAGACGGTACTAAGCTAGACACAGTAGAAACCAATGCAGACGTAACGGATACTACTAATGTTACTGCCGCTGGTGCCTTGATGGACTCAGAGGTTACTAACTTAGCACAAGTTAAAGCTTTTGACTCTGCTGACTACGCTACTGCCGCACAAGGCACTACTGCTGACAACGCACTGCCTAAGACTGGCGGAGCAATGACCGGTGCCATTACTACTAACAGCACCTTTGATGGACGCGACGTAGCAACTGACGGAACTAAACTGGACGGCATTGAAGCCTCAGCAGACGTCACAGACACAGCTAACGTCACAGCCGCTGGTGCGTTGATGGACTCTGAGTTGACTAGCGAAGCCTCTGTCAAAGCTCTGAACCAAGGCGTTGCTACTACAGACTCACCAACCTTTGCCGGTGCTACTGTCAACGGAACTGTAGAGTTTGACGGTCTGTCAGGTACAGGTGCAGTCACAGTTACTGACATCCTTGACCAAGACAACATGTCTAGCAACAGTGCTACGGCATTGGCTACACAGCAGTCGATCAAGTCCTATGTAGATTCTCAGGTTGCTACGTCAGACACACTCGCTGAAGTCCTTGCTAACGGTAACGCTACTGGTGGTACTGATGTTGCGTTTGGTGACAACGACAAGGCACTCTTCGGTGCTGGCCCTGACCTACAGATTTATCACTCAGGTGCGACTAGCTTTATCACTGAAAACGGTACAGGTGACTTACGAATCAGCGGCAATAATCTTTTGTTGCGCTCAGATGATCTTTTTGTGCAATCAGAAGACGGGACAGCCAACGCCGCTCGTTTTAATGCCACCACTGGCGTTACACTGTACAGAGCAGACGTAGCCAAACTAGCCACCAGCTCCACAGGCATCGACGTAACGGGTACTGTGACGGCTGATGGTTTGACTGTCGATGGTGAAGGACGTATTGAAGAAACAGGTGCGGCGGCTAGGTTTATTGTTTCTCGTACTGATGCCTTAAACGTAGCCGAAACAGCAAGTATTGATTTGCTTGAAGGCTCTGCTGGAGGTTCTTTTGGCTCTGCAAATAACTATGGTTTTAGTATAGACCTTGATGGAAGCAACAATACTTTAAATGTTCTTTCGGGTAATCAAACAGCAGTGACAAAAAGATTATCTGTTGCTAGAGATACAGGCGATATCAGCTTTTTTGAGGACACGGGCACGACTGCGAAGTTCCAATGGTCGGCTAGTGATGAGTCACTGAGTTTAGACAAGACAGCGTCAGGTGTTACTAAGGCGTTGAAGCTATACAACAATACCGCAGGAGCCAACAACCGTGTAGGAATAGATTTTCACACAGCTAGCACACTATACGGAACAATTGAAGCGGGATATGGTGCGACTTCGCCTGAGATGAATTTTAAAGTCGGTGGCGTCACTCCTTCACAGATTTTAAAACTTACCTCTACAGGCATCGACGTGTCCGGTACTGTGACGGCTGATGGTTTGGCTGTTAGTGGTGATGTCAACATTTCTGATTCTGTTCCTATTCTTAGGCTAGACAGCCCAGCAGTCACTTGGTCTGGAGGTGAAGACTTAGGCGGTATTGATTGGTACACCGAAGACACGTCAGGAAGCGGCCCAGCGGTAATGGCTAGAATTTACTCAGAAAGTTCTGGAACAAATGCCCTTCCAATTCCTAACATGATTTTCCAAACGTCTGTTGCAGATGTGGCTCTTAAAGACCGCATGAGAATAGATGGCACAGGAGACATCAGCTTCTACGAAGACACTGGCACAACGGCTAAGTTGTTCTGGGATGCGTCTGCGGAGTCTTTGGGTATTGGAGAAGATACTCCTGCACAAAAGCTACATCTAAGAACCAGTGGTGTAAATACAGGTGCAAGACTACAGGTTGCTGGAGGGTCAGGACGTGCTTATGACATTTTAAGCACTACAGACGGTAGTCTTACAATTACTGACGCAAACGCAAGCTCAGAACGCATGCGCATCGACTCTAGTGGCAACGTTGAGATAAAAGCAAATGCTGGCTCACTTTCGCATAAATTTAGCTACAACGAAAATGGCGGTGAACTTAGCCTATATGACAACGCTGGCGTACAAGCAACCTTAATAGATCAGTCTAACAACACGACTCGTATGCTGGAGCTAGTTAACGGCTCTAACATGGAAATTGGTCTAGGCTCTGCTAATACAACAGGCCACATACAATTTAAGTCTGCTGGTTTCGCAAATGCCATGCGCATCGATGCAAGCGGCAACTTGTTGGTTGGGAAGACTTCCGCAGGTTCTTCTGTTGTAGGACAAGAGCTTCGTGCTAATGGCTACAATGTATTTACAAGAGATGGCGATACGCCACTAGAGCTTTACCGCAAAACATCTGACGGTTCGTTGCTCAACTTCACCAAAGACGGCACAGTAGTCGGTAGTATTGGTGCTAATCTTTCCCGTTTTTACATCCACGGCTCTTATGGAAGCGGCTCTGGTCTGCGCTTTGACAATGCTTCAATTCGTCCAGCTACTTCAACTGGAACAAGCTCAGATGACACGACAGATTTAGGAGCGGCGTCGGCGCGTTTTGATGATATTTATGCTACTAACAGCACCATCCAAACATCTGACCGCAACGAAAAGCAAGACATTGAAGCACTGTCTGACGCAGAGCAACGTGTAGCTGTAGCGTGTAAGGGATTGCTTCGTAAGTTCCGTTGGAAGTCATCAGTAGCAGACAAGGGTGATGATGCGCGTATTCACTTCGGCATTATTGCTCAAGATCTTCAAGATGCATTTACTGCTGAAGGCTTGGACGCTGGACGCTACGCAATGTTTATTTCAACAACTTGGACTGATGAAGAAACTGGTGAAGAGCGTACACGAATGGGTGTGCGTTACTCTGAACTACTTGCCTTTATCATCGCCGCTATCTAACTAGGAGAAAACTAATGGCTACATGGACAATCGCAACACTAGAAAGAGACTTACAACCAGCAGACATGGACGGTGCAGTAGTAGTAGCACACTGGCGTGTCAGTGAGTCTGAGACTGTAGGTGAAGAAACATTCTCTGCCTCTGCATACGGTACTGTAGGTTTCACGCCAGACCCTACAGACCCTGATTACGTCCCCTACGACGATCTAACCGAAGAGATAGTCTTAGGCTGGGTATGGGAGACTGTCGATCAGGAAGCAACTGAGGCGGCTCTAGCGGCTAAGATTGAAGCAGAGAAGAACCCTGTCACTGCGGCTGGCGTTCCTTGGTAAACTAATAAAAGGAAGTTGGTATGAATTCTGTAGATGACGCATTAGCACGTTTAGACAAACATGAAGCTGAGTGTGCCTTACGGTATCAAATGATCCAGCTACAGCTTGATGAGCATAACAGACGCTTTGATAGGCTGGAGAAGATGATGCAAGGTGGGTTTGCGTCTATCTCTGTAATCATAGTTGTTGCTGTTGCTATCCTAGAGTTTGCTAGGTAGTTATGGATATTAATGAGTCAACAAATGTAACAATCCCTATTCGTAACCTGATTGCTATGGTTGCGGCTACGTCGATTGCTACTATGGCTTACTTTGGTATCCAAGAGCGTCTTAACACTATTGAACATTCTTTTGACAAATCACAGTTGGAAATAGAGCGTAACACTGAGTTTCGTATCCTATGGCCTCGCGGAGAACTTGGATCACTACCTGATGATGCTAGACAAGACATGATGATTGAAAGCATTCAGATTGATGTTATTGGCTTACGTCAGATAGAAGAAGAAGTTCACGAGTTAACAATACGTATTGGAACTATCGAAGCTCTATGGGAGCAGGATACAGAATGATACAACAGCTTATTGGACCATTAGCATCGTTAGTCACAGGACACTTTGAACGTAAGTCCGAAGAGAAAAAAGCTGTCCATGAAGCTAAGATGGTAGCTATACAGCAAGACGCTAACTGGGAAAACATCCATGCAAACAATGCGGCTAACTCATGGAAAGACGAGTGGTTTACTATTCTGTTTTCAATCCCATGTATTCTTGCGTTCTTTCCTAGCATGGTCCCTGTAGTAATGTCGGGCTTTGAAGCGCTCAACGCTATGCCTGAGTGGTACAAAGGTTTCTTGGGTGCGGCTGTAGCGGCATCGTTTGGCCTTCGCGGCCTGGCTAACTGGAAGAAGTAATATGGCGTACGGTGATATTTTAGAAATAAACGGACAGCTTGTTGAGCATACTCCTGTCGGGTACATTCCTGTAAGCGCCGAAAGAGCCGAAGGGATGCTGACTAAGCCTGCGCCTACTACTAAAACTACTGCACCTACTCAGACATTACCTATTGGTACTCCTACTACTGATCCTAACAAAACGCCTGCTGGAGAAACTGGCGGTTTTGATCCTAATGGCGGTCCTGTTGGTGGTGTAACAGAAGAGACTGGTACTGATGCTCCAGCTCCTGCTCCTGAGACAGGCGGCATTAAGCCTATGCAGGACGTTAAGGATGAGCCAGAGACTCCTGCTGAGATGACCTTTACCTTTGTTGAAGGGCGTGAAAAAGGAGACGCACAGCTTGACTATTTATATGGTCAAACTGGTGAAGTACAACAATTAACTGTAGATGAGTTGCGTGATTACTTTGAAGGTGATGACGTAAACAGACTACAAGAAATGTTTGGGTCGTTTAATAACTACCTTGCTTACATGACTGAGCGTGAACAGTTAATTCAGTCAGGAGACTACGACACAGGAAACTGGGCAGAGGCAGATACTGGCTTCACAGAAGACCAGCAAATGATTCTTGAGGGAGACGCTGATCTTACTATAGACGCTAGCGATCCCGGACAAAACCTAGAAAATCTTCGTAGACAACAAACAAGCACTCAACAAGGCGCTTATAATAACTGGATTAACTCTGACGCTAACCAAGCACTGTTAGAAAAATATGGCGTTCAGCCTATAACATACAGCGAGTCTGGCGATAAATTTAGATGGAACGGCTCTGCTTACGTTAAAACCGAAGAAGTAAGTAGTCCCGGACCTACACAGTTTGCTCAAGCTGGTATTATGGCGGCAATGACTTACTACGTTGGCGCAGGGCTTACACAATATTTAGCCGCACCTAAAGTAGCTACAGTTGCTAATCAAGCAACCGGCCTTGGTTTACCTGCTTCAGTTGCTTCCGGTGCTTCAGCAGGAATTGTGAACGCAGCTACTCAATTAGTAATGACAGGTGATTTAGACTTTGGAGAAGCTTTAGAAGCTGCAATAACTGCTGGCTTAGGGTCAGAAGCCATTAAACAAATCCAAGAGTCTGGTGTTTTAAACCAACTTGCAGAGTCTATAAACGAGTATACCGGAAGACAAGATTGGATTAGTTTAGAAGATGGTACTTTATTTAAGCTAGTAAACGAATACGACGATAAAGGCAATGTGGTAGGCACCTTAAATCGTGTTTTAATGCCAAACGGCGGGACATTAAGTTACGAAAACTTTTTACAGTTTGCTGCTGAAGGCACTTTTGGAAGCCCAGTTCTTCGTGATTCTGTAGGAACTGTTGTTGGATTTTTTAGAGAAGGTTTAGAAACACCTGAGTTTATAGATAAAATTATAGAAGCAGCATCTAATGCTTATACAGAACAGGGATCAGTAACTCAACGCGTCGTTAACTTTCTTGCTGGAGCCTCGACTTCTGGAAGCGCAACAGGGTCTATGGGAGCCGTTGTTTCTGGAGATTTAAACACCACTGCCGACAATTTAACTCTTATAAGGCAACTACAAGAAGCAATTGAAAGAGAAGAAGATCCAGAAGTTAGAGAAGCTTTAGAAGAAGAACTAAATCGTTATGAAGAGGAAACTGTTGAAGAAGATATTCTTGAAGACACTACGCAAGAAGCCACAGGTTTTGAAGACGACGAGCCCGGCATTACTGAAGAAATGTTTAACGACATTGTTGGGCAAATAAGAGAAGACAATCAAGTTGAAACACAAGAAATTATTGACGCTCTTGCTGCTCTTAATGTTACTGACTTACCTACTCTTTCTCAGATAGAAGAAGCTTTCCCAGAGCTTAATGACGTATCCCTTACTCAAATTCAAAATACTGTTTCTACTTTACTATCTGATGCTGGTTTATTAACCACAGAAGAGTTTTCTGAAGCAATGGCTGAAGTACTAACACCAGAGCAGTTAGCTACTGCTTTGGCTAACCTGCCTTATGGAGACGCTGAAGACTTTATTGAAGCCGTTGCTAACGCCGGTTACTCTACTCCTGAAGATATTGCTACTGCTTTAAATGATGCAGATTTAATGAGTAACGAAGACTTCGGTACTTACATGGAGCAATTCAGAGAAGACGTAGTAGGAGACGTGGGTACGTTATTAGAAGAAGCTATTGAAAACTTCCCATTCCCTGACACCTTTACTGATGCTCAAGTAGAACAACTTAGAGAAACAATCGTTATTCCTGAAGGCGCTACTATGGCTCAAGTTCAGGAAGCTTTAGACAGGCTTGCTGAACAAATGCCAGCAGAAGCGCCTACTTTGCAAGAAATGAGTACTTTGCTTAATACTGCTTTAGACGGTTTAAATATTGCCAGTCCTGAAGATGTTAGAACCGCTTTAGCTGAATTTAACTTCAGTGAAGAACAACTTACTCAAATTATCAACGCACTTCCTGAAGGTTTAAACATCTCTGACTTGTCTACTGCTTTAGAGGACGTAGTAGTAGGAGAAGACTTAGAAGCCGCAGTAGACACTATTACGGATCTAATTGGTGATTTAGACATAGCAAGTACAGAAGACATTAGAACACTATTAACTGAATATGGATTTACTGAAGAACAACTTGCGCAGATAAGTCAAGCCGTAAATATACCTGAATCAGTTACTTTGGCAGAGCTTAGACAAGAACTAGACAATTTACCTGAGAACCTAACTGCACAAGAAGTTATTGACTTAATGTTAGAATCTGACGTTGCAACTAAGTCAGACTTTCAAACAATGTTGGATGAAGCTTTTGAAAACTTTGCTTTTCCTGATACGTTTACTGACGCTCAAATTAAGCAAATTAAAGACAGTATTGTCTTCCCTTCAACCGCTTCTATGGATCAAATTCAGACTGCTTTAGATAGACTAGAAGATCAGATACCTGAAGCAGGGCCGTCGTTAGACGAAATACAAAAGTTATTTACGGACACGCTTGGTGGTTTGGCTATTGCAAGTCCTCAAGACGTAAGAGATGCGCTGTCAGAGTTTGAGTTTAGCGAATCACAAATTAACCAGATAATTAACGCCCTACCTGAAAATATTAGCAATAGCGACTTAGCAACTGCTTTAGAAGATGTTGTTGTTGGTGAAGATTTAGACGCTGCCGTAGACACAATCAAGGAAACTATCGGCAATTTATCAATAGCTAGTCCCGATGACGTCCGTGATATTTTAACTAACTACGGATTTACTGAAGCACAGCTTGCTCAGATTGAAGGGGCCGTAACTATACCGCCTTCGGCAACTATTGCTGACGTACAAAGAATTGTAGATAGTATTCCTGAAGGGCTTACAGCAGAGCAGGTAGCTACACAGTTAAGCGGGGAGTTTGAAGGTCTTACCAAAGACATCGCTGGAGTTCAAAGTGGAATTGATGAGCTAGCAGAAAGCTTAGGACTGTCTACAGACGGTTTGCTTACTGCTATTTCTAATCTTAGTGGGGCTGACGGAGAAAACCTTACTACACTACAAGAAAATATTCTTGCGGGTTTAGGGGACATTTCGGAAGAATTTGGCACAGACATAAGCGGGGTCGTTGAGTCGGTAACAGACCTCACTACTGATGTTGCTGACGGTATTGAGGGTTTAGGCGATCAACTTACAGGCATTGGAGAAGGCATTGGAGGAGTTCAAAGCGGTATTGACGACCTTGCTGAAAACCTAGGTCTTTCAACAGACGCTCTTATTCTTGCTATTTCAAACCTTGGTACTGCTACTGGCGAGGACCTCACTGGCCTCGAAACTTCTGTTTTAACTGGCTTAGGCGATTTAGCCGACAACTTAGGCTTAAACATTGGAGATGTAGTAGATTCTGTTACTGACCTTGAAACCGGACTTACAGAAAACATTACTAGTCTTAGTGACCAACTTACTGGTGTTGAAGAAGCAGTAGGCGGAGTAACCACAGCAGTAACAGAAGGTGTTGAAAGCCTTGCTGACGCACTGGGTGTACAAACCGACGATATTGAAGCAGCTATTGTTACTTTAGGTTCTGGTCTTGGTGGGGAGCTTACTGACTTAGAAACAAATGTTCTTTTAGGACTAACAGGCCTTGCAGACAGCATAGGCACTGATGTAGGTACGGTAGTAGATTCTATTGCTGGTCTTGGTACAGGACTAGGCGAAAACATCCAAGGACTGTCTGAAGGTCTTTCAGAGCAGCTTGGCACAGGTTTTGAAGGAATAGGAGGACAACTAGAGTCAGGCTTTGGACAACTTGGGCAACAACTTGGGTTAGCCACTTTAGGTCTATTTGGTTTAGGGGCAAAACAACCAACAGCACAAGAAATAGCTGCTGCTCAAAGAGAGTTTAAGTATACTCCTTTTGAAGAAAAAGCAACGCCTAGGCAGGTACAGCAAGTTGTAAGATCTACCCCTGTTAAACAACAACCGTCTGCACTACAACAAATTAATCAGATGATTGATAGGCAAACAACTACACCACAAATACAACCTATGAACCTAGGCATGTTTACCAGCGATCCTAATAGGAAACTAGCATGACATATCTAAATTTAATGAACAACGTATTACGTCGTCTTCGAGAAGAAGAGACTACATCCGTTACAAACACCACTTACGTTAAAATGGTTGGCGACTTTATAAACGACGCTAAAAAAATAGTAGAAGAAGCAACTGATTGGTCTGCTTTGCGTGATACCCTTGTAGTAACTACTGCTGCATCAGACAACAGTTATTCACTAACTGGCAGTAGCGACAATGTAAAAGTCATGTCTGTTCTTAACGACACTAAGAACTGCTTTATGAACTACCAGACTAAAGACTGGTTTAATGAGCAGATATACTTAGTTAATCAGTCAGAAGGTGCGCCTTTGTATTACACGTACAACGGACTAGACGCTAACGGAGACACTGAAGTTCTTGTTAGTCCTAAACCAGACGGCGTGTACAGCCTAAGATTTAATGTTATTAAAAGGCAAGCAGACCTGAGTGCCAACACGGACGCTATGCTTGTACCTGCAATGCCTGTAGTACACCTTGCGGTAGCGTTGCTTGCACGAGAGCGTGGAGAAACAGGCGGTACTTCTACTGCTGAGTACTTTGCTATTGCTGACAAGTTTTTGTCTGACGCTGTTGCTATTGACGCAGCAAAACACCCAGAAGAGATGATCTTTAGGACTATCTGATATGGCTCAAGAACTTAAAAGTATCAATCTTGTAGCTCCGGCATTCAAAGGTGTTAACACCGAAGACTCGCCACTGGCTCAAGACCCGTCGTTTGCAGAAATTGCAGACAACGCTGTGATTGACAAACGTGGTCGTATTGCTGCACGTAAGGGCCACACTGTTGTTACAACTAACAAGACTGTACTGGGGACTGATTCATTACGTGCTATCAAAGAGTTTAGAGACAACGCAGGAAACACTAAGATTTTTTCTGTTGGTAACAACAAGATTATTAGCGGTACGACTACATTAGTAGACGAGACTCCTAGTGGCTATAGTATTAACGCAGACAACTGGAAGCTTGTAGACTTTAACGACCGTATCTATATGTTTCAGAGAGGCTTTGAGCCTTTAGTGTATGACAACACCTCTGGCGCTGTACAAGCTATGAGCGACCATACGCACGCTAGCGGCGTTGCTAGCACCATGTACGGCAACGAGGTACTAGCGGCTTACGGCAGGCTCTGGACAGCAGACTTTAGTACGGACAAGTCTACAATATACTGGTCTGATTTGTTAAATGGTATTCACTGGTCAGGTGGTTCTAGCGGTTCTATTGATATTTCTAAGGTATGGCCTGACGGTTACGATGAAATTGTAGCTTTAGCAGCACATAACAACGCCTTAATAATTTTTGGTGAGCATAGTATTATTGTGTATGATGGAGCTACTTCTCCTGCTTCTATGACTTTAGCAGATACTGTGGCAGGTATTGGTTGTGTCAACAGAGACACTGTGCAGTATACAGGTACTGACTTGTTGTTCTTGTCACACACCGGCCTTAAAAGCTTTGGCAGAACAATACAAGAAAAGTCAATGCCTATTAGTAGTTTGTCAGGCAATATTACAAAAGATATTATTGCTGCGTTGCAGAATGAGGCTCAGTTCTTTAGGTCTGTTTATAGTCCAGAAGAAGGTTTCTATCTGCTTACTTTTGTAGGTCAAGACGTAACGTACTGTTTTGACGTACGGGGTACGTTAGAGAACGGATCATACCGTGTTACTCGTTGGCCGTCTACTAGCTTTACATCGTTTACACGCCTTAGTGACGGTACTTTATACGTAGGGACTGCTAACGGTATTAGTACATATACAGGCTACAGCGACAACGGCGTTGGCTATCGTTTTAAGTACTATAGTCCAAGTTTAACCTTTGGTGATAGCTCAAGAGTTAAGATCCTTAAAAAACTGAAGCCAACTTTAGTAGGTGCCAATAGCTCAGTCGTATTTATGAAGTGGGCGTATGACTTTGATACTACATACGCTACAGCAGAGTTTACGGTAGGTACTCAGATTACAGGCTTTTACGGTCAAAGTGAGTATACAACGGTAGAATTTACAGGTGGTCAGCTAACTAACGCACGATCATTGAACACAACAGGATATGGGACAAGTGTACAGGTAGGCTTAGAATCTGAAATAGACGGCTTTGCTTTGTCACTACAGGAGATTAACGTAATGGCCTTAATAGGTAAGCTGCTTTAACTAGGAGAAAAAAATGAGCATTTTAGATTATTTGCTTCAACCAGAGGTCGCTATACCGGGCGTTATTGGCGGTTTATTGACCGCTGAAGAATACAACAGGTTGTCCGATGTTGGCGAAGAAGCCTTAGTTGGTACAACTGTGCGTGGACGCGAGGTTCCGGGAGCTTTAGACATTGCTCAGGCAGGCCTAGAGCAGACCCAGTTTAAACCCTTTACAGTAACTACTTCTACTGGTGGACAATTTGGGACTCAACTTGACCCTACTACCGGTCAGTTTACTACAACTATGGGTGTGTCTCCTGAAGAACAAGCAATGCAGCAACAGTTACTAGGAGGAGCGCAACAGTTTTATCAACAAGCACAAGCGCCTAGAACTGAACGTGAGCAGGAAATATTTGACCGCATACGGGCCGTACAAACTCCCGAAGAACAGAGACAGCGTTTAGCTTTGGAAGAACGCTTGGCTGGACAAGGACGCCTTGGCGTACGTACGGCTCAATACGGCGGCACTTCAGAGCAGCTTGCATTAGCTAAAGCCAGAGAAGAAGCACAAAACACAGCGGCTATTCAGGCAATGCAACAGGCTCAATCAGAGCAGTTACAACAGGCAAACCTAGGTCAGCAACTGTTTGGTGCTAGTTATATGCCTCAAGGACAACTGCTTGCTGCTACTCAGCCGTCTCAACAACTAGCTGAGTTTCAGTCAGGACTTCAGCAGTACGGTGCCGGTCTCTTTGGTGAAACGGCTATGTCGGGTCTTGAGCAACAACTACTTATGGAACGAGCAAGAGCTAATCTTTTGGGTCAGGTAGGTGGAACTATGTTGGACAGGGCGTTTACTGTTCCTCAAGGCGGTGGTTCGGGTGGCAACATACTTGAAGACGTTGTTAGCGGAGGCAGAGGTTTGTTTGACTTCTTGGGTATTACAGATAGTAACAATGACGGACGCTGGTGGCAACGGCTTTTCCCGTAAAGCTTCGAAAGCATATTGATTAAGGAGAGAAATCGTGGCTAAGTTTTCACAAGAATTTTTAAGACAGATGGCAAGCCCTATGGGTTCTGTCCAAGGTGGGCTATTGTCTGCTGTAGGCGGTGCTGCTACACTGCCCCAGCAGCTTCAAGAGCGACAAAAAGCTCAGGCAATGCAGGCAGAAATGTCTAAGTACACCCCCGGCACTCCTGAGTACAATGCCGCACTTGCTAGACAACAGGTTGGTAAAGGCATGTTTACTGAGGCCGGTGCTACAGGTCAAGCCGCTATTAAGGGTCAACAGGCCGTAGCCCAAGCAGCTGAAGAAAAAGCAAGAAAAGGACGGCTAATGGGCCAAGCTTTGCAAAAGGCAACTAGGTCTGACGACCCTGCAGGAAATTCAGCAAGAGTCAGAAACATGACTGCAGAACAACTTATGGAGTACTTGACGCCCAAAGGAAGAGATACAACAGTTATTTCTGCTGGAGGTGTTTTAGCGGACAAAGCTACTGGCGAAGTATTAGCAAGAGCTCCTTTTAAAGAACAACAAAACACGCTGTATGCTGACCTGCTTAAAGGCGGTAAATACGATCCTACAACAATTAAACTAGATGCTGATGGCAACATCGACACAAGCGCCTTGAGACTTGCTGAAGACCCTGAAGAAAGAGGCAGTATACCTACAAATGTGGAAAAAAGAATCATTGAAATGGACGTTGCTTCTGGTAAATCTACTATTGGTTTCGGCAGGGCTAGACAACTTAAAAATGAATTAATAGCGTCTCCTGATAAATCTGCAGGTGTTGTTAGCGCACTAAGAACTCAAGTTTTAGACTTTGCTGGCCTACGTGACGCTGAAGAACAACAAAAGACAGACTTTCTAAGGACTAGAAACACTGACATTGTTAACGGTCTTCCTCCGGGTGTTGCTTCTGATAGAGACATTGAGATTTTTAGTCAAGGTTTTCCTAAAGCAGACGCGAAGTCACAGGAAATTATTCGTTATTTAGAAGCAGAAGAAAAAATATTAGCTGCTCAATCAGACATGTCGGCTCTGTTTCAACAGCACGTAGATAAACAAGTAGCGGACGGTATTGACGCAACAACCTCCGGTTTTGAGTACGAAAGAAGGAAGTACGCCAACGTAATGACTACATTTAGAGATACGGTAGAAAACGCAACAGACCAACAAGGGAATCCTCTGTATTCTGAAGAAGATAAAAAAAGGTTCTTACGAGAAGCTTTAGGGTTTGTTCCTACCTACTACTCACGATAAAGAGGCTAACATGGCTATTAAAAGCTCATTTACAGGTCAAGAAATGTCGCCTGATAATCCTTTAGCGATTGCTGCTTCAGGGGAAGGTTTTACTAACCCTCTTGGTGTGGAGGCGTTGCCTGTTTTAGAAAAACAAGAACAGTACGTTGCTGAACACATGCAGGAATTTACTGAAAGGGTGGACTCAGGAAGACTAGGCACAAGCGACCTTGAATTAGCTGCTCGTGCTTTTGTTGACGGACTTTGGTTAAATAAAGCAGAAGAAGCAGGTAGTTATGTTTCGGCAATGGCTGTTAAAATAATCTATCCTGATTTATTTGAAGGAAGGTCAGTTGGTGACATACGTGAAGAAATGCTTGTTAAACTGGAGGCAGAGTCTGCTGAGTTTGCTGAAAGAAGACCTGTAGTAGCAACAACGTCTAATATTGCTGGTAGTCTTCTTTCCCCTGCTTCTGTTGCTGGAGGACAACTTATTGGTCAAGCCGCTAGAATGCGTCAAGGCGCTCAGGCTGCAAAAGCTTCAGATGAGGTTGCTGCTACTTTGGGCGGTTCTTTTGCTCCACGAGCAGATGAGGCTGCACAGCTTGCACAACAGTTAGGCAGACAGCAGGCAGCAGGGACAACCTTTGGTGTTCCTGTGTCTGGTAAGGTAGCTGAAATAGTCTCCAAAAGTCCAACACCAGTAGCTACAGCAGGGGTCGTGGGCGCCGAAGGGGCTGTTATAGGCTATGAAGGAGACACCACAGAAGAAAAACTCGCTAACGCTGCTTTTACTGCTGGGATTTCTGCTGCTGTTCCTTTTGTCTTTGCGGGGGCTAAAAAGACTTATGACTTTGCTACCGAAAATAAAATGGCAACTCAAGTAGGGAAAGGTAAAGACTTCATAAACCTTATGTTTACTGAGCACGGTATGGCCCCTATATATAGAAGCGTTGTGTCTAAAGCTTACGGTGCGCGTACTTTAACAGAACAACAAGCAAGAAAAATGGCCGGTAGAGCACTTACACCTGCGATGGCTAGAGAAACAGGTAAGAAATTTTCTGAACAAGCTGCTCAAGAAACAGAAAGAGCAAAAAGAGTAATAACAACGTCTACACGAGAAGCTGGTGAACAAGCACAGTTAAAGCTAGACGAAAAAATAGCGGAAGTTAAACTTCTTGCAAGCAAGGCTACAGGAGAAGCACAACAAAAATATAATGACGAGGTTGCTCTTTTAGAGGAGGCCAGGGTTAACGCAGACGTGGCTAAAACACTTGCCGTAAAAGAAGCTGACGCAACTGTAAGCGCCGCTAACGCGTCTTTTAGGGGACAAGCCTTAAGTGAAGCAGCGCCTCCCGGAGCGCCTAAAGAAACAATTGCTGAGTTAGGCATGTTAGACCCGCAAGATGCTAATGCTGTTTTAGATGATTTATGGCGACAGTATGGTTTTAAAGTAGCTAACGGAAAGGAATTTACTTTAGACGCTAAAAAAGCCACTTCTTTTATTGATGACATTATTAAAAACCATCCTGAGCTTGCTTTAGTTGAAAACGGTAATTTATTACGTAATATTAAAATATACGTGGCTGAAGAGATTACTACAAAAGCGCCCGGAGGCGTTATGAAAGGCGAAGACCTTTTACAACTCCGGAGCAACATAGGCAGAGCTATTAACGGACTTAGCAACGAAAGTGTCTCTACTAGACGCCTGTCTGCTGAAATACAAGACTATTTTCACGAGATATTAGAACAAGGTCTTACTAAGTCGGAGGTTGCCGAACTTGCAGCCGACCGTACAGCTTGGAGCATACGCAGTACTGTAGACGACGCTACTGCGAGAGCTTCGGGAGGAAACGCTAGGTCCGGTGCGTTCACTGCAACTGAGTACTTAGACGCTGTTCGTAGCTATAGCCCAAGGTTTGCTGCTAGAGGTAAAGGAAGATTACAAGCAGAAGCACAACAACTTGCAAAAACTAATGCTCGAAACAAAGACAACATCATTGGTTTAGCAGACGATCAAATAAAGCAAGTAACACGCCAAGCTATTAAGGACAGGAATGTTTTACGTGTACAACTTCAGAAAGCAAAGACGTTATTGAAAAAGCAAGAGGCAGAAGAGATAGCAAACCTAAAAAAACTTACGCAGTACGAAAAAGCGTCAGACGTAGCTAAAGGAGCTATGAGGGAAAGAATTGCAGACGTTAAACAAAGGTATGCTTTACAGCTTCAAGATGTTGACACTAGAATAGCTCAGGCAACTAACGAAACAAAAGCTTTAAGTGATATGATGCCAAGTAATTTTAATGCTTCTGTGTTTGAAAGCTTGTTTAATACTGCTCTTGTTGGGCAAGCAGCTTTGTTTGCTGCTCCCGGCTTATCAGGAAGTTTAAAGGCCTCTTTAGTAACTGGTGGTGTGGGCTCTGCTCTTCTAAGTAAAGAACTAACACAAAGAATAATCGCTAGACAGTCTGGAGGACAAGAAACTTTAAGAAGAGGAACCACAGCAATAGGAGAAGCTTTGGATTCTGTCGGCGTTACTCCAGCCACCACAGTGGGCGCTCAGGCCGGGGGCGTTGCAGCGCTTACTACTCCTAAAGAACTGATGTTCAGTGAAGAACGTAAAGAAACAATACGTAACTTACCACCAGCAGGTAAACGTGCTTTGTATAGAAACTTGGAGTCTAAGGGTAGATTAGAAAGACTTCAGGCAGAAGATCCAAAGCTGTTTAGGGAGTTAAAGAAAGCAGCGGGGAAATAAAAAAGGGGCCGAAGCCCCTGTAGTTTACAACTCGCAGTTGTTGCCCGTACAAGCTAACTGCTGAGACCCTTCTGTCATGTCAGAGTTCTCAGAGATGTTCCAATCAATCGTCTCTGGGAATTCCTCCTTAAGCTTCTCATAGGTCTCTAAGTCTACGGGTTCGTAAGGAGCCTGTTGGTACGTATGTTCGGAATAAGGGAGGAACG
>Ga0208134_1000429_pt1 | contig 27713 bp, 36 predicted proteins | sample VirMetDEL_Mar_31_FD_184515 | JGI IMG/M metagenome (GOLD analysis project Ga0208134, IMG submission 184515) | Aqueous microbial communities from the Delaware River and Bay under freshwater to marine salinity gradient to study organic matter... | ecosystem: Environmental > Aquatic > Marine >...
TCTCTAACCCTAGAAGAAACACAGGACCTTTCTACGAGAGTTTTACATCCAAGCGTAAGTTCTGGAACCTAGAACAAATAGACTCACGAACAGTCGAGGGTACTGACCAAAAACTATTCCAAACTATGCTAGAGCAATACGGTGAAGATTCTACCGTTGCTAGAGTCGAAGTACGAGGCGAGTTCCCCAACGCTGACGATGATTCAGTCATACCAATGGAACTGGCAAGAAACGCTGTCGATAGAGACGTGGCACTAACAACTAAATCACCTATTGTTTGGGGATTAGACGTTGCACGTTTTGGTGGTGATAATTCTGCGCTATGTGTCAGACAAGGTAATACTGTTCTTGAAATTAGGACTTTCAAATCGATGGATTTAATGCAATTATGCGGTGCAGTTAAAAATTTATATGACGACAGTACAGTCGTAGAACAACCACAAGAAATACTTATAGACGTAATTGGTCTTGGTAGTGGAGTTGTAGATAGACTAGCTGAACAAAATTTACCAGTAAGAGGAGTCAATGTTGCAGAGTCACCATCGACTAAGAAAAACTATTTAAACTTACGAGCTGAATTATGGTTTGCAATAAAAGATTGGTTGGCGCTGCGTAATTGCCGTCTTCCTAATGATGATGAGCTTGTGTCGGAATTGGCAGCGCCTAGTTATAAATATACATCAACTGGAAAAATAAAAATAGAGTCTAAGGATGAAATGAAAAAAAGAGGTGTTAAGTCTCCCGATAAAGCTGACGCACTTGCACTAACCATGGCAAGTTCCGCTGCAAGTTTTAGTGGTGGCGAGAACTTTTTAGGGTATAATTTCAAGAAACCATTGACATCAAGAATAATCAGAGTGGGATAAATTTATGGAAAATGACAAAGATCAAACAATCGAAGAGTTACAAGTAGAAGATTCTTACAATGAAGAAGAACTACAAGGCGTACTTAAATCCGAAATGGATGACGCTAAAGACTTCATCGACCAAATAGACCAGGACAGAGCTGACGCTACTGATTATTACCTTGGTAATTCTCCAACAGCTCAAAGCTCTATGCAATCAGAATTTGTATCAACCGATGTTAGAGACAGCGTGTTATTCATGTTGCCTTCCATCATGCGTACATTTTTTGGTACAACTAAAATAGTAGAGTTTATACCTCACGGCCCAGAGGACATACAACTTGCCAAACAACAAACAGATTACATTAACTATGTCATCCAACAAAAAAATCCAGGCTTCAAAGTTTTATACGATGCGTTCAAAGATGCGCTCATTAGAAAAACTGGTTTTGTAAAAGCCTATTGGGATGACAGCATTACTGCATCAACTCACGAATACACAGACATTTCTCCAGAGGCTTATCAAGCTCTTACCCTTGACCCTAACGTAGAAGTCATTGAAGAAAAAATTGAAATGCAAAGCATGACAATTATGAATCCTGAAACTGGCGAAGAGATAACACAAGAAACTCCAGCTAGTTACGATGTCAAAATAAGAAGAGTTAAAGCTAAAGACCAAGTGGTTATCGAAGCAGTACCAACGGAAGAAATACTTATATCAAGACATGCAAGAGATTTAAACTCATCACCTTATGTTGCACACAGAATGGTTAAGACTGTAAGCGACTTAGTGGCTATGGGATATGACAAAGAACAAATGGAAGAGTTCGCTGGTTCTGGAAGCGCAGTCGATGAAGACTCCTACGACTTAGAACAAGCAAGAAACCCATACGCAGATTTTACTGGTGTTGATAGAGCAGACAGTAATAGTAAAAGTGTTCTTTATATAGAACATTATGTTTTTTATGATTTAGATGGTGATGGTATAGATGAAAGGATTAGAGTATGCACTGTAGGGAATGGATTAAATATTGTTAATTCAACACCCTGGGATGATTTACCTATTACACTCTTCTGTCCCGATCCAGAGCCACATACCTCCATTGGCTCATGCCCCGCGGACTACTTGATGCCTATTCAAGCAGCTAAATCTCAGATAATGAGAGATACCCTTGATAGTCTAGGCCACGCCATCTTCCCGAGAATGGGTATAGTAGAAGGACAAGTCAACATTGACGATGTTCTTAATACTGACATAGGACAACCAATTAGAATGAGAGCGCCAGGAATGGTTCAACCTTTCTCTGTTCCTTTCGTTGGTAAAGAAGCCTTCCCAGTATTGTCTTATCTTGACGAAGCAAAGGAGAACCGCACAGGCGTTTCTAAGGCTTCCGCTGGATTAAATGCAGAAGCATTACAATCTACAACTTCCGCAGCTGTATCGGCAACGATGTCTGGCGCACAAGGAAGAGTAGAACTTATCTGTCGTCACTTTGCTGACGGAATGAAAGATTTATTTAAACTTGTAAACTCTCTTGTAATCAAACACCAAGAAGGTCAAGACATGATGAGACTAAACAACCAGTTTATTCCCGTTGATCCTAGATATTGGGATGCTGATAAAGACATGGTAATTAATGTTGGTATTTCTAAAAACTCTGACGAAGAAAAGTTCCAAGTCTTAACAGCACTATCACAAAAGCAAGAACAAATATTACAAACATTAGGACCTAACAATCCTTTGGTTAATTTACAACAGTATGCAAACACTCTAACTAAAATGATTGAGATGGCTGGATTTAAAGATGCAACAACATTTATAAATACAACTGTACCGCCTATGCCTCCGCAACCACAAGAACCAGCTAAACCTTCACCAGAAGAAATGTTGGCTCAAGCTGAAGCAATGAAAGCTCAGAACTTAGCACAAAAAGCTATCATTGATGCAGAGACAGATAGAATGAAAATCATTATGGATGACGACAGAAACCGTGATGAACATGAAGCTGATTTAAAACTGAAGATAGCTGAACTACAAGCTAAGTACGGTGCGCAAGTAAATGTTGCAGAAATAAATGCAATTATGGAAAGAGATAGAGAGGCGATTAGACAGGTAGCAAAAAACCAATCGCAAGGAATGTTTACCAATGGCAACAACCAACCAATCGGATAAGATTTACGACTTAGAATTTCTTGACGGAGATTTTATCTACTGCGGTAACGATATAAAAGCTAAGAGCTTGGAAGATGCTAAAAGAGTTGCTTTGGTATTTTTACAAATACCTCACGACTCAGAACTAATATCTTCTAAAGTAACCTTAATACATTAACTATGGCAATAACATATAGAGGCGAAAGGTTCGCTGGTTATAATAAACCTAAACGTACACCAGGAAAGTCAAAGAAGTTTGCTGTCTTGGCAAAGGTTGGTGAAACCATAAAACTTATTCGCTTTGGTGATCCTAAAATGACAATTAAAAAAGATCAACCAGCAAGACGCAAATCATTTAGAGCTAGGCACAAGTGTGACACTAATCCGCCTAGTAAATTAACCGCAAGATATTGGTCTTGTAAAAAATGGTAAGGAGAAACTATGTCACTATATGAAAATATAAATAACAGAAAAAAAGCTAAAACAAGTAGAACTAAAAAGAAATCTACTATTACTAAGAAAGCCTACGCAAATATGAAAGCTGGTTTTCCTAAGAAGAAGAAAAAATAATGAAAGGCGTTAAACATTACAAAAGAGATGGAACTGAACACAAAGGCAATACACACAAAATGCCTAACGGACATTTACATTCTAATAAAAATCACACCGCAACAAGTGTAAGGCTATTTCATTTTAACGAGTTAAGTAAAAGAGCTAAGAAAAAAGCTAAGTCTTAAAATTAACTTGTCTTACTTACTTGGTAAATTTTTAGAATGGTCTTTTAAAAGAAAGGCAGAAAAACTTTTTAATAAATATTCACATGAATACAAAACAACAGAAACCAAAAAAACAAACAGTTAATTCTTTTTCAAAATTAAAAGCATTAATCAAACTAAGAAATTATGATAGAAAAACTAATAAAACCAGTAAGCGAACTTCTTGATAAGTTTATTCCAGACGCAGACACAAAACAAAAGATTGCACATGAAATTGCAACTATGTCTGAAAAACATATCCATGAAATCGCTAAAGCGCAAATAGAAGTAAACAAAGAAGAAGCTAAAGGTAATTGGTTTCAATCTTCTTGGCGACCAGCTACAGCTTGGATATGTGTATGTGGTTTTGCTGTAAACTTTTTAATCAGTCCTCTCGCAGCTCCTTTTGGTATTATCGTACCGCAAGCAGATACATCAACTATGCTACCCGTCCTTATGGGTATGCTTGGTCTTGGTGGATTAAGATCATACGAAAGAGTAAAGGGCGTAGGAAAATAATGTCTTGGGTAAACTTTAAAGAAGAAGAGTTTGCTTGCAAACATTGTGGTAAAAATGGTATTTCACACGAACTAATAAATAAGTTACAATCACTAAGAACAGAGCTGGATTTTCCCTTTGTTATAACCTCTGGGTACAGGTGTGAAGACCACCCCATAGAAGCGAAGAAAAAAACTCCAGGAACTCATGCAGAAGGACTAGCTGCTGATGTATATGTAAGAGGAGATAAAGCACTCCAGATTGTATCGAAAGCTAGAGATTATGGATTTACTGGTATTGGCGTAAACCAAAAAGGCAATTCTCGATTTATACATTTAGATATTTCGGAAGAACAACCAAACAGACCAAGACCACATATTTGGAGTTATTAATGGACAACCCTATTTTATTTTGGAACGCAATCATTACGTTAGTGTATGTTCCTATCATCTATAGTATTCGTACTAACGCTTCAGATATTCAGCGAGTAGAAATACTCCTCAACAAAACCAGAGAAGAAATCCCATCACGCTACGCAACCAAACAAGACCTTCATTTAGATATGCAAAGAATTTTTGATAGATTAGACAAATTAGATGAAAAAATTGATAAACTAATAGCAGGATAGGAATTAATTATGGCTATAAAAGGAAATTTTAGAATGGGTGGGATAGATTACTCTACTCCTTCTCTCAACAACAACAGCAACTATGCACCTTCGTTCATACAACAACCAGCTGTGGATGTTCCTTCTGTTTTTTCCGTACCCTCTTTACCAGCAGTAACAAATGAAATGTCTAGTAATAGACAACCTGGATTAAACATTTCTAACGATATGCTTCAAGAAGACATGATGAAAGAAGTTGTTAAAACACAACTACAAGACCTGCAAAAAAATAAAGACATATTACAAAACATAGATGCTGGTGATGGTTCTGGAAGAAATTTATATCAAACAGAAATACAAGACATTATAACTAAGAGTCCTTTACACCAAGAAGCATACATAGAAGAATATCCTGTTGGTGGAACTTTTAATACAGCTGTTCCAGATATTATGGAAGCTGTAGTTAAAGCATCAGTACCAGGACTAGGAATAGGATCAGAAATATTAAATAGCTTTAATGTTAATCCTAAAATAAATAATGATAATTTTTCTATTGAAGATAAAGGTTATGGTTCGTTAGGAGAAGAACTTTTTGGTAATAGAGACTTACCAGGTATTTACAATCAACCTATTGAAGAAATTAACAAAGGTTATGACTCTCTAGGACAACAACTTTTTATACAAGATACAAAAGATAATCCAGATATCTTTGGCCCATCTATTGAAGATATAACAAACATAAATATTTCTGATTATAATGGTGGAGACTTTGGAAGTGGTGGCACACAAATTGTTGATATAGATGACGCAAATAATGATGTGACTGATAAGTCAGACCCCACAGAAACAAACTCAGTTATGGCTTCACCTTATTCAAGCGGACTAGATTATGCAATGTCTATAGCGGATGGAAGCAACGTAGCTAACATGATTGCACCAAGCATGAGTTATTCAGCTGCTAATCCAGAAGGATTTACACAAGCTGATATTAATGATGGTATTGTTCCAAATCCTTTTCCTCCAATCGGTCCAGCTACAGTAAGAAGCGCAACTCCAGACGATCCTTACTTTCTTGATAAAGGTATTGGTGGTGTAACAATATTTGATAATAACGACCCAAAAGATATACCATTAAGAGATATACTCGGTGGATTTGGCGGAGCAGGTAATCCAAACTTACACATATCACATACAGGACTTGATGAACAAATTGCTAGTGGCTACCAACCATTAAACATGTCTGGAATACAAAAAATATTAGACAATCTAGGTTAAACATTTATGCCATCACAAGAAGATATTTTAAATTCAAACGAAGCAGAGTTAATTCTTAACGCTGAAACTTTCACAAACGCAATCGAAGAACTTAAAAATGAATACATAAATTTATGGTTATCATCTAAGCAAGATGATATAAGTAAAAGAGAAAATTTACACAAAGCAATCAAACTACTACCAGAGGTCGAAAGACATCTGCGTATAATCGTAGAGAAGGGTAAAATTACAAAAGCCCAATTAGGAAGATTGCACAAAGTTGTGTAAAATTTAACTAAGTATTGTTAAAATATTACTTTACATTTTTAAGGAATGATTATGACCAACAACGCAAAGCCGATTGGTTTACAAACAAACATGCAAGAGACAGAACAATCTTTTGAAAGTTTTTTGACTCCAGACGAGCAACCAGAAAACGAAATAGAAGAACAAGCATCAGAAGAGCTAGTCAACGAAGATGAAGTTATCGAAGATAACGAACCTTACGAAGAAGAGCTTGAAGAAGATGTAGATGAAGACGAACCTCAAGAAGATCAAGTAGAAGAAGAGGAGTCCGAGCAACCACAGCTATATACAATTAAAGTAGATGGTGAAGATACAGAGGTCACGCTTGAAGAACTCCAAAACGGATACAGTCGCCAAAGAGATTATACGAGAAAAACTCAGGAGTTAGCTCAACAGCGAAAAGCTATTGAAGCTCAACAACAAGAGGTTTCTCAAAAAGACGCAATTTATTCACAGTTGTTACCAAAAATGGAAGCGACTTTGAAGGGCGAGTTACAAAACGAGCCAGATTGGAACGCACTTTACGAAGCAGACCCTATTGCTTATGTCCGTGAAAAAGACATCTGGAATGAGAAAAAGCAAAAGTTGCAAGCCGTACAAGCTGAATCACAAAGACTCCAACAAGAGTCTCAAGTTGAACAGCAAAAGAAACTTCAACAATTTGTTGAATACGGTAATCAACAATTACTTGAACAAATACCAGAATGGCAAGATAACGAAATGGCATCAAAAGAAAAGATGGCAATTCGTAATTACGGTGTAAATGTTCTTGGGTACACACCTCAAGAGATGGACAGCGTTTATGACTACCGAGTTTTACTTGGTTTAAGAAACGCATGGCTACAACATAAGACACAACAAGCGACTAAAGTGAAACCAACTGAAAAGAAAGCGGCAGCTCGAACCGCAAGACCTGGCACTTCAAACGTACCTAAGACAACAACTCCTGTGAAAAGAGCGCGTCAAAAATTAGCTAAGACTGGAAAGGTCCAGGATGCAGCTAAATTATTTGAACAAATTATATAAACTTTTTAAACATAGGAAATAAATATCATGGCAAAAGTAACAAACGCATTTGATACTTACTCAGCGACTTCCGATAGAGAACAACTGAGTGACGTAATTTATAACATCTCACCACAAGCTACTCCTTTTATGAGTGCTATTGGTAAAAACTCAATCAAGAACGTAGTTTTCGATTGGCAAACAGAAACTCTACCAACTGTTGATGCAGCTGGTGAACTAGAAGGCTTTAGATTAGACGGAGCTACTTCAGCTTCTACAGCTACAACTAGAGTTAGTAATGTTGCAATGATCTCTTCAAGAGATGCAACTGTATCTGGTTCTCAACAAGCATCTGACCCAGCTGGTAAGAAGTCAGAAATGGCTCATCAATTAGCTATTATGGCTAAAGCATTGAAAAGAGACATGGAAACAGCTCTCTGTCAAAATGGTGGTAAAACAACTGGTAACGCAACAACAGCTAGAAAAACTGGTGGCTTTGAGTCTTGGATAAAATCCAATTACAGTAAAGCAGCATCAGGCGCACCTACTGGTGGCGGAACAGCTCCAACAGACGGAACTCAAAGAGCTTTAACTGAAACTTTGCTTAAAGCAGTATTACAATCTTGTTTCACAAACGGTGGAGAGCCTTCAATGGCAATCTGTGGTCCTGTAAACAAGCAGAAAATATCTGGTTTCACAGGTAGAACTAACTCAAGACAAATGGTTGATGCAAACACAGTAGAGGCTTCTGTTTCTATTTATGCTTCAGACTTTGGTGAGTTAAAAATCATTCCATCTAACTTCAGCAGAGAAAGATCACTATTATTAGTTGATCCAGACTATGCTAAAGTTTCTTTCTTAAGAGACTTTAAAACAGTTGATATCGCTACTGTCGGGGATGCCCAAACTAAAATGATTGTGACTGAGTACGGACTAGAAATGAGCAACGAAGCTGCTCACGGTATAGTTGCTGACTTAACTACAACATAAGTTAGTTAGAATTTAGGGAGAGCTTCGGCTCTCCCGCCCTTATTTAATATGGCAACAAAACGTACAATCACCGACCATAAAACTGGTTATAAATCAGAGTTCATTACTGAAGATGACAAGCTGGTTTATCATACGACTCAAGATGTTGCTCCCGTCATTGACCACGTTAAGAAACTAAGAGACAATACACTTAAGCCTGGAAAAGATATGCGACACATTGCTGAAGTCCCTATGGTGATTTGGCAAAAGGCATTACGCGAAGGCTGGTCAAAAGATAGAGCTAAATGGAAACAATGGCTCAACGACCCAGATAATAAAGTATTTAGAACTTGGCAAGGTAAAGTATGACATATGCAGAATTAAAAACAGCAATAGCAAATTATCTTAATAGATCAGATTTAACGTCTGATATAGATACGTTTATCGATAATGTCGAAGCGGAACTTAATAGACGATTAAGAACCAAAGACATGATTAAAAGAGCAACTGCTACAGCTGACTCACAATATTTAACAGTTCCAACAGATTGGATAGAGGCAATTAATGTAGAAATTACATCAAACGATTTCAGTCCTTTATTCCAACAATCTATAGAGTCATTAGATGTCTATAGAAAATCAAACAACAACTCTGTAGGCCAACCAGTTTACTTTGCAATGGTTGATGACTCCATCGAATTAGCACCAACTCCTGATGGAGAATATACCCTACAACTAACTTACTATGCTAAAATATCTGCATTAAGTGATTCCAATACAAGTAACTTTGTATCAGTCTCGCACCCAGATGTTTATTTATACGGTGCATTAAAACATGCTTCTATCTTTTTAATGGAAGATGAAAGAATACCAATGTTCACTCAACAGTTTGAGAAAGCATTAGAAGAAATGAGACTCGAACAAGAGAAGGCTGCATTTGGTAAAGGTTCTTTAATGATGAGAAGAAGAACTTACGGAAAAAAACAAAAAAGAAATTATTACTACGGTAATTAATAAAGGAGAATAGAATGGCTGGATTTTCAGATTATTTAGAAGACAAAGTATTAGACCATGTGTTTGGTGGCTCTGCTTATACAGCACCATCAACATTATATGTCGGTTTATTTACCTCGGCACCATCTGATTCAGGTGGAGGCACAGAATGTTCTGGTGGCTCGTATGCTCGTAAAAGCATGGCGGCAATGACTGTAAGCGGAACTTCACCAACAACAGCAACCAATGGAGCAGCAGTTGAATTTGTAACCGCAACTGGTTCATGGGGAACTGTAACTCATGTTGGTGTTTTTGATGCTTCTACAAGTGGTAACTTACTAGGTTGGGCGGCATTAAGTGCATCTAAAACTGTATCAAGTGGTGATGTATTTAGATTTGACGCTGGCGATTTAGATATTACATTAGCGTAAGAACATGGCCTCTATTGGCTATGGTCAACTTAATTACGGGATTGCTGATTATGGCACTCCCGAATATGAGTTTGCATCCGCAACCATAGCTCAAACAACAAACTTTACTGCATCTGCTGGCGTTACGCTTAAAGCGGTTGCATCTATAAATCAAACTTCAGGATTCACTTCTAGCGGAACTTTAGTTTTAACAGCATCAGCAACGATTGCACAAACAAGCGGTGTAAGTGCAACAGCCGAAGTTGTTAAATTATCTTCAGCTTCTATAGATCAACTATCTGGTTTCACGGCAACAGCAAGACAGATAGATAGAGGTGAAGCAACCATAGCACAAACATCTGGTTTTACTGCGACAGCTGAAGTTGTAAAACTTGGTGTAGCTTCTATTAATGAAACATCTGGTGTAAGCGCAACAGGAACGATTGTTCTTGATGGTGTTGCATCCATCAATCAAACATCTGGATTTACAGCAAGTGGTGTTCGTATTGCTTTAGGTCAAGCATCAATAAACCAAACTTCAAACATAACCGCTACTCCAGAAATGGTGTTAAGTGGTTTGGTTACTATTTCACAAGAAAGTGGAATGAACGCACTTGGTGGAATTAAATACTTTGGTCAAGCCACCATGCAACAAACAAGTGGTTTTTCTGCGATAGGTAGTTTAAAATGGGAAGACCAGACTGTAGCAGATACTATTTACACAGACCAAACACCAGCTACAACAACTTGGACAGATCAGTCCTCAACAAATACTAATTGGACTGACATCGCAGCATAAACAGGAATAAATTATGGCAGACACATATACAACGAATTTAAACTTAACTAAACCAGAAGTAGGAGCATCTACAGATACCTGGGGAACAAAGCTAAACGCTGACCTCGATACTCTTGATGCAATCTTTGCTTCCAATGGTACTTCAATAGCATTAAACCTAGACGGAGCAGTTATCGATAGTTCTGTTATTGGTGGCACAACTCCAGCTGCTGGAACATTTACGACTTTTACATCTAATGGTATTGATGACAATGCCGATGCCATAGCTATAACAATTAACAGTAGTGAGAGTGTTGGTATTGGGGAAACATCACCTCTAGGTAAACTTCATGTTAAATCTGCTGATTGTGGCGGAGGCTCTATAGCTGCTGGTAGAGATGAGTTAGTTCTTGAAGGTAGTGGAAGTGTGGGTATGACCATGGTGGGTGGTACAGGTAATGATATAGGTATTGGATTTGGAGATAGTGATAATACTAACATTGGTCTTATCAACTATAATAACGCCAGTAACTATATGACTCTTCAAACTAATAACTCTGTCAGAATGACTATTTTGTCAGATGGTAATGTTGGAATTGGAACGACTAGTCCTGATAGAAACCTACATATAGAAACAGCAGGAGACAGTTATTTACGAGTCTCAGGCAACAGAGGTAATGCTAATGACCTTCATGTAGGTAATATTGAGTTTGAAAATAGTTTTGGTAGTGCTGGTGTTATTGCTGAAATGAGAGCAATTACTGGAAATAGTGGTACTCAAAGCACACAAGGTCAATTAGCTTTTTATACTGATGATGGGTCTACATACGCAGAAAAAATGCGTATTGATAGTTCAGGCAACGTTGGAATTGGAGGAGTACCTGCAAGAAAGCTATCTATACTTGATGATGTTGACGGTTACACTTTAGAGCTTGAACAAACTAGTGCATACTCTAATGGTAGACAAAGTGGGATAGTTTTCTCAGGAATTTATCACAACGCAGGTAGTGTTACAGATATGGCTTCTATTCGTGGGGGTAGAGAAAATACAACCCACAATAATTATGCAGGTAATCTTCGTTTCTTTACTAGACCTAATGGTGGTTCTGATACAGAAAGAATGCGTATTGATTCTTCAGGCAACGTTGGAATTGGAATGACTCCAGCACCAGGTGGTTCTGATACAGTTTTATCGCTATACAATTCTGCAACACCAAGATTTAGATTACACAATAGCACTACTGGAACAACAGCAAGTGATGGTGGTGAAATTAATATGAGTGGTAGCGACTTTATTTTAGAAAATAGAGAAGCAGGTAATGTTAGATTTTTTTGTAATAATGGCGAAAGAATGCGTATTGATTCTTTAGGTAGATTAATAATTGGACATACATCTGCTGTAGGTGGACACAGTGAATTGTTTGGTATTGATTGTAGTGCTTCGAGTAGTTTTGGAATGTTTATTTCAGGCAATAGTTCTGGTGGTACACAAACAGCAGTTAGATTTTTTGACAGTGGTGCATCTGCTGGAGTAGTAGGTTCTATTACATTTACTACTGACGCAACATCTTTTAACACCTCTTCAGATGCAAGATTAAAAGACGTTACAGGAGCAGCAAGAGGTTTAGAAGTAATTAACGAACTTAACCCAGTAGCTTACAACTGGAAAAAAACAGGACAAGCAGACGAAGGTTTAATAGCACAAGAAGTGTTAGACCTAGTACCAAACGCTGTTCATCAATCTACTGATGATGAAATGTATTCAATGGATTACAGTAAATTAGTAGTGCATTTGGTTAAAGCTATACAAGAACAACAAGAACAGATTGATGCCTTACAATCTGAAATTAACTTACTTAAAGGAGAATAATTATGGCAAATACATATACATGGGATTGCAAAACAGTTGATACATATCCAACACACGACAGTCATTCAGACGTTGTTTACAACGTACACTGGAGACTAAACGCAGTAAGCGACCAACAAGACGCTGAAGGTAATGATTACTCAGCTTCATCTTATGGTACGCACAGCGTAAATGCAGATGATATAGAAAACTTTATACCATTTGCTGATCTTACTAATGAAATAGTAAGTGGTTGGGTGATAGAAGGAATAGGCGAAGATGAAGTTGCTAATATCAAATCAGGATTAGACAACAACATTGCTGACCAAATCAATCCAACAAGCGAAACAAAAACAATAGCAGGTTAATAATGCCTTTGCTACCAGTCACCCCTCCCGCTGGAGTAGTCACCAATGGAACAGACTACGCTAATAAAGGGCGTTGGACTGATAGTAATTTAGTGCGTTTTCAAAATGGTTTTCTACGACCTATTGGTGGTTGGGAAAAAATAAGAACAACAGCTTTAACAGGTACGCCAACAGGAATGTTTGCGTACATTACTAATTCTGGTAAAAAAGTTTTAGCTGTAGGTACAAGACAAAAGATTTATGTCAACCATGACGGAACTTGGTATGACATTACACCTTCAGGTTTTGTTTCTGACCAATCAACTGACCCACTTGGCTACGGTGCATATAACTATAATGTAGAAGACTACGGAGATGCTAGAAGTCAGTCTGGATTATTCTTTGATTCTAAATCATGGTCGTTTGATAACTTTGGTGAAGACTTACTTTTCTGTTGTGCAAGTGATGGCAAGATTTATAAATGGTCGCCTTCTGCACCATCAACCATAGGCGCACAGCTAACCAATTCTCCTACAGGATGTTCTGGTGTTTTAGTCACTAATGAACGTCATGTCATAGCTCTAGGTGCTGGTGGCGATCCTAGAAAAGTACAATGGTCATCAAGAGAAGCAAGCACTACCTGGACAGCCGCAGCAACCAATACAGCTGGTGATTTACAAATACCAACTGGAGGTAGAATATTGGGTGGAGTTAAATGGCAAACAGATGTCATCATCTTTACCGATACAGGTATAGCAAGACTTTACTATACTGGTTCTCCTTTTATATACGGTATTCAAGATGCTGGTACTAACTGTAAAGCTGCATCACCAAGAACAATAGTTAGTTCTGGAAACTTCTTAGCATGGATGGGTGAAAACTCTTTCTTTGTTTTTGATGGTTCGGTTAAAGAAATTAAATGTGATGTGCATGACCATGTATTTGATAATATTAGATATCAATATAGACGTATTGCTTGCGGTGGACACAACTCAAACTTTAATGAAATATGGTGGTTCTACCCTTCAGGGGATGCACAAAAAACACCAAACAAATATGTCATTTGGAACTATGTTGATAATGTTTGGTCAATCGGTGAAATGGATAGAGGATGTTGGATCGACCAAGGTGTTTTTGATTATCCGATTGCCTGTGATTCACTTGGTAATGTTTATCAGCATGACAGCACTACATTAAATAATTCAGAGAATTTAGGTGCAGCAGTACCTTACGCACAATCAGGACCTATTGAAATAGGTAACGGTGATAACTATGTGCAATGTAATCAGATACTACCCGATGAAGAAGCAAATACATTACCTGGTGTTGTTATAAGTTTTACAGGAAGATTTACACCACTCGGAGCAGAAACAGATTTTGGTAATTTTACTTTTAATAGTGATGGTTATACCGATGCAAGATTTACAGCCAGACAAGTTCGTATGAAAGTCACTGGCGATACTGACCAGATGTTTCAGGTTGGTAATATACGATTAGATTTAAGAAACAGAGGTCGTAGATAGTGGCAAGAAAAACACTAACACGACCAGGTGAAGATTACGATAAAAACTATCTTAACTATTTAATATCAGAGATAGAATATCAAACAGGTATGACTTTCAACAAAGGTGAAAGAATACAAATAAACGGTGGCGATGCTACCGAATTAGTATTGGTAAGTCCAAATGGAACAAAATATAAAGTTAGTGTCGCAGACAACGGAACACTCTCCACCTCCACAACAGTCTAAAGAAGACTGGGAAGTAGAGTTTGAAAGGTTAGAACACCATATTATTCGTGCATTAAAGCACCAAGATAGGTATAATCTAAGTGATATTAAAGAAAAAATAGGCCAAGGAATGTTTCATATATGGCCTGGAAAAGATGCTTTTTACATATCTAGCTTTGGTGAGTTTCCTAAATACAGAGTTTTAAATTTATTTTTGTGTGGTGGAGACTACGAAGAACTAGAAGAGATGTTTTCAAGCATAGAAGTATTTGCAAAAAATTGTGAATGTAAATATCTTTATGGCGGTGGTCGTAAAGGTTGGATAAGAAAATTAAAACATCTTGGTTTTGAACAAGAATATATAGTCAAGAAGGAATTATAATTATGGGATGGGAAACAATAATACCAGCAGCAGTAGGCTTATACGGTGCTACACAAAGTGGTGGAGATACAACTGTAACAAATACTGATCCAGCGACACAAGCTCGTTATGATGATTTATACAATAAAGCTAAAGGTGTAGCAAACCAACCTTTTGTTCCTTACACTGGCCCAAGAGTAGCAGGATTTAATCCAGACCAATTAGCTGGTATGGATGCAACAAGGGGTTTGTTTAATCAAAGCCAACGATATAATCCGCAACAAGGTTTACAAACTCTATTAGGTAAAAGTTTAAGAGCGCCAAAAGTCACACCTTTTACTGGTACAGCAACACAATTACAACCAGCAGCAATGCAACAGGCAGCAAACATAGCTCCAGTAGATTTATATAGCGGTGCTTCAGTTAATCGTGGTGCTATAAGAGATGTAAAACCACAATCATTATTAGATACAAATTTAAGTGCATATCAAAATCCTTTTCAATCACAAGTTATAGACAATACACTTGGTGATTTAAACAGAGCAAGACAGATGCAATTACAAAGTGACCAAGATGCAGCAATCGGAAGAGGTGCATTTGGTGGTTCACGTTCAGCTATATTAGAAGCAGAAACAAATAGAAACTTTGCAGAACAGGCTGGTAAGTTATCTGGTGATTTAAGAGCGCAAGGTTTTGACAGAGCGACATCATTAGCTGGTCAAGACATAGGAAGACAGTTTTCAGCAGACCAATATATGTCTGATGCAGATAGAGCTGTTGCAATGCAAAATGCAACTTTTGGTCAACAAGCTGGATTAGCAAGACAAGGTTTACTTGGCGATGTTGCACAAAATCAAGCACAACTAGATGCAAGAAGATTTGGTGCCGATCAAAGTGCATTAAACCAATTTGGTTTACAGCAAGGCTCTTATAACAACGCAATGAACATGGCTAACATGGATGCTATTAATAGAGCTAATCAATTAAATCCATCTTTAGAAATGCAAAACAGACAGTTCCAACAAGGTCTATTAAATGACCAAGTTAGCAATCAATACAGAAACTTAAATTTACTTGGTGGTCAAGGAAGATCAGCACAAGCTCTATCACAAGCTGGAATGGATGCTGGATATGGCGAGTTTATGAGAGCATTAAATTACGGCCCACAACAACTTGGTCTATTATCAAGCGCGGTCTTTGGTATGGACCCAGGAAGATCAACTACTACTGAGCAAGGTAATCTTGGAAGACTTGGTGATGCTTTAGATATTTACCAAACTACTCAAGGATTGTTTGGATAGGAGATAATTATGGTAATAAGAGATTTTAATAGCCCAATGGGATTACTACAAAACAACAATAATTCTACAGGCTCGCTTGGTTTAGATTTAAGCTCTATTGTTGAAGCTAGAGCAAAACAAGCTGAAGAAGACGAGGAAAAAAGAAAAAGAGCTGAACAATCTTTAAAGCTACAAAACTTTGCCGACACTCTTCGCATGGTTAATGCTAATAAATCTGGCAATACTCAAGGTGTAGCTTTGTATGCAAATAGACTGGCTAATAGACGAGCAGAAGAACAAGCTAGGTTAAAAAAAGCAGCAGAAGAAAAGAAATTTAATAATTTTTATAACAGTCTAAGTGAAAATGAGAAAAAAATTTATGGCTTAAAACAAGCTGGTATGCCAGACTCTTATATTAAATCTCAATTTTATCCAGATTCGTCAGGAAATGACGGAACAAGTTTGATGCAAAATGCACAGGCTTTAGCAGCTAAAAGAAAAAGATATTCTGCTATGACCCCTCAAGAAAAAGCATCTTCAGAAGGCTTGCTACTAGCACAAGACATTCAGGACTTTGCTGGTTTGGGTGGAGCTTTAAAATATGATGCAGAGACTGAATTCAATAAAAATAGAGCGGGTGAAGCTGGTAAACAGGGAAGAGATTTTAGCGATGGTCCTTTAACAACGGGTCAAATAGCAACAGACAAAGGTTTTGCAACTTTCTATAAAGATTATCTTTCAAAAGGAAGGGGTGCTAAAAACGTAGCAAACGTTGAAAGATTAGATGATGCAAAAGAGATTATGAAATATGCTGCAAAAAATAAAATTGCAATATCAAGCGTTCCTTTTAGCTTGGTTGCACAAAGACCATCTCTCTCAGCCTTCTTTAGTCCTGAAGGTGTAATGGCGCAAGAAAGGGTGGCTAGTGTTATTCAGCAATCATTAAAAGAAATATTGGGTGGTCAATTTGCAGAGAGAGAGGGTATTGCTCTTATACAAAGAGGATATAACCCAGCTCTTAATCCAGAAGAAAACTTAGAAAGATTATTAGACTTAGAAGCACAAGTTTTACAAATTGTTGAAAGTGAACAAGATGCTGTTGAGTATTATGAAAATAATAAAAAATCTTTAGCTGGTTATAAAGGCAAAAGATATACCTCAAACGACTTTGTTAGGGATTTAAGAAAAGATTACACAATGGATGTCATAGATATGTCTGACCAAGATATAGAAGATGCTTATATGTCTGCTGGTGAAGGTTCTATTTGGATGGAAACATTAACAAAAGAAATCAATAGAAGGGCAGATAAAAGAAGACCATGAAAACATTAGAAGAGCTAAAAAAACAAAGAGCTGAACAACAAACGACTGGTGAAATAGCATTAGAGACAATTAGCAATATTCCCTCTAGTGGCGCACAATTTGTATCAGACACTATCACTCCTTTATTAAGTCCAATAGATACTGCTAAAAATTTATTTGAATTGGGAAAGGGTATATATAATTTGTATACACCAGGCGAACAGCCAAGCGAAGAAGTTGCAAGAGCTGTTGGTAAATTTTATTATGATAGATATGGTGGCAAAGATTTTACAGAAGTTAAATCAAAAGTATTACAAACACTAAAAACTGATCCTGTTGGTTTTTTATCAGATTTAGCTATCCCTTTAAGTGTAGCTAGAGCGCCTTTAAGCAGCAGTAGTGTTGTAAGTAAAGCTACAAAAGCCATTGACCCAACAAACATACTTCTTAAAACAGCAGCAAATACTCCAAAGGGTTTATCCGTTTTAGGCGATGCTACCATTGGAACAATGTTAAAAAAACAAGGCGGTATTGGAGATGGAGTTTTAACTGATATTTTTAAAGGTGCGCAAAAAGGCGGAGATACTTTAGCTCTAATGAAAGCACAAATGAACTCAAATAAAAGTTTAGAGACAGCGCTAAAACCTGTTTATTCATATATGGAAGGTTTAAAAATTTTGGCAGATAAAAGGGCAGCCGCATATAATCAAGGTTTGTCGAAACTTGGACTAAATAAAGTCAAAGTTGATCCTTCTGTTGTTGTAAATGCCTTTAACAAAAGCCAAGCAAGATTTACAAAGATAACAAACCAAGGAAGGGTATCAACACCCGAAATTACTGCAAAAACTAAACAGTTAAAATCTTTGGTGGATGAGTGGGTTAATAATCCAGACCTTCATACTGTTGAAGGGTTAGATTTTTTAAAACAATCAATTAGTGATTTTATGCCAGATGCAACTAGCAAAACTAGAGCTGGTGCATTTGTTTCAGATTTTAGAGGTAATGTAAGAAATGCTATTGTTGATGAATTTCCAGATTATGCACCAGTAATGAAGGCTTATGAAGAGTCTAAAATTTTAGAAAAACAAGTTAAAAAAGCATTGGGTTCAGGAAAAATAGAAGATATAGAATCAATAGCAAGAAAATTACAATCAACAACAAGAAATAATGCAAGTACAAGTTTTGGCGTAAGAGGAAATATTTTAGATGAAATATCTAAAGTTGGAGAACAGCCAAATTTAAGATATGAATTAGCTGCTGGCTCTGTTGATAATGTTGTGCCAAGAGGACTTGGTGGTATTTCTTCAGGAGCTATTGGCGGAGGTGGTGCTATGTATGGCGTAGCTACAGGAAATCCACTACTCACAGGCCTAGCTGTCGGATCAACAGTTGCATCTTCTCCAAGATTGTTAGGTGAGGTTGCTTTAAGATCAGGTCAGGTTAAAGGTGTTTTAAATCCAGCATTAAATCAAATTTCTAACTTAAATGATATTTTGTCTCCTGCTTACAATCCTGCATTACAAACTACAAGAATACTTGAGGCCTCTGGTATTCAAAAAGCAGCTGAAGATGCAAGAAGAAGAGAGTTTCTTAAAAAGCTAAAAAACTAACATGACATACCATGACACGCAGATCGGAGCGGATAGGTAGGAGTGGTGAATACCTAACCTGCTCAGTTCTGGCGAGAGAATCAGACACCGTCACAATAATGCCCCATACATCTCATGCCGATGTAATCTTTGAGTGGAAACATAAACTCTATAGATGCCAAGTTAAAACAGTCACACATATAGAAAAGAGAAAAAAGAACTGGCGGTTTGATATTCGCAAAGGCATTACCACCACAGGAAGACATTATAAAAAGAATGAAATAGATATAATCGCAATGGTTAATCTTGAATACCAGACTATATGCTTCAAAGCCTTTTCTGATTGTCAAACTGCACAAATCACGATAAAGGACGAAATTATGAAATCAACCAATTCTATTGATAGTTTAAAAGAAGCTATGGAGTCGATTATTTTGGCGACTGATGGTCGACAAGACAAAAATGAGTCGACTTCTGGTACTAAAAAAACTGCAATAAATGGCTGATTTCTGGTCTTTGACCCCTTCGTCTATCGGTTAGGACACCTGGTTTTCATTCTTAAATATTATCAATCACACAGTTTCTCGACTGTACATTATTTCCCCAAAAACCCTTGTTTTCTTTACAAGATTCGATTTATAATCTACTTAATAGGTAATTAAAATACACGCCATTTCGACACTAAAGGTCGACTGTATGGCGACTCTGCTTGGAGGTACGAGTTATGGCAAGATATAAAAGAGATACAAAGGTAAACAATTTATTAATCACAGAAAAAACTTATAGAGTTTTCTATCGCATTAATGGAAGGAAGAGAGAACTTACTCTTGGTACTAGAGACATACCAATTAATGTAGCAAGAAACAAAGCACAACAAATACTTGGTGAAGTTGCACAAGGTATTGATCCATTAAATACCAGAGGTGGGGAAACTTTAAATCAAGCGTTTGAGTATTACATTGATAAGTTAATACAAAACAAACGAAGAGTTGCTATGCCTAACAAGAACGGTAAGCCTGGTGAGTATGTAAGAATGTGGGATAAAGATGTTAAGAATGATTTAGGTAAAAGAAATCTAACAGATATAAATAGGGGTGATATTACAAGATTACATTTAGAAATATCTAAAAGAGGTTCTTATACTGCTAACAGAGTTGTCCAAATGATATCTGGTTGTTATAACCATGCGATAGCATTATCACTTGTAGAAATAAATCCTTGTAAAATTAAACTAAACAAAGAGCTGATTAGTGAGAATGAAATATCAGACAAAGAGTTTGCTGAATTACAAAGACAAATAAACATTAAAAGACAAACTGTTCGACCTAACTTTGTTAGCTCATTAGATTACATAGAACTTTGTATGCACTCTGGCGGTAGATGTAAGAGTGAGATAGGCAGTGCCAAGTGGTCTGATTTAAAAGATAACAAGATAGTTCTAAGCGAACATAAGACCGACCATGAGACTAATGAAGATAGAGTCATCTATCTAAGCAATCAAGCTATGATGGTTATTAATAAGCTAGAGAGAAAGGGAGAATACATCTTAGATGTAGATTACCCTGTCAAGATGTGGAAACAATTAGCTAAAAAGATTGGTAGACCTGAACTAAGGTTGCATGATCTAAGACATAACTTTTGTACTATGGCTGGTGAGATTATGGAACTACCAGAACTAATGAAACTATCTGGTCATAAGAGTATGTCTGCTGTTTTACGTTATCGTAAAGTAAGAGAGCCAAGAGCAATCAAAGAAATGCAAAATGTAGGCGACTATATGACCAAGATAATGATGTCTAATTAATCTAAAGGATTACCTTCTGGGTCAACACCATAGACCATTTCTAATTCAAGTTCGATATAGTGAATTGCTTTTCGTAAGTCTTTCACTCTATCTTCTTTCTCTCTAGTCACATACTTAACTACATTGGTTAAGTTAGGCGTTAGTCCATTGCTATACGCATACTCTAAAGGTTGAATACCTTTATCTTTATAATGGCTTCCACCAATTTGTTTTTGTGTTGCTTTCATTCTAGCTCTGTCCCACTCTTCAGGGGTTGCGTTATCTATACTCATTTATTCCTCCAAATTAATGATTAAATTTTATTGATAATTTTTCTGTAATTTATTTCTGAAGTTTAAATCTCAATAATATTTCTATTATTTTTGCTCAGTCACTTGCTTTATTAAATTTACTTCGAGTAGAATAACATAATCCACACAGTAATAGGTAAACAACATGGAAGAAAAAATATTTTTAAATCAAAACGAACTTGCTGAACGATGGGGAATGTCTCCAAGAACTTTAGAGAACTGGCGTTCACATGGCAAAGGTCCATCTTATGTAAAGCTAGGTGGTCAAGTCAGATACAAGTTTGAAGAAATCATAAAGCTAGAAGAAACATCACAAGTCGGAGAGTAGTTTGGTCAATGCACGAAACAAAGGTCGCAGAGGTGAGCGAGAAGTTATTGACGAAATTAAAGACCTCTTAGGTATTCAATTAGAAGTCAACTACTCACAAACATTCGGTGGTGGCCACGACTTACTAGGCTTAGATGGTTTTGCTATCGAAGTTAAAAGAAGAAAAGTCATTACACCAGGAGACTTAAAAAACTTCTGGGAACAAACAACCACACAAGCAAGGAAGGTAAGACTCTTACCATGCTTATGGTTTAGAGCTGACAGATCAGACTGGCGCGTAATGATAGCTAACACTTACGCACTTAAAAATAATTTATTTGAAATGGAAGATTTCAATGTTGCAATGAATATTTCTACGGAACTATTTGCATCATTAATAAGAGAGGAGTACGGACTTGCCACACGCGATATTATCACCCAGTAGTATTAATAGAATTATTCGTTGCCCTGCTAGTGCAAAGATAAATGCAGCTGCGGAACGTAAAGGTAGCATGGCAGCAGCCAGAGGTACTTCTACCCATGAAATGGTAGAAGCCTTATTAAAAAATAGATTAGATGGTATTTCTTTAGCTGACTATTATCTTGGTAGAACAGTAGATGTAGATGGTTTTAGTTTTGATATCACGCAAGATGATATCGACATGGCAGAAATCTATGTTGATTATATAAATAAAAGAACTGAAGAACTTAACGGTAAATTACTTGTAGAAGAAAAAGTAAATGCTCCAGATATAAACGACAACCTTTGGGGAACTGCTGATGCAGTTATCCTTGGCGAAGGTAATAGAATGGTCGTTGGCGATTTAAAGTCTGGTGCATGGGCAGTAGATGTTGTGATGAACGAACAGCTAATGTGCTACGCCCTAGGTTGCCTATCACGATGGGGCAATGAAGATACAGTCATTGAAATGACAATCGTACAACCAAACAAAAGAGCCTTTCATAAAGATGGGCAAATAAGAACTTGGGATATTCAAGCAGTTGATCTTGTCGACTGGGGCTTGAATATTTTGAAACCAGCTTGTGATGAAGCAATGGGTGATGAGCCTAGCTTTAGTGCTGGAAATTGGTGCAAATTCTGTTCACACAAAGAAGTTTGCGAAACCTATAAATCCATGGAGGATAATTAAAATGGTAAATGAAAAGAAGAAGGAACAACCTCTCTTAAGTTTTCAAGATAAAGATGGAAACACAAGAGAGATATTTGAAAAAGACTTAACTGATGCAACTGCGCCTTTGGTAGAAGAAATCAGCAGAGACTTACAAGCGGAGCAACAGTTGAGTGAGGCATATCAATTAGCAACTAAGACTGTTCATCACATGGAAGCGGTAAGAAAAAATGTAGCTAACACCTTAGAGAAGTTAGAAAAAGAATTACCGCCTTACAAAAAGCCTATCAAGATAGAGGGCATTACTAAGGAGATTAACTAATGTCATTAGCAGCAATACAAAAGAAAGCAAAAGCGAAACCAAGTATTGTTATTATCTATGGCCCATCTGGGTTAGGTAAAACAACACTGGCAGTAGGAAGTAAAAATCCTATTGTTTTACAAACAGAAGAAGGTTTGGGAATCTTAACTAACAACAGAGATATACCTCACTTTCCGTTATCAAAAGACTACGATACTTTTTACGGTTATCTAAAATCTTTAGTTGATGCAGATGAACTTGAATACAACACTTTAGTTATTGATAGTTTAGATTGGTTAGAGCCACTCATTCATGCAAAGACTTGTGAAGCACACAAACAACCATCAATAGAATCTTTTGGTTATGGTCGTGGTTATGCAGAAGCGTTGAAGTATTGGAGAGAAGTTCTTGATTTAGTAAATAGATTAAGAAGTGAAAAGAAAATGCGTATCGTTATGATTGCTCATAACCAAATTAAAGCATTTCACGATCCATCTACAGAAGCATACGATAGGCATGAACTTAAAATGCACAAAGCAGCAAGTGCCTTGGTACTTGAAGCAAGTGATATGTGTTTATTCTTAAACTACAAAAAAGGAACTGTAAAAGTTCAAGGTAGTAAAGGACTAACAAGTAAGACTGTTCAATCTGGAAGGATATTGGTGACAACTGAATCCCCAGCTTGTGTAGCCAAAAACAGATACGGATTACCAGAACAAATATCAGTCGTAGAAGAAGGCGATGACTTTATTGTTAGAGCTGAAAATACTTGGGCTGAAATTGGTAAATTGATTGCGAAGTAATGGCAACTCAACAAGAAAAACTAATTTACTTTATGCGTAAAGCTAAAATTTTAGTTGAAGATTGTATGGATAAAAACGGAGATGATGACCTTATTCTCCCGTTAGGTGCAAACAGAGTCTTAGCAGATGTTGTTGATGCCCTTGAAGAAGAAATAAGTCGAGCAAATGATTACGAGGAATACGACCCTGGGTAATTAATTATTAATTGTTAAATTTTTAGGAGGTAATAACATGGATTTAACAGAATTTGGTTTGGATAAAATAGAAGTCGGAGAAAGCTCTGGCGGTGGAGATAGGGTAAAGCCTGGAAGATACAACTTTGAATACGCTGGGTCAGAAATGATCGAGGGTAAGAATGGTTGGAAGGCTTTAAAGATTCACTTTGATGTAGAAGGCGAGATTATAAAAGTTAGTCATGCGTTCACAATGGCACATAATAATGACAAGCCTGTTGAGATAGGAAGAGAGTCATTAATGAAAATGCTTAATGCAATGGGAGTAGCGTCAATGAAAAACTCTGATGAACTTCTGGGTAAGAAAGTCGAAGGCGAATTAGTCGTTGGCGAGAAAGGTTATTTAGAGATAGCAGATAACTTTGGTAATGGTTGGAAGGCTTATGGCACTACCAAGGCTAATGAACATGCTGACCCTAAAGACGTATTACCAAAAGTAGATAAAGAGGAAATGTTCCCTAGCGATGTCGAAGACGAAGACGACCTACCTTTTTAATAATGATGATCTTAAGTATCGGAGGCCGAGTCTATGTTCATACTGTCATGGACTTAGCTCTCCGCTACTTCATATCCGCAACGGCAAGATTAAAGGTGCCTGTTGTTATGAACATCTTAAATTTATTGGAGAAGGTAAAAAAATGGAGCAAATTAAAAATTTCGCACAGATTAACGAGGAGCTGTTATCTGTTGCACTAAGTGATAGTAAGTCAACGTACCTAGAAGTTTCTAAAAAAAATAAATCCTTTGTCCTGCATGAATGGACTAAAGAAGACAGGATTAGTTTTATAAGAAGGCTTGTGTCAAGTTATCTCAATAACTCCAAGGCACAGGCTGATGACTGACTTAACACAATTTTATGGAGATAAGGGCGTTGTTATAGATGACAACTATGCCTTTAGTAATACAAGTAAGTCTAATGCTGATTTAATTAATGAGATGCGTTCTCATGGTTTGTTAGTTGATTATTTAGATACAACAGGAAACTTAGTTAGAGTTTCTGTAAGTGCTGGGCCTAACCATCGACCAGATAAAGGTGGTGAGCGTTCTGGGTATTATGTTTATAACCAGTTAGATCAAAACTTTGTATGCGTTTATGGTAATTGGCGTACTAACTTAGAGAACAAGTTTACTTCTTATAATCCTAATGAGATGTCTGCCGAGCAAAAAAGGGTATTACAGTCCAAGCTGGAAGAGGCACAAAAGAGGCGAGAGGAGGCTAAGAAAATACAGCATGAACAAGTTGCCGTATACGTTAAGGAAAAGTTTGCTGGTGCGAATGAAGTTATAGAGCATAAGTATCTCACAGATAAAAAGATTAAAAATTATGGTTTAAAAACGATTAATGGAAACCTATTAATCGGGGTGCATTCTATCATAAGAAATAATGATAATGGAATATTAGTTTCAGAAATAAAGTCACTTCAATACATCATGCCAGATGGCAGTAAAAAGTTTGCTGGAGGCGGTGAAGTTAAAGGAAATGTATTCTTAATTGGTTGTGAAGCGCATGAATTACCTGGTTTAGAAACAATTATTTTATGTGAAGGATATGCAACAGGAGCTTCTATATACGAAGCTACGGGCTTACCTGTCGCCGTGGTATTCTCTGCAAATTTCTGTGTTTCTGCGTGTACTAGATTGCGTTCTATCACTAATGCAAAGTTTATAATTGCACTTGATAACGATACCTCTGGGATTGGCGAGAAATGTGCCAATGAAGTAGTCAATAGTATTACTAATGCAGTTTCCAGATTACCTTCTATTATTGGTGACTTTAATGATTTGTATTTAGAGAAAGGCTTAGACCAAGTTAAGCTAGAGTTAGTTGAGTCTAAGTTTAATATTAGACAATACGCTATTAGAAACTTAGTTGAAGAACCAAAACCAATAGAGTGGTTAGTAGATAGTTTCATTCCATTTGGTAAACCAGGAATCATTGCAGCTGTCGGTGGCGTTGGTAAATCTTTATCAATGATTCAATTAGCTTTAGGCATTGCAACTGGCGGTGATTGGTGGGGTAAAACCATAAAACAAAAAGGCTCTACTGTAATTTTTGCAGCTGAAGATGATCTTGGAGAAGTACATAGAAGGATTGCATCATTAGACCCATTAGGTTTACGTTTTCAATCCGAGTATGACGTTTATGTATTTCCTATTCCAGAACAAAAAGAACCAATGATATTGTTGAGAGAAGAAGGGATTACGTCCCAGGCAACTGAATTAGTAGAAGAATTAAAGACAATACCAAATTTAAAACTGGTTGTATTCGACCCATTACAAGCATTTACAACGGGAAATATTAGTTCAAGCAATGAAGTTGGCCAGTTATGGGGTAGTTATTGTGCAAATATTAGCGCAAGGTTAGGTATTACCTGTCTCACAGTTCATCACTTGGCAAAATCGGCTCTTACTAATGACTCAGATGATGCACTTTCGCATCGTGCCGAGATAAGAGGTGCTTCAAGTATTACTGATTCAGTTCGTTTTGCTATCGCAATGTGGTTAGCGGATAACGATACTTGTGAGAAGATATGCCTGGAGCAAGGTATTGAAGTAGACAGAATGGCAGTTGTAAAAGCCAGTCTAGTTAAAAGTAATTCTGGCAACGTAGATTATTCAACCAAAACATTGGTTAGACGTGGCGCAGTTTTAGAAATTTTAGATCAAAATAAAAAGTCCTTCGATTGGGACTAAGGAGAAAGGAAGATGAATGTATTAAGCCTATTTGATGGCATGAGTTGTGGACGTATCGCTTTAGATCGTCTTGGTATTAAAGTAGATAATTACTACTCTAGTGAAATAGATAAGTATGCGATGAAAGTTAGTGAAGCTAACTATCCAGATATTATCCAAATTGGAGATGTGACGAAGATTAATTATGAGGAGTTGCCACAAATTGATTTGATTATGGGTGGTAGTCCATGTCAAGGATTTAGTTTTGCTGGTAAACAGTTAGCATTTGATGACCCAAGAAGTGCATTGTTTTTTTGTTTTTGGAGGGCTGTTAAACATCTTAAACCTAAATATTTTTTATTAGAAAATGTAAGAATGAAAAAAGAATACTTAGATGTCATAACTGAATATATGGGTGTTGAGCCGATTATGATTAATTCAGCATTAGTATCAGCACAGAATAGAGTTAGATACTATTGGACTAACATACCTGGAATAGAACAACCTGAACAAAGAGGTATAGTTTTAAGGGATATATTAGAAAATGATGCAGAGGAGCCAATGTATTCAAATATTTATGGTGGGTTTGGTGAGAAAAAACCAAGAGAGCATTTTAATAAATCAGTCACCATAAGAGCAAACTCAGGGGGAGGTGCAATTCCAAATATTAAATTAAAAGATTTTGATAAAAACTTATCAAAGATGACAACTAAAGATGATAAGTCTTTTTGTTTAACATCAAATTATCATGGTGCAATAGCAGAAAACAGTATTGAAAGAAAACAAAGAACAATGATACCAACTTCATATAGAGAAGTGAGAACAGAAGAAGCTAAACGATTAAGAAAAGAAATGAGACAAAAAACAGGAAAAGATCATACACCTTTTAGAGCAAAGAAATTAGTACCAAGAGAGGACGGCAAGGTTGGAACATTGACAACTTCACTAACCAATGACCATAAAATAAGTTTAACTAAAGAACAAGAAGTTTACTGGCGCAAACTAACCCCAGTTGAGTGTGAACGATTACAAACAGTACCAGATAATTATACTAACCATGTAAGCAATACCCAAAGATATAAAATGTTGGGTAATGGTTGGACGATAGAAACAATTGCACACATATTAAAAAACATGGAGACAA
>Ga0208134_1000430_pt1 | contig 27686 bp, 49 predicted proteins | sample VirMetDEL_Mar_31_FD_184515 | JGI IMG/M metagenome (GOLD analysis project Ga0208134, IMG submission 184515) | Aqueous microbial communities from the Delaware River and Bay under freshwater to marine salinity gradient to study organic matter... | ecosystem: Environmental > Aquatic > Marine >...
TAGATGAAGAGATAGGCAAGAGCGAAAAGAGTTTAAAGGCTTTGGCTCGCAATAAGATTGGCAAGCAGTCCCTGCTGTCTAAAAGCAATGCCCCCACCACAGGGATTAAAGCCCCTGAGAAAAAGAAATCTCTAATCAAGTAATCGGTATTTATTATGGCGCTGCCTAAAAACCTTGGAAACATTCGCGACTTAAAAGCGAGAGCAAATAAAGCATTCTCTACTGAATCTCAGTGGGAATCTTTATTGTCTGATGCTTACGAGTATTTTCTCCCTAATCGCAACCTGTTTGACCGTGATGATACCGGTCAAAAGAAGATGGATTTGATATTCGACTCAACTGCATCCACTGCTATTCAGTTAGGAGCATCTAAGCTGCAAGAAAACATTGCGCCGATATGGGCTAAGTGGGCAGCGATAGAGTTAGCTGAGGAAATGAAGCGTGACATTAAAGCTGGTGACGGTGAGATTGACGAGGATGATATCCGCGATAAGCTGGAAGAGCAGACAGAGATAGTATTCGATTACATTAACCGCTCAAACTTCGCTACACAGTTCTATGAAATGGCTCTCGATGTACTGATAGGCACAGGCACAATGATGATTAAGGAGAATGCCGATGATATGGAAATGCCATTCTCTTTCCACTCCATTCCTCAAAAACATATCGGCTTTGAAGAGGGGCCGCAAGGTAGCGTTGAGTCTCATTGGCGCAAACATAAAGTTAAGGGTCGTAACATTGAGCGTACTTGGCGTGGGTTTAAAGCGTCTAAGTCTATCAAAGATAAGATCGACAAAGACCCTGACGGCGACATAGCTTGCACTGAGGGTGTTGTGTACGATCCAAAAGAACAAGTTTATCACGGCGTTGTTTGGGTAGATGATGAAAGTACTTTAAGCTGGGATCAATCATACGAGAATAGCAGCCCGTTTGTTACTGGGCGTTATGCTAAGACGAGTGGCGAGGTTCGTGGTCGTGGCCCTGCTGTCATGGTATTGCCTGATGTTAAGTCTCTCAATAAAGCCAAAGAGTTTGTATTGCAGAGGGCAGCTATCGAGCTTGCAGGAATGTGGACAGCTACCGATGATGGTGCGACAAACCCGTACAGCCTAACAATTGCGCCGGGCGTTGTATTGCCTGTTGGATCGAATAACTCTTCTAACCCATCAATACAACGATTAGACACTGGTGGCGGTGTAGAGTTATCTTTGTTTGAGATTAATGAGCTACAAAACGCTATTAAGCAATCACTATTTAATGATCTTCGTGATCCGGAGGGACCTGTGCGGTCTGCTACTGAGATCGCTATGGAAGCAAGGGAATTAGCTAAGCGTATTGGTAGTGCATACGGACGATTACAAACTGAAATACTTGTGCCTACTCTCAAGCGTGTCATGTATATTCTTGTTAAGCGCGGAAAGATTGACCCTATCTTGATTGACGGCAAAGCTGTAGACATTAAGTTTACCAGCCCATTGGCTCGCTCTCAGGATATGGAAGACATCATGGCAGTACAGCAAGCGGTTGAATTTGTGCTTAACACTGCTGGTACTGACCAATCCAAAATGGCATTTAAGCTTGAGGATTTTGGCACATGGGTAGCTGAAAAAACCGGTATGCCTGCTGAACTGGTTCGATCTAAATCGGAAAAAGAAACGGTTATTAAGGCTGGTGCCGAAGCTGCACAAGCTGGCATGAACGTACAATCACCCGCACCTACAGGGGCTGCGCAATGAGTTGGGAAGAGTTAAATAATAGCAAGGTGGATACTGAGAAGAATGCAAAGGAAGCGCAAGAGGCTCAAGCAACTATAGCTAAGAACTACCACCACACCTTTTCAACAGAGCAAGGCAAATTTGTATTAGATCACCTTGTGACCATGTATATAATGGATAGCTCCATAGCTTTAAATGCGGAAAACATCAACTATGAGGCGGCGTATAAGAACGGCGAATCTGGTGTGGTCAAACAAATTCTTAATCAACTAAAAAGAGCGGCCTTAATATGAGTGAATCAATGCTATCCAGCGAAACGGGTACTAGCGAAGAATCAACAGAATCAACAGAAGTTCAATCTACATTCTCATGGTCTGATGGTGTTAGTGGTGAAGGTGAAGCGCCTGAATACTTCAAGGCAGACAAATACAAGTCAGTAGCAGATCAAGCTAAGGCATATACAGACTTAGAAAAGCGTTTTGGTGGCTTTACTGGTGCGCCAGAAGCCTACGAATTACCAGAAGGTTTAGACGGTGAAGATACTTTCGTCAAAACCTTGAATGAGCTTGGCGCAAAGAATCAGATGAGCCAAGAAATGCACGGCGAGCTGTTAGCTTTGGGTAATTCGATCTTTGAAGCTAAGGCAGAATTTGATATAGAGCGAGAAATGGAAGCTTTAGGTCCTAATGCCGATGACAGGTTAAAAAATATTGACGGATATATGAAGAATAATCTGGGTGATAATTACGAAGAGTTTAAAGACGTCATTAATAATGCAAAAACTGTAGAGCTGGTGGAGGCGCTAATCTCTTCCAGTGCGCCAGCTCAGATGCCAACTAGCTCAGCGCCAGCAGTAAGCGTTCCAACACAAGGCGACATCGAGAAGCTGATGACAGAGAAGGATGAGAACGGCAAAACGCTATATCATTATTCATCGTCACAGCAGCAAAAAGTACAAGAAGCTATTAGCCGTATGCATGGCCATTGATTTTGTTAATTAGTGGCGTATAATTGATAGTATTCTCCGATACCCGAAAGGCCGGAAGTGTTTGTTGTTTGTTTCAGCACTCCTTCTTTTTGGGTTACGTGCAAAGCAAATATATAGTTTTATTATTATTTATTTTCTTTTTGGAGAAATACTATGTCAAAGTTCTTATCTGATGTAGCACGTACCGAGTTTGATACTAACGTAAAGTTAGCTTATCAGGGCGGGTCTAAGCTACGTGATACCGTCGAGTATCGCACTGGTGTCGTTGGCGACACTTACAAATTCCGCTTAATGGGTAAAGGTCAAGGCCATCTACGTACTGGTTCTAGTTCGTTAGTCGTCCCTATGGATATCGCTCACTCATTACCAAGCGCAACCTTAACCGATCACGAGCATCCAGAATATACGGATATTTTCGATCAGGCTACAGTCAATTTTGACGAGAAGCGTAAGCTTACCGAGACTATTGGTAAGGCTATGGGTCGTACAGAAGACCAAATTATCATCGACACTGCTATTGCAGGAACATATAACACTACCGCAACAGATGGCCAAGGCTTCTCTATTGCTGCTGGTGGTACAGGCTTCACTACTGCAAAGCTTCGCGCATTACGTGCTTACTATGACGATCTAGAAGTTGAAGAAGAGGTGTGCATCGTTGTTTCTGGTACAGGCATGGGTTCATTGCTTGCCAATACTGAGACTACTTCATCTGATTTCAACACTATCAAGTCGTTGGTTAATGGTGAGGTTGGTAGCTTTATGGGCTTCACGTTTAAAACTGTTGGCGCTCGTCGTCTTGAGGGCGGTTTAGGTGGTTCTGGTCTAGTAGCTTACGCATGGGCTCCCAATGCCATTGGTATGGCTTCTGGCAGTATTGAGAAATCAATGTCTGTTGACTATATCCCTGAGCGTGTTTCATGGTTATGTAATGGTATGCTGAAAGCTGGCTCTACTATTATTGATCCAGAAGGCACTGCTAAAATCGCTTTCGTATAATAGGAGAATTATCATGGCTTTTGTATTAACTGATTTTAAACATGGGGATACTACAGGCACTGCGCCCGGTATCCATTCCTACACCACCCCTGATAGTCAAGCAGATGTTAACACTGCTGGCTACTTCAATGATCTATCGGCTACTTTGGCTGTCGGCGATTTGATTTTTATTTGGGCTGTTAACACAGGAACACAGGTGGCTATCTTGACTCAAGTACTGAGTAATGCTGCTGGTGTTGTTGATGTTGCTGACGGTACGGTATTGGCTGCTACTGATAGCGATTAAGAAAACGGGGGCTTCGGCCCCTTATTTTGTAGATAATAATTTGGTGATCGATCAATGGCTAGCAAAATAGAACTAATATCTAACGCATTAATCTTGATCGGCGACACATCTATCAATGATTTGATTGGTGATGATCGACGCAAGAATGTAGCGCGTAACTTATACAAGAATATTGTTAACAATGAGCTAACCAAACATCGCTGGGGTTTTGCACGCACTAAAGGGCAGTTGTCTTTATTAGCAGCTAAACCTTTAGATGGTGAGTGGGCAAGCGCTTACGAATTGCCTTCTGACTTATTATCTCTTATTAAGCTATACCCAAATACGAATTACCAAGTTTACGGTTCTACCGTTTACTGCAACACTAACCAAGCATTGTATTGTGATTACATTTATTCAGCGCCAGAGGCGGAATGGCCTGCTTACTTCTCGAAGATGATCGAATACGCACTAGCTCGCGATTTCTCTACATCTATACGGGATTCTTCTGCCTTGCGCGGGGAAATGGCTGCTGAATACGAAAACGCTTCCAGAATGGCACGTTACACCGATTCACAGCAGCACCCGCAAACGCCTATACAAAGACACCCTCTTGTTGATGTGAGACATTAATGGCTAAAACAAGATACATACAAAACTCATTCTTGAGTGGCGAGCTATCCCCTTTAGTAAAAGGCAATATTACTTTAGCACAATACTATCAAGGGTTAGAGCAAGCCAAAAATGTAATGGTTGTACCTCAAGGTGGGGTTAAGCGCCGTGGCGGACTTAAATATGTTGCCACTAATGCGGCTGGATCGGCTAAATTATTAGATTTTAATACGTCTACATCCAACCGTTACCTGCTTTGCGTTACTGCTGGTGATATTGCTGTTTATCTTGCCGGGGAAACTAATACTCTTTTGGGTAATTTATCTGCCCCATACCTAGAATCAGAGGTTAGCGAGCTTCGTCATGTAACAACCGAAAACGTTTGTTTAATATTCCACGAAAACCACCCTACACAGCGAATAATCTTTACCGGCGGCACTAGCTTTACTATTGGCGCGGCTCCTTTTACTAATATCCCTCAGTTTGACTTTAATGATGGGCTAAGCCCCACACCTGTATCGGAAGTTCAAGAGGTGACATTCTCCTCTTTTTCAAAAGGTCAGGTTTATCAAATTGACGTGGAGGGCGTATTAAGCAAAAGCATTACTTATGCTGGTGACGGCTCGACCGATGAGCAAGATTCTACCGTATTCAATTTACAGAAGAATCTACAGGACATGCCTGTATTTGGGGAGACCGGCGTTTCAGTTTCCAGAACTGGCGCACATCGTTTTTCGATCACCATTGCTGGTGAGTCGGCCAAAGCTTTTAAATTGTTTAGCGGGTTCGGCACAACGGGGTCTGGGTCTTCTGCATTAACTTTTGTGAAATTAGCCACCGGCTCTCCGAGAAAAGAGGACGTGTGGAGCGCAACAAGGGGTTATCCAAGGCTTGGCGCATTTTTTGAGGGCAGGCTATGGCTTGGCGGCACAAGAGATAAAAAACAGAGTCTTTTTGCTTCTAAGTCAGGCGCATTGTTAGATTTTGAAATAGACGAAGGGGCTGATGACGAAGCCATATTTATCACGCTTACATCACGAACGCTGACAGAAATAACCGACATTTATGGTGGTCGTAACTTACAAATATTTACGTCTGGTGGCGAGTATGCGATTCTTGAATCAAGCACTACAGCGGCTACTATTAATGCAAGAAATCAAACCTCTAACGGATCGCTATACATCGCTGTACAAGAGGCTGACGGCTCGGTAATCTTTTGCGATAAGAACGGTAAGACTCTACGCGAATATGCCTACACGTTTAACGAGGACTCGTATGCGTCCAACGATATTACCGTACTGTCGTCACACTTAATTACAGCGCCAACAGATGCGGCCTTTTTAACAGGTACGGCTTCTGATGACTCAAACTGGTTGTTCACTTTAAACACTGATGGCACGGCTTCTATCTTAAATAAGTTAAGGGCGCAAGATATCAATGCTTTTACAGCAATGACGCTGGCGACTCAATTTAATCTGGATACGAAAATGGAAGCTGTAGAAGTGGTTGATGAGGAAGCGTATTTTATTGTCAAGCGATTTAATGGGTCGGATGCAGAAATATCCACTATCGAAAAGCTTGATTTTAGTCGTCTCACTGATGGATCGGTAGCGGGGACTGCAACGGGAACCAAATTAACTGGCCTAAACCACCTGATCGGGTTTGAAGTAAGCGTTATCGGTGACGGTGCTGTATTACCAAAAAGAACGGTAGATGGTAGCGGCGAAATAACACTAACTGCCAGCGAGCTAGCGAATCATACTAACTTTGAAGCTGGTATAAACTTTGTGCCTATCGTGCAGCCCATGCCATCCAATACGAATATTGGTAGTGGCGAAAACTTTATGCGCATTAAGCGCGTGGTTCGCGTAAATCTTAGGGTGTACGAAACCAAAGGGCTTTATGTGGATGACGTGCCTGTACCCGTTAGGTCGTTTGGATCGGACACTTTAGATCAAGCAGCTTTGCCTTATACGGGTATAATAGATGACCAATACGCTATTGATGGATGGACGAGGGACGAAATGCCTATATTTACATGCCCCGATCCTACGCCTATGCACATACAAGCAATAGAATTAGAGATTGAATCATCATGAATGTAGTTGAAATGCAGCATGAGGTAGCTCAGTTGCCGCAATCAATGCCGGAGGTTGTGCATCGTTTTGCTGATGGCTGCTACTCGCGCGAAGTAATAATGCTAAAAGGCACGTTAGGCGTTGGTGCTTTACATAAAACAGAGCATCACTTTCTTTTATCAAAGGGTACGATATTAGTTAAGAATGGTAATAAGGATGAGATATTAATGGCTCCGCACCACGAGATAACGCAGCCAGGCGATAAAAGATCTATATACGCCATAGAGGATAGCGTGATTACTACCTTTCATGTGACAGACTTAACCGATGTGGACGCTATCGGTGATTTGATTTTAGGAGATGAGTTATGAGCTGGTTTATAGTTGGTGCTGTAGTTGTCAGCACTCTTGTTACCGCTGACGCACAGAAGAAGCAAGGGCAGCAGCAGCAGTTAGATCTAGAGCGTCAAGCTGAAACCGAGAAACTTTCTGCCGAAGGGGAAGAAATTAAACGCAGGGAAAGGCTGAATAAAGTTCTTTCTGCAAATGTTAGGTCTGCGGCTGCTTCTGGCATAAAATCAGAGGGTAGTTCTCAAGCTGTCGCACTAGATACCGCTAAAAACATATCAAGCTCAGAAGGAGCAGAGTCATTAAGCCAGAGAATTAGGCAGGATATGTTAAAGCGTGAAGGTAATGCGGCGAGACAGAAAGGCAATACTCAAGCGACGTCAACACTATTGCAGGGCGGTATAAGCGCTTATCAACTGAGTAAATAAAATGTTTCAAAAAATCGAGAAGTACGGAACAATCAGGCCGTTAACCGCTGGCAATAACGCCAATACGGAACGCTTAAAGTCGCTCGCTAATCTTGGGCAGGCAGCAAGTAACATTGCTTTTGATATTGGCAAAAAGAAAAGAATTAAAGAAGGTCAGATTGAGGGCGCTAAAGCTGGTACAGAAGCGGCTGAAACCGGCGTAGCACCAGAAGAGAAAAGCAGCTTTATCCCTAGAATCTTTGATGATGCGTTTAACGATGCACAACAAGGCGCATATCTTGCGTCTGTCGACACCCAAGCGATTACAAAGCTAAGTGAACTTGAATCACAATTTGCTTATGACGTTGAAGGGTATCAAAAAACCTCTAAGGGAATGCTTGACGGTTTAGTTAAAAATGCCCCGGAAGCTTATCGCCAACCATTAATCGAATCTATCAATAATTATATTTCTCGCGGAAGTATGCGCGTCAACGAAAATACGTTGAAGCAAGGTAGAAAAGAGGCTAAGAGCGAGCTATTAGGTGCTGTCGACACTTATTCAAGAGAGGCATCAAGAGCTGCAAGAAACGGTGACGCCGACCAAGTTCAAGAGCTTTTGTTAAAGACAGAGGCATCTGCGCTCGCGCTGGTTGCCAGTAATGAATGGACAAAAGAGCAAGCAGACGAAGCGGTTAGGGCTGTAAGAAATGAAACCACTGAGCAAGCATACCTCCAGATAGTGGATGATATGTCTATCAATGAAGCGTCGAAAGCTATAGATGATGCTGAAAAGGATGTTTTGCCGGGCTTTAGTCCAGACGAGCATGACATGCTTATAGCTAAGTCTAGGACTAGACTGCAAGGTAAAATTGTTGAGTATAAGCGTCAGAATGCGGTTGACAAGAGCGGTTTGAGAAATAGGCAGGCCGCTGTAGAAATAGCCATGAAAACTGGCGAAGGTGATCCTGATGATATAATGAAAGAGATTACTAGTCTTTTTCATCAAAAGGTTTACACCCCTACTCAATATGCTGGTCATGTTGCATCTTTATATAATGGACAAAAAGAGACGCAGGCCGTATGGGATCGCATAGAGTCAGGTGACGCCTCCGTTCTTGTGGAAACGAAAGCAATTGATAAGGTTTATCGAAATGAGTTTATGGATGCCGACAATGCCTCCAAGGTTCAGTTTGTTGAGTCGGTTAATTACATACCAAGCGATTTAAAAAAAGAGGTGGGAAGCCTACTCTACTCTGGTGACGTATCTCAAGCGGCAAGTGCTGCAGATATGATTAAAAGAATGTCTGAGATTCCCAGTCTTGTTGATACATTCCCTGTGAAAGACAAGGCGTATGCCTCGCAAATTGTAGATTTAATTGATGTTTACAGCCCAGAAGAGGCAATAAGAATAGCCAGAAAGAATACGGACCCGAGAGATAAAGACAGGATACAGGCTAGAGAGTCTGAAATTGCAGACTACAAGCCTGACTTTTGGAGTGATGGCGCAGAGTCTGCACTAGGATCTTTCTTTGGCAGCATTGATCCTATGGTTTTACCTTCAGTTTCCAGTGACTATAAGTCAATATTCAAGGCTAGTTATACTGCAGGTATGAGTGAATCCGACGCTCAGGCAGAGGCGGAAAAAAGATTGAAGCAGGTGTATTCAGAGTGGAATGGTCGCCACATGAAGCACTCCCCTGAAAAATACTATTCTGTTGATGGTAGTACAGATTGGATCAAAAAAGAACTGATCGCAGATATACGAAAAGATTATGCGGGGCATCCTGAGATACAAGACTTTTACTTTATCACCGATGATAGAACCGAGCGAGAGGCAGCAAAAGGAAGGCCGACTTACCTTGTAAGGTTTAAGACTGATGCAGGATGGGATATGCTTATGGGCAGATATATGCCTGACATAGACGGGCAGAAAGCATCCTCTAAGTCTCAGTCTAAATCTGATATTGAGAGCATTAGGCGCTCATCTAAAAGAAAGCCTCTAAATAAGGATATAGAAGAAATGTTTTTGCGGAACCCTATGTAATGCCTATCATTCCAGATGACAATATGCAGTATGCCTTAGACCGTGTTGACGGTTATATCGCGGATGGCATTGAAAGGGATGCTTCATTTAAAGAGAAGCTAACTTCGGCGTTTAGAGCTGAAAACACAGTGATGAGTTACGTGTCACAGAATGGTGATCTGCCTGATGGTTACGCAGACTCTGAATATGATGTTTTTTCCAAGTTAACCGAAGAAGAAAAGCTAAACTCTGGTTTTGTAAATATAGCCGCACTAGCTGACAATGATCTTGAGCTGAATTCAGTAAGAGATCAGTACAGGCGAGAACTTGAAGATAAAGAGAAGCTAGGCGGAGCTGATGGGTTTGCAGCAATGCTAATGTCTGGCATAGTTGACCCTGTAAACTTGATCCCTGTGGGTGGCGCTGCGACGAAAGCATATAAGTCTGGCAATATATTGAAGGGTGGGCTTTTGACTGGCGCGGCGGCTGTTGGCGCGACAAGTGCCGCAGAACTTGGCCTTCATGCAACTCAACTAACTAGAACTAAAGATGAGTCGCTGCTTAATGTAACAGGCGCGATGTTGTTGGGCGGTGCGCTAGGGTCTGGTGTTGCAGCTTTAAACAAGAACTCACTTTCCCTATCCGCAAAAGAAATAGAAGATACATTTGAATCTCCAATGGTAAATACCACCGTCGATGGAGGCAGTGTTGGCGCTGCTTCTGTATGGGGTGATGTCAGAGTTAAGGGTAAAAATGTAGAGAAGGCGCTAAGCGTACTCAAGCCTATAGACCCTCTAGCTAGAGTTATGACTTCATCTAGTAAGGCGTCAAGAAAATATGGTGCAATGCTAGTTGAGAATCCTCTGGAGATAGAGGGATTTACAGGTAGATCGGTGGAGCAATTAGCTAGAACCAAGCATCAAGCGTACTTTGGTCGAGCTTTAAATGGCCATTCTCAAATATTCGTAGAAGCAAAGAAAGGCGGGTTTAATGGTAAGCGCGGAGAGTTTAATATACTAACCTCTAGGGAGATCGCAAACCCAAACTCTACAGGCAATAAATATGCTAGAAAAGCTGCGGCAGAATGGGATAAGCATGTCTACTCCCCTATCGCCAAAGAGCTTCAGGAGCTTAACCTTCTTGGCGATGACTTGGATGTCTCGACGGCGCAGAAATACCTTAACCGAAGATGGGATAAAAGTGCGGTATCTGGCAATCTTAACGAGTTTAATGCGGTTGTATCTAAGTGGCTAAAGGAAACTCAGCCGGATATAGAGGATGCTGACGAGCTAGCCAACGAAATTGCCATGCGGATAATGGGAACGCCGGATGGGATGATACGGTATGACCAAGAGTTTAAATATGGCAGTAAAAGCGCTCAGGCAAAGCAAGAGCCTCCAATAGATCCAGATAAGCTAGAGGGGATACAGGTTGATGAAAAGGTCAGGGTAAAAGAAACTGGCGAGACTATCAAAGTTAAATCGGATGCAAAAAAGGTTTATAATACACTTAGCAAGCAAAAAGATGCGTTATTAAAACTAAGAGAGTGCTTAAATGCGTGAGATTTCGTTAGTGCAGGGTAATGATAGCTCAGAAGAGCTGAAGAAAGTCACCGAAGCATTGGTTAAGGCCATTAATAAGCCTTCTCCTCCTCCGGTCGCTATTCCTGCGCCAAAAGTTCAAGTAACCGTACCTCAAAACAAAACAAGCTATCTGGTTGAAGTTAACCGAGACAGGTCAGGTAAGGTTCAAACAATGTTGGTGAGACCTTATGAGCCTATCTAAATGTCTAGCTAAGGCCGGGAAGTCAATATCTAAAGCTGACGCTGACTATATAAGAGGCAAATATAAAGCGCTAATTAATGCCGGAGAAGGCGGGGCTTCTGCTGCCGCAAAGGCAGTAGATAGTCTGATTAATATTGTTGATAAAGATGTTAGTGGAGTCTTGAAAAAGACAGGTATCAAGAATAAGCCGAAAAGCACTAACGTATTGAGAGCGCCATTTAAGGCAAGAAAGTTTCAGATTCCCGATGAGCTTGTTGACCAATTCTTGGTGAGGGATATAGAAGAGTTGGCGCACGTCTATCTTAGACACACGGTTCCTGATATGGAGTTGGTGAGAATGTTTGGGGATAACAAAACTCCCGTAGAGGACGTTATTAGCTTTAGGTATCAGAAGGCAGAAATTCTAAAAGATTACACGGATGAAATGAACAATGCTAAGACAGAAAAAGAAAGAATTAAGCTGAAGAATAAGGCAGACAAAGATATTGCAGCCCTCACAGGAATGCGAGATAGAATTAGGGGCGTTTATGATCTGCCGGATGGCAGGCCATCTATCGCTAGACGAACAAATGCCGCATTTAGAAACCTAAACTATGTTCGTCTTATGGGTGGGGTATTGGCATCGTCTATACCGGATATAGGCAAGCAGGTAATGGCTGAAGGCTTTATGCGTGCCTTCGGTGATGGCTTTGCTCCGCTGATTAAAAATCTATCAAAAATGAAGCCGATAAAAGACGAATTTCGTTATCATGGCATAGCTATGGACACGATTACGTCTGGAAGGGTTGAGGCTATTGCGGATATTAATAGCTATGCACTTGGTGAGACAAAGATTGAGCGAGGTCTTGATTATGTCGCCGGTAAATTTGGCAATATTGCACTGATAAACCAGTGGAATGACGCCATGAAAACATCGCACGCACTAGCAATGCAGGCTAGGGTTTATGATGATCTTTCGGCTGGCAAGTTTGACAATAAACTCTCAAGGCTTGGATTAACCGAAGATGAAGCGCAAGACATATTTAAGCTAGCTAAAAAGCATGGAGAGGTGCTGAATGGCGCAAGATTATTCCATCCTGAAAAATGGGAAAATCAAAACTTGGCCTTTGCATGGTCTAGCGCATTAAGAAAAGAAAGTGATCGAGTTGTCATTATTCCCGGACAAGAGAAGCCGCTAGTGATGTCTAATCATGTAGGGCAGACCATACTTCAATTTAGGTCGTTTATGCTGGCGTCAACTCAGAGAACACTGCTCGCTGCAGCTCAAGGTCAAGAGGCTAACGTTCTTGGTGGAATGCTTACAATGGTCACTCTTGGCTCAATGGTCTATGCCTTTAAGCAATGGGACGCAGGAAGAGATGTAAGCGACGACCCTATGGTATGGATTTCCGAGGGTATAGATAGGTCTGGCGCTCTTGGAATTATTATGGAGGCATCAAATACAGCCGAAAAGGTTAGCGGGAATAGGTTTGGCTTGCGTAATCTTATGGGCGTTTCTGAACCTGCGTCGAGATTTGCGAGTAGATCCGAGTATGAGGCCATGCTTGGCCCCACTTATGGAAGCGCATTGCCGGGAATATTAAGGCTTGCCCAGATAGGGCTTGATGAGAATGAGTGGAAGGAAAGCGACACTTCTTCATTGAGGCGAATGCTTCCTTTTCAAAACTTAACTTTTTTGAGGCAGGGTGTTGACGCCGTAGAAGAGAAAATACACAAAGGGCTTATAGAATGACCATCCTAAATAACGGAACACGAAATCAGTATGTCGCCACAAGTGGGCAGACTGTGTTTAATTACAACTTTGAGATCATAGCATCTAACGATATTGTGGTTTATCAAGGGACTACCCTGCTTGCATTATCTGGCGGCTATACCTTAACCGGTGTGGGGGCAGAGAGTGGCGGCACAGTAACGCTGATCACTGGCGCTACCACTGGCGACATTATAACAATTTACAGGGATACGGCGGCGGAAAGGCTTACCGATTACCAAAACAGTGGCGACTTTCTTTCTGATGAGGTTAATGCAGATTTTGATAGGGTGTGGGCTGTCATACAAGAGTTGGGTACGGCCCAAAATAGATTCTTACAGGTTTCAGAGACGACTAGCGCCACTCAGTCCGTGATTCTTGAAGAGCCAGTAACCGGCCAGCTATTAAGATGGAAGGATGCGCAGACTGTTGATAGTGTGCCAGCCTCCGACATTACCCCCAGCGGTGAAATAACTACGGACTACAATCGCCACGTAACTGATTACGCAGCACTAGACGCAATGCCAGCGCTAACTACGGGAGAGGTTATCACCGTTACTGCTGATGGTATTGCTGGAGACTGGGTTGTCGAAGATGGCGCACATACTGCAAACGTAGGCACTATTCGTGATTTTACTAATGCGGTTGGTAATCAATATTTAAAAAGATTGCATGGTAATTTAGTTCATCCGGAATGGTTCAATAATACAGGATCAGCAGACTATACAACCGCTTTCACTTTAGCTGCCAACTTTGCAGCAGCTAATGGTCACAATCTTGTTTTTTCTGCTAACTATCCAGTAACTACAATTGTGTTAGACGGCCTTAGTGGTTTCTTGTGGTCCGGTCGCGGCTCGCTGGTTGGAGCTGGAACTGGAACTTATGATGCTGTGATAGAATTAAAAAATTGTTCAGGAATGAGGGTTGAAGGTGATGTTGCAATAAATGGAAGTTCAAATTCTGGTTATTCTTCAGGGGTTCTTGCGTGGACAGATGGAGTGGCAGCATCAAATTATAACAACTGGAATTTTTCCGCAGTGGTATATGTTAAGCGAGCTTATCAGATTGGCAAACCATCCGAGCCAGATTGGGCATTGTCAGAAAACAGTATATCAGGTGGATATCTTTTCTCGGTTGCTCAGGGTGTAGTATCTTACGGTGCGCAAAATGTAGTAACGATAACTGATTTCCAGAATGCAGTTAATGCTACGGCATGGGGTGGAGTAACGCCGATTAATTTAGCGGCTTATGGTGCCACAATATTAAGCAAGGGCGGCGAGCTTCTACACGCTTTGGATACTGCCGGTCAATTGTGCCTTGTGGAAACAATCGAATCTATCACTTACAATAATCAGTACGGTAATATTATCATTTCTGATTGCGTGACCGAGGGAGCAGCACCTTTATTTAATTCGTCAAATACTCTCGGCTTGTCGTCACCTGATGCTGGTTCATTTTCAGCCACTAATTGCATAGGTAAACATACGCAAAACTTAGCATCTTACATAGAAACCGACTCCAGTTTCACTGGGATAGTATCAACATTAAACAATAACTGGGCTGCCACTAGCGCAAGGTCACTTAAAAACATAACGATTGGAAATTCTGCCGTTAGAGTTTACAAAGACAATAAAAGTTTTGGCGTGAACATGCTCCAAGGGGATAATGGAGTTAGCGGTGGAACCTTATATTTTAGTAGGAAGTTAATTCTTGATGCTTATGATACAACAACAAATAATGGATTAATAAATGGATCGGTTGGTGTAATTTACGATAGTATTAATACCCAAGGAAATGATCTTAATTATCATTCAGTGTCATTCTCGCCTGCCACCGGCGTTTTTACCGTTCCTGATGGCGGATTAAATGACATTACTGTTAATATGTACCAAAAAGTTAATCTTGAAGGTGTCGTTGCGGCTATCCTTATAGATGGTGTCGTTTCACGTTCTCAGGCAATACAGTTAAATGATCACACGTCATGGAACTACCCTTATTTGTCAGAAGGCACCACCATAAGTATTAGATTAACGGCTGGGGGGTTAGGATTTAAGACTGGTGGGTCGCAAGATAGATTTCAGATAATTGCTAGCCGGACATCAATAAACTAAAAAGTCGCGTTTCACACCAAACAAGAAGTCAGTGGATTTGTGTACTCAGGCATATTTAAGCACACTCCTTAATTATTAATACTGCACAGGTAAAATCATGATGAGAAATCTTGGATTATTACTATTAGTAAGCCAGTTAGTGCGCACAAACGAGCAGCCCGTAACGCTTATACTGTAATCTTTCGTTGTGACGCTAGAATACTTGATGCTAACCAGTTGATTCTTGACTGTCTTGGCTGCAGCTTTGGTACATCTATCTCGCAGATATCCACTATCTCGCTTATGGTTTTTCTGCTGCTGTACTGAATAACGCCAAGCTCTTTTAGTCGTAAAACTATATTGCTAACTGAGCCTCGGCTAACCTTCATTCTGTTCGCAACTTGAATTTGAGTAGGCCACTTGCCTAGCTCTTTTTTCATTTGCAGATATGTCCCAGCTACTAATTGTTGTTTTTTTGTGTAAGTTGATTTCATAGGTAATATTCCTTAACTCTCGTATAGTTACCAAAGCGCGTTTTTACGCGTTTCCAGCGACCCTTTACTTTAACGCCCATTTCCTTAACTTCGCATATTCTCTTCGGGAAAGAGACAATACCAAGCTTCTCGTATGCGTCTGCGCTGGTTAGCGTGTTCCCAGCTTTTAAATGATTATGTACTCGTATTTTTTGGCTCATTTTATCACCTGTGCCTGCTGTTAATTTAGCGACTGTATAAATATCGCTCGCTTTTCTTTCATTTCTTTTTTGGTTATTCGATTGCTGTTGTTTGGCCTAGGTCTTCCATTCCATGCGCCGTGCCTTATTAGCTGATCGCGTAAGAAGAAATAGCTTTTAGAATAAACATAATATGATATTTCAGTTAATGTGCATCCTTCGCTCATAAGCTCCAATACCATAGCTATATCTTTATTTTGCAGATCGTTACTCATGCTGCCACCCTTATCGGTTTGGTTAGCCAGTTAGATCGCATTAAGGGCAGTCCAGTGATTATATTGTGCTTGCCTTGGTCAATGTACCCGTCAATGCGTAACGCCCTTAGAATGTCTGTCACGCTCTTTGTTTGCAGTCGTGTTACATTGCATAAATGTCTAACGCTTGGGTATTCTCTTTCGTTAGTGTAGTAATCGCAAATTATAGAGTACATATTCGCTACTTTTTCTGAATTTCTTTTTTCAGTTTTCATTGCTTGCTCCATGATCTATCAAGTAATCGTTTTTATTTATCAGCCCAAGAGGTATCGTTAAGCTGCTCTATTACTGGGACATCCCTAGTTTTCCTGCTGCCAAGGCTTACAACGTTTTTGGGGCGTATTGCTGTTGCCTCAAACTCTGCCATCGTCTCACGCGATAACGAGGCTTTAGTAAATGATATATTTATCCCATCCCATCCCTTTACGCCAACAGTCCAGTCGATTAGCTCGGTTGGAGTCATGCCTACTTCGTGCGCCCTTAATGCCATCGCCATAGCTTGATTAAATGCTCTTTGAGTAAGAGGCTTACCCTTATTAATTCGATGCTCTACATAGCTTTGTGCGGCCTCGAGCTCTATTTCGATATCTAGCCCAGTGTAGTCAATCTTTGTTGTTTTTTTCATATCGCCACCTTTATTTAAGTTATAGGAACCCCACTATCCACACCATGGTAAGTACCAGCAAGATACTAATTAGGCTTTATTGAATAGCTAATCCACACCACTACATTTTACTGTAGAACCATAATCGGCCTGTTACTGGCTATAACTATGATCAGGTCGCATAAATGCGCCAAATTGTGACCAAGTTGACAGGGGTTAAGTCATCGCTTGGATTTTTTGGTATAGGTTTCGTTTTTTTCGGTGTAAACCTTTACTGCATCAAATGAACCGAGCAATAAGGCGGGGAGGGGATGCTTTAGAAAGGGTGTGCCTGTAAATCTTCACAGATTTAAACTTATCTCCAAGTTACAGGCACAAAAAAAGGCTATTTAATAACAAGCCCGGTTGGAAAAGGCGTCCGAAGTCAGTAGAAAACTAGCCTCCGAACTTGTTATTAAATAACCCTAACCAACTTCAAACTTTCTAAAGACGTTTCCACGCGCCTTACTACGTTTACTATTTTACTATACTAAGCCTACTTTGCAAGCCCTAGTGTGATATTATGTCAACTAGGGCTTTTTATTTTCCATGTTTCACCTACGGTAGTTTTTTATAAAATCAAATATTTTTTCTTCCTTTCCGTCTAAATATTTTCTTTTAATACATTCATCACGTATAACCTCCAATCTAACATTATTCAAGTGTATGTTTCTATCGCCATCTAACAGCGTTATAGCGCCTTTTTTTTCTAATATAGCTAAGTACTCCTGCGCTGAATTACCGCAATTAAGCAGCCAATATACAGGAATCCCTATTATCACTAAATAAGCGTGATAACGAGGATTCCTTTGTTTTGTAGTGTTATGCGTCCTATATTAGCAACTCATTTAATTTTAAAAAGCAGCAATACGCTGCCCAAGAATTTCTGAGTATTGCCACATAATTTCGCACTGCTCTTTCATTCGTTCTTGCTCTTCCAAATCAATCTTTAGGAACGCGGCATTATTGCCAATAAATTCACTTAACGCTTTTGCCTTTATATCAAGCTCGGCTTTTTCATCTACTACTCGCTGCTGGTATGGTTGCATATCATCTATCTCCGCGCCTAATTAAGTACGCATAACAAAAAGCTACACGTGGACTCACTACGCTGGCGCTTCGTTCGCGCAGTGAGCTTGGGGTTAGTGTGCCAATCGTACCCATGTAACAGCGCCGCGCGGGTGATTGTATTTAACCGGCTTCTCAAACGGTTTTGGATCACTAAGCTGCCAGCCAAAACACCACTTATCAAGAAGATGCCAGTCTTTGGACTCAACACAATGCAGCGTTTGGCCTCCTACTCCTTTTAATCCATCTTCGCCTGTGTAGTCCCATGAATTCACGATCTCAACAGTGCCAATAATTTCACCACTGCCTTTCGGTATAATTCCAATTCTTCCGCGCACGTTGGTATGGCGGCTTCTCATTTCAAGCACTTTTTGGCCGCTCATAATCAGGTCGGCGTAAGGCTGTTTAACTATCAATGCTCTTTCCATAATTTAACTCCTGCACACTAACAACGTAATCGTGCCTGACGGTCATACATTGTAGTTCTTTTTGGTCATCTCGTGCCGCAGCACATTAATAGGTTATAAGTCCTCAAGATTTTTAAAGCTTGCTATAAAAGACTGAGGCCGACACATCATTTCAGTTAATCTCGCCTGAAAAGCGTCATCTTGCAAGTCAACAAACACCTTAATCAAGCGCCTGAGTGTCTCAACTTCACTTAACCCTAGCTGCTCGCCAGCCCGAAACGCATGATTTACTATTGAGTTTTCTTTAATCATCTTTGATGTATATGTTTCCATATCTGCCTCTGCTTATAACAACGCAATATAGTCACTGCGCTGCGCTTCGTTCGGACGCTAAACGCGCCGCTAATTGTTTGGTTATAAATCAATCCCACTCTTCGTTGTCAGCTATCCCTTGAAAATTTTGAGCTAACACCTGTTTAGCCTGATCAGAAAACATAGTCCAAATTTCTTCCACTTCACTGTCAACATACCACTTCCATTCGTGGCACTTGCTCCAAGTACTTCGGTCACTAAAATTTGGCTTTTCCCAGTCATGCGGTACGTTATTCATTGGTTGATCTACCATCATATTTATTACCTTTAATTTATAACAACGCAATATAGTCACTGCGCTGCGCTTCGTTCGGACTGGCAAAATGCGCCAGCCGCTAATTGTTAGGTTATATTTTCTGCACCCTCACAAATACAGAGTTTTCTGTCTTTCTGGCGATTAACACAAACTTACCAATCTTTTTAATGGCCTTTTCGCTGCCACTAAAAATCATACTTTTAGCTAACCCGTAGGCTTTATCGTGAACAAGCTCATTAAATTTGAACCTAGATTTAATTTGTATATTCATTCGTCCCCCAAAAATATAACAACCGCTTTCAAAATCGACGGTCACACATTTGTTTCTTTTTATGAGGTGTTCAGCCGCGCTTTAAAAGCTAAGGTTATAACTCTTTTTGTAGTTCAGATATTATTGCTTTAATGCAGTTAGCACATGGTTCGATACTTCCGCCAACGGCTAACGCTACATGCTGTGCATCTTGAAACATAAATTCCATACCTGATACGGTTTTTCCGCACCAAACTATTGGGATAGCCAGCTTTACACCGTCTTCATACTCAAACTTTATAACGTGCCTTTCCATAATCTTATCCCACTAATCCGTTATAACAACCGCAATCTATTTTGACTGCGTTACGCTACGCTCCACTTGCAAAAAATTGCTAAGGTTATGAATTAGGCGCAGGGTGGATTTCTCGCCAATGCGTTACACACTCAAGATACTCGCCGTCCCAGTCATAAAAATCACCTTCGTCGTCATAGCAATAAAAACCTTCTATCTGGTAAGGAATGCTATCATCAACGTAAAGCATTACATGCCTCTCATTATCCGGAAGCTCTCTTATTGAGTCTTTCCAGTCGCCATTGGTATCACTAATTACTGTTTGTGATATTTTCTTTCCCATTACTCTATCCTCTTTAATATTAATTCATAACAAATGCGTCAAATTGACGCGTTACGCTGCGCTTCACTTGCAATTTACTGCAAGGTTAGTGTGCCCTGCCAATTGCTTTGAATGCGTCAATAATAATAGCTAGCGGAACCCCTATGGTTATCAGCAGCACCAAATAAGGCAGTGCCAATATCCAGTAATAAAAGCAGTTGTTTTCAGCATAATCCACTGGAGCCATAACTGTTCTATATAAAAATGTATCTTTAAATGTAAATTTATTTTTGTTCATTATCTTCTCCTAGAAGCACACTAACAACGTAATCTTGTGGGCGATTATTCGCCGCCATCTTTTATAAACTGCCAAAGCGTAATATCTAAAGCAGCGCAAATTTTTCTCAAGACCTTTGTGCTTGCCTCGTTATCCTTATTCATTTTTGACAGCGTTTGCTCGGTCGTACCTGCCTTTACTGCTAGCTCGGCCTGCGTCATACCTTTAATTGCTAGATTTACTCTAAGCGCTTTCTTAATATTCATTAATTTCTCCAGTTGCCGCTATACTAATACCGAAACTAAAGAATGTCAACATATTAATATCAGTACATATAGTTTAATTATATTTTATTTCAATAATATGTGTTGACAGTGTAACGCCTTGTCGTTAGTATGAGCCATCAAATAAATAAACAAGCGAGGAAAAGTGATGTGTAATCCACCAGATGAGGCAGGTTTTAAATCAATAGAAGCGCCTAAGATTAAGGGTGATTATCTTTTGTCGTGGGAGGGTGAAGTAATTGTGGGCGATATAGATTATATTTTTAACTATATCAGCAATAACAATCTTCATGTTCATGCGTGCGTAAAGTATGGGAAGTCGGTAAATATTGAAATACATGACTTTGAAACAATTTGGTATGAGCTACTTTACCCTGTAACTGACAACCAATATAAGGATTGTGAATAATGGACCGATTTATTATTGATGAAAAATATACCAGCAAAGAAACTGGCATAGAATATTATTTTTATAGCGCAACAAGTGACGATAAAAAAGGCACTTTTTGGCAAAAAGATTCAAGGTCTTTTCATGAGCTGGATTATTCAATTATGCAGCCGAATAAAGATTTAAGCGGCAACTACACCATTAAGCATGATTGCGTTGAATACAGCGTAAGCAAAGAAATAAAGGAGAGGTTCGATGCGATTGTTAAAGAAGCACAAGAATATTCTAATTGAGTCGGCTGCATGGGCTATTGCAGCTCCGATAGTGTGCTATTTAGTTTTTAACTTTGATGAAATTATGGCGGGGTGGATATGAATACAATAAACAGAATACCGGCATCATGGGCGCTAGCAATAATTGTACTTTGCGTTTTGGGCGTAGGCTACATGGAAGACCAAGAGCTTAACATAAACGAGAAAATCGAGGTGGGGAAATGAAAGCTATCGGTAATAAAGGGTTTTGCGCTGACTGGATGCGGGGCTATAACGACTGCAAAAGTGGTGTTGCACACGATGGCAGCAAAGGTGATGCGTACAAGCGTGGATACGGCACACGATACGAAGAAGAGCAGTTAATGGCCGCGGGAGTGATGAGAGTATGATTACTATCACAGAACAGCTAAAACGCCCATTTGATGAAAAGGTTATACATTGGCGGGTTGGTGCGACCAATGCCAAGAAAAACGGTGGCGTAGCTTCCAAGGGTATTGCTTTAGCGTATATTAATGCTAGGGATGTAATGAAGCGGCTAGACGATGTTTGCGGGGACGAGTGGCAAGTGGATTATCCTTTTGAGGGTTGCTGTAGGATAGGTATAAAAATAGATGGCGAGTGGGTTTGGCGTTCAAATGGGGCTGGCGAAACCGATGTTGAGGGTGAGAAAGGCCAATATTCGGATGCGTTTAAACGTGCCGCGGTCTTGTGGGGTGTTGGCCGCTACCTTTATTATTTGCCCAACATTTGGTGTGATGTTGATAAATACAAAAGAATTGTTCAGCCGCCAGCACTGCCTAACTGGGCTTTGCCAAAATGAGGAGATTATGATGAGTGTTGTAATATTTAAGGATGTAACTACAGAAGAGGTTTTGTGCAAACTTGAAGAAGAGGGCGCAAAATATAAAGGGCTTTACGTTGATATGAATAATATCGATGAGCGCCGCTTTGTTAAAAAGTCAGCGGAGACAATCAACAAGCTTTTAAAGGTAGTTGATCGGGCAAGGATTGATAAATCTAGAGACTTTAAAAATCAGGTAGAAAAGGAGGCTGAGGCAATACGCTATAGGCTAGAAGAGGCTAACAGGCCTTACACCTTGCTTATAGACGCGCATAAAAAAGAAAGGGATGCGATATTGGCAGAAGAAAAGCGCAAGCGTGAAGCGAAAGAGCTTGCAGAGCAAATAGAGAAAGATCATGAGTTTGCTTTGTTGAAGGATGCTCAAATGGTTGCCGAACGGGTGCAGCGAGAAAAGGAAAAAGCAGAGTATGAGGAAAAGCTAAAATCTGATGCGGCTGCAAAAGCGATAGCTGACCACAAGCTTGAGGCTGAGCAGAAAGAGCAGCAAGCTATCAATGAAGAAAACGCGCGGCTAGCTGATAAGGAGAATGTTAGAGCAAAAAATAACGCCGCCTTATCTGCTTTGGTTGCAATGGGGGTAACCGATGAGCTAGGAAAAGAAATAGTTAAGGCTATCGCTATGAGTAAAATCCCTAACGTGTATATAAAATACTAATACATATTAGAATCACTATAACCAAAAATGATTGTAACGCTTGCCGAATAAGCGTTACAATTGCTTAACGAATTGAGGGTGATATGCCAAAAGATTTTGTATGCCCAGAATGCGGCAAAGAGCGAAAAAATGCGAGATCCAATGCAGTCGTTTGTAGTGCTGGGTGTAGAGTTAAAAAGCTTCGCAGGATTAAGAGAGAGGCGCGTAAAAAAATCGCGCGTGAATTAACAAGCAATAAAAAAGGTAATAAGTAATGAATAAATTTTTATTTACAGGAAATCTAGGTAAGGATGCAGAGGTTAGGTTCACTGCAGATCAAAAAGCAATATGCACTTTTTCGGTAGCTGTAAAGTCTGGATATGGCGACAAGGAAAAAGCGAACTGGGTCAATTGCGTATTATTCGGCGCTAGGGCTAGCGGTAGGTTGCCAGGGTATTTAGTGAAAGGTTCGCAGGTAGCTATAAGTGGTGAGTTATCGATAGATGAGTGGGAAAAAGACGGAGTCAAAAACAAGGCTGTTAAGGTTGTAGTAGACGGCTTAGATTTAATTGGTGGTCGAGCTGGGACGACTGAAAACGCTGCGGATCGCGGTGTTCACCAAGGGGCTAGCGGCAGCCCTTCCCAGCAAGCCGCACAGCCTCAAGCGAGCGCCCCGCAAAGGCCAGAAGCCGCACCACAGCAAGCTCAGGGAGTGGATGGCTTTGATGATATCGATGACATTCCGTTCTAGCGGTATGTCTTTGTGCGCTTAAAGTCCTGCCGAATGATGATTAATCGTCATTAATATGCTATCATTGATATTTGTTTGAGTTTTTATTATGAAAATATGCGGTGGATGTAAAAAAAGATTAGACCTTAGTATGTTTCACAAATGCTCGTCAATGGCAGACGGTCTACAAATACAATGCAAATCATGCAGGTCTGAATATCAAAGAAGGTACAGAAAAACAAAAGCAGGAAAAAATAGGGATAGAAAATGGAATTCTAGCGAGGGCGCAAAAAATGCGTATATACGCTACAAAAATGCTCACCCAAAAATCAAAGCTGCACATCAAGCAGTAAAAAATGAAATTAGGTCTGGGAGAATGAAAAAACAGCCATGTAGCGAATGCAAAGACAGCCGCGCAGTATCTCACCACGACGATTACGCATACCCGCTAGTTGTTCGATGGCTATGCCCCGGATGCCACAATAAATGGCACAAAATAAACGGCGAAGGCCTTAACGCTGGTCAGGCGTAACGCAGTCAAAATAGATTGCGGTTGTTATATTTTAGGGGTAGGAATGCACAGTAATCAGATTTTATTAACAATGGTTATTTTTTTAATTGTATTAGCATTGGTGTTACCGTGAAAAAAGAATACAGGATAAAGGCGTGTAGTCGAGATAGTAGCGAATATGGTGTTTGTGAGCGATGCAGAAAAACATCAAACCCTCACTACAAGCAGCAATGGAGGAAGGTAGACTCTAAAGCCCTTGGATGGATTAACGCAGGATATGGTCATGCCGACTGCTTAAAGCATGGAGCATGGGGTAGTACCGATAAGGATAAAATATAACCTTATTTTTAGCTGCGGCAGCATGTAGCATGAAGTGAAGCAGTTTTATAACCGTCTGCTATAAAATGGTTGTTATGATTTTTGAGGATGATGATATGGGTACAGCAAAGGTAATGCAGCCAGACGATATTAAATGCACTTTATCTTTTACAATGAGGCTTTCTGAATGGAAGCAGATTAAAAAAACTTTAAGTTCTAATTCTCATTATGCTGAGCTGCAAGTTATGAATGAAATTAGTGATTTAGTGTGTCAGCTAGAAAAGACATTCTATAGCGATACAGAATCATAACCCCAAGCTTAGTTGTGCGCAGCGCAGCAAGCATCAAATATAGCGTATTGTTAGCTGTAATTTAGCCAGAGGATTTAAAAGTGAAATATATTACAAAAACAACTATTTACTTATGCAAGGCATGTGATGAAAACCCTGTTCTTACTACCGTGCTTATATTTTTAGGTATGATATTTTTTAATGCTTTTGAGGCGTTAATTGAAAAACTAACATTTGGAGAAAGGTTTGAACATTGGCTTGACCCGCTATTCATGGGTTGCTTTATAGCTTGGGCTGCTTACGCTGTTTATATTTGCGCGAGCATTAAAATAGCAAAAGATCGTGACAGCTAACCTTAGCTTTTAAAGCGCGGCTGAACACCTCATAAAAAGAAACAAATTTATGTCCGTCGATTTGAAAGCGGTTGTTATGTGAAGATGATAAATAGAGAGGAAGTGGCAATGTGGATTAATGCAGCAAATAAAAAGCCAGAGTTTAAAGAAGAGACTAGAGTTATTGTACTTTTTGAGCAGGACAATTCTGGATGGTACGGTATGCCTTTAAATCTTGATGATCGAGTTCACAAGGCATGGTGGATTCCTCAGAGAGGGTGTTTTGCAGCTGGTGATATTGAAAACGCAAACCACAAAGTCACTCACTGGTTTGCTATACCCGATGATCCCGACACATAACCTATTAATTTGTGGCGGCATCTGCTGCCGCAGAAAACACACGGACGTTTACCCGTCCACAAGATTACGTTGTTATAAGGAATAATTATGGCACTACAAGGGTGGACGGTTGAGCTTGTAGATAGAAAAACCGTAAGGGCTTTTATAGAAAAATGGCACTACAGTAATAGTATTAATGGGTGTATAGCCGATTATTGTTACGCACTGTTTAAACCATGCGGGGAAATGGCTGGGGCTATGTTCTTTGGGAGGATGGCAATGGCTAACCAATGGAAGCGGTTTTCTGTTAATGAAAAGAACGTTATTGAGCTAAGACGCTTGTGTTGTATTGATGACACACCAAAAAATACAGAAAGCTTTTTTATAGGGCGAGCATTGAGATTACTAAAGAAAGACTGGGGCAACGGTATTGTTGTTAGCTATGCTGACAAGGAGTATGGTCATAGCGGTGTTATTTATAAGGCTAGCAATTTTAAAATGATTGGAGAAATTAAAGGCGCTAAAGTGATTTATTGGAATGGTAGGCGGTACCACGATAAGACAATAAGAACTAAATACAAAGGTGAATTGAAACCCTTTGCAAAAAGAGTTAAAGATGCACTGGATAGTGGTGAGGCGTATTACAAAAAAACAGCAGGGAAATACACGTACACGTATTCCTTATAACCCAAGGCTTAGTTGTGCGCAGCGCAGCAAGCATCAAATATAGCGCATTGTTATGTGTGAATTAAAGGATAGCTACTATGCAAGAATTTGAGAAATATAAAGCATTATCAAGCCATATTGAGAGAATGGCATATACTGGAAACACAGGTGGAGTGGTTGAGTGGTCAAAGTTTCTGACTGAGTTAAACACTTGTTTTTTGGTGCTTGAGTCAAGAATTACGGAGTTAGAAAATGCGCTAGAGAAGATTTATGATAGTCCTAATGATAACGATGGAATTATAGATATTTCCTTTGATGCTCTTAACTCTCGTAGTAACACATAACCTTGCAGTAAATTGCAAGTGAAGCGCAGCGTAACGCGTCGATTTGACGGCGTTGTTATGTGAATTTAATTAGATAGGTGATTTATGAATATTTATGAGATTGCTCTTTACTCAGCAACATTTTTATTTGTTATTGGAGGTTTTTTAACTGCCTACCCGTTATCTAATTTCGAGATATATAGAAAATGGAGAAAAGGATATTGGGTGTACACGCATTTTATCGGATGGGAAAAAGTAAGCAGAAATGTATATTTTGATAAGGTGTATGAAAGAGGTAGTTTCGTAACCTTGGAAAGATACACATAACCTATGCAAAACCCGCGTAGCATCGCGGAGTCGGATTTGTTGCTGTTGTTATGCTTTGTTGTAAATTATTTAAAATAAACGCTTGCTTTCTTTAAATAGTTGGGTATAATGATCACATCAACTACAGAAACGGAGCAAAACAAAATGAACTTACTTAAAATAAAAACTAAAATAAGCTGCAACACTTGCGGATGCACACTAAACAGAAGCAAAACAATTAAGGTCTCGGCAAAAAGCGAGGAAGAGGCAAAAAAAGAAGCAAGCGAAAAAGTAAAACAATGGAAAGACAGCCTGAAAAGCAAAAAATGCAAAGTTTGCGAATCAATAATTAAGGAGATGGCGGCGTAAGTCGCTTATTGAAAGTATGGAGCTAAGCAAAAGATCAGAGTTATGGCTTGAGAAGCTAAAAAAAACTAACTTAACGGATGAGGCGAAAGCGCTTTTGAGCGGAAAGTCTGTGGAGGTTGGATACCGCGCGACCTGCGGATCAACTCATAAAACCATGAAAGACTACGAGGTATTCAAAAGATTCATAAAAGCGCTAAAAGCGCAAGGCGTAGAGGTTTCTGAAAGGCTTGTGAAGCATGGGAACGCATACGCCACTAACAATGGTGGATTTTGGAATAGCTATATATTTGAGATTGAATTATGACCCCGTCCCAACAAGCAAAAAGCGTAGGGCTAAAAAGCCTTACGCAAGTTAGCAAGATAACGGGCGTTAGTTTAAACACGCTTACAAACTGGCACCGAGACAAGCCTGAATTATTTAGAATTGTATTGCTTGGAGTAAAGGCTGATATTGAAGCATAACACTATAAAACAAGAGAATCCCTGTTATCACGAAATAACCGAAAACAATGGATTCCCGCATATCAAGAGGAATAAAAATGGCAATACCACATAACACCGCAAAAGATGCGGAAAGATTAAAAATGAGCGAGCAGATAAGTAGTTTTTTTGCTGCAGGCGGCAGAATTGAAGCAGTCCCTGCTTACGACCAACCAAAGGATGTCGAGCTAAAAGGCGACATGATGAAAGTGTACTCTTTTATTAAGTCTTACTATGATGCTAGGAATGAAATTCCGAGCCGTAGAAGGGTGTCTTCAGAACTTGGTTTAAGCGCTAAAAAGCTTGGATCGTATTTGCTTGCTCTTGATAAGCTTGGTAGGGTTAGCTGTAATAAACATGGCGTTATTGTTGGGGTAAATTGATTGTGTCGGGCGTGGTTTTTCAGCGAATAGATAAGCAGTGCTTTATTGTTCATGATGAGTTTGTTGCCGAATCGTTACCTCCGTGCTTTGTTGCTGATGTAAAGAAAAAGCAGAGAAACCCAGCATTTCACAACAAGGTATTTTGTTTTCTGCGATTTTGCTTTGATCATTGGGCTAGCGATCGTGAGTTTATGAATGAAGCGGCTCAGTTTGACGTATTTAGAAATCATCTAACTGTTATAGCGGGTTATTACGATAGCTGC
>Ga0208134_1000432_pt1 | contig 27676 bp, 42 predicted proteins | sample VirMetDEL_Mar_31_FD_184515 | JGI IMG/M metagenome (GOLD analysis project Ga0208134, IMG submission 184515) | Aqueous microbial communities from the Delaware River and Bay under freshwater to marine salinity gradient to study organic matter... | ecosystem: Environmental > Aquatic > Marine >...
CTTTCCATCAGCCGGGGCAAACACGTAAGTATCAGCCGCGCCGCTATCAGTGAAAAATTCAGACATGTCTAGCGGGTTAGACCAATATGTGTTTGTCGTGTCTAGCTCAGGGTCTTGGCCTGTGTGAAGTTGTTGTGAAATATAAAAAGCGCCATTCTTATTAGTTATACTAGTCGCAGGAAATTCTTGTAATAAATCCCATTCAGGCACGCCCATTTGATGAATATATGCGTGGAGCTGGCCCAAAGTAAACCCCAGACCGTTAAAATCCTCTTTGTCGGGCTTATCGTTTACGCCAACAATCTCCCACCCTAGAAAATAATCAGCATTAACGTTATCATCTAGCACATCGCTTTGTGTGACATCTCCGAATACAGTCCTATTAGTTCCTGTAGAATTTGACGCGAAGGCTTTTAAATCGCCCGTGTACCTATTTATTTTTGCCATTTTAAATTACCTTCGTTGAAAAATACCCGCCAATAGCTGAGTCAGATTTACTACCAAATCCTTTTCCGTTTTGATTGCTGGAAAAAGAAAACCCATCGTCAATATATGCTTGTGATATTTTAGCATATCTTACCCCTTGAGGTTTTGGCAGTAATCCTATTGATAATATTGCCTTTAAAAAATCTATATTGTATTCTGGAGAAACGTATAAGTTTATCGACATATTATAGTTATCTACAACATAAGCGGCGCCATCAAACAAAGTGTTAACTGCGTCTTGAATAGATATATTATTAACATCTACCAAGTACGGTGATCCGAAATTTTTAGCTATCTTTGCTTTAATAAACAAATAGTAATTTGGGTCATCAAGTACTAAGTCCGTATAATCAGGAGAGAACTTGCTGGCGAATGGTGCAGTATCAGCAACTGGAGAAAATTTACTATCAAATCCTCTTGCGTCCGAATTATCGGAAAACCCAAAGGCCAGCTTTGGTATTATAGAAGGAACTATTCGACTAACACCAACTATTTTTCCAACAATATCTAAGCGATCACCATAAGCATTATCGACATCAAATTCCACAGGGAAACTTTTCAGCCAATTAAATATTTTCTCGTAACGTGCGGCCTTAAATTCTATCTCGGCGCGAGCTTTGGGCTTATCCCAATACTGCTTGATTAATAAGTTTCGATAGTCGCTAACAAAACTCAAGGTATATCTGTGACAGTCACGTCACCCTCATCGATTGAGTATTTTTCTGGAAGTCCTGCAATAAGTCGCTCGTCAGTCCACGTTATGCCATCATCGCTTATTTCTAGATTGTACGGTATGAATCCATTCCCTGCTCTAAACGCATCAGAATACAAGTCGCTTGCAATAACATTGTCGCCAACATTAAAATTGCGGCTTGCTATTTCTTGAGCGATTAATGCCGTATCAACTGGATTTAGTGCGTTTTTACGTTTAGCATCAAGTCGCACAAAAATGGGCGTGCAGGTAGGGCGATCAAACGTCATCGTGTGAATTATTTCAAACTCTGAATTATCTGGCCTAATTACCGTCTCGGTGAAAGTGCTAGTTACCGCGCCGACCATTCCCTTGCCACCTGTTTTATTTAAAACCATGGTTTCTACAATATCAGAAACGGCACCTCCTTCAACTACAACCCAAAGCGAGTGAGCAGGGATTCCATCACCATCAGTCACATCGGTATCATTCTCATACACCGCTAAATCAGTCACATTATTAATATTACCTATGGCGGTAAACATCCGGCCAATGCTTGACGACAGTGGAGACTCAAGCGATCTATTTCGGCGCTGCCTTGCCTGCTCTTCGGTTTCCTCTTCTATGCCTACGGTTGCTGCTAGCGGATTAGTTAGCGATGTCACACCAATAACAAATGTGGCTTGTTCAGTTACCGTGCCAGCACCGGCCTCAATAGCGCCAAACTCTTCTGAGAATAACGTGACTGTGGTTGTGCCAGAGGGAATACTTACGCTAGTCAATCTTATCCATGACTGCCCTAACTCGTCTCTCGCCGTGTAATTCTCGTCTAAAGTAACGGGGCGATCAGTTGTAATTTCAACATCAACCTGTGAACGAGTTGCAGGGCGAATGGTTACGCCTGCCAGCTTCATAATTCTTTGCTGTGACTGACCGAAAGCAAAATCTGGGTCTGACTGCTGATACATGGTCAATCCAAAAGACTGTAGGTCTAGCTCAATCTGAGACTCAAAGGCGATACGCTGACCATCCGGCGTGTCGGGATCGACATTAATATCACTACCATAAATTTCTTTATAGCTGGCAACCCGCTCATCGTATATTTCTTGAAACGTTTGAATTTCTATGCCGTTTTGAGTAAATTCTGGTTTCATGGTGTTAAGCCTACAGTTGTCGATATTGACTCATTATATACGTCTGTGTACGTTACCGCTATTCTGGCGTTTCTATTGATGTCTTTATCAATAATTCTTAGTTCTTGGATAGAGATAACTCCATTAGTTTGAGACACGCACTTTTCGGTTGCTCTTAATATCTGCCTTTCTGTTCCTAGATTTCCAAAAAGCTCTATCCACGGATTACCTTCATCAATATCTAAAGAATAATCATTAGTAAATGACCGCAATCTAGTCACTACATTTTGCTTTATTTCATCGCTGCGCTGTACATAATCGGCTTTACCCCTGCCAAAAGTCCAGTCGCCATTGTTGGTTATTGATCTTACGCTCATGATGGTACACCCGTATTCCCGCCGCCAGTTTGAACGCCACCATGCACATGAGTGGCGAAGTCAATGCCAGATATTGTTGCATTTCCGCAAGTAACTCTACCAGTGCAATTTATATCACCGTTTACCGTTAGGTTACCGTCAATTGTAACATCGCCGACAATATTAGTATCGCCGACCTGCTTTATAATGCTTGGAATATCGATGGCTCCGTCAAAGTTTTCAAGGCCGACAACAGCAAAGCCATCGCTATAGTCGTGCATTCTAAATTCAGCAGGCTCAACAAAGTTTTGACCAGAATACCACCTATCCATACATCGCTCAGTAAAATGAACCAAAGCATAATCGCCAACGGATATAGGGTGTGCCGTGTAGCTACTCCCACCTTTCATAAATAAGGGGATAACCTTTGTAAAAGTTGTTAGCTCAATAGATCGGCCTTCAACAACACGATTAACTACTGGCTTTACGTCAATTGTTTTCTGATTAACTTTTTCAACACGGCAAACGGTAGACGTGTGGAGGTTAGCCAGTGCATTAAACAGGCAAATATTTATCGTATCTATTAGCTCTTTTTTCTCACTCACCGATCAAAAACCCCGTGCATGTTTGATTCCATGCGTCGCCATAATTATCACCAGAGTAGTTTATTACGTCTACCCGGTAAACGCCATTTAAATGCGGCGCAGTCTGGCTTGTCAGCCTTGCTTGTCCGCCTAATATAATCGACGGATTAAATTTTGTTTGAAAAGTGACCTCCTTGTTCTGCCTTGTCGGAGTGCTGATAAGTCCGGTTTGAGCAGAAACAAGCGGGATAAACCGCCCGACCGTTTCTCTATCGCTTATGATGTAAAGCTGCTCATTATCAATGAACCACGTTTCATCATCACCTATTGTTTCTTCAATAAGTTGCAATGAGTTACCGATTAATACCTTGGGGCGACTCAATACAGGCCGATCATTTATTTGCCCGACAGTGGTGTTAGGCATATCCTCAAGCGCAGCGTCTACCGCTCTCCTGCCACCTTCTACAGTTCTATTTGTAAAACTGTTAAGCCCATCAAAGCCGCCGTCTAACGAATTTATAGAAGTAACTATATTGGCTCCCTGCCTTGCGTTTTCTCCGGTTAATACCGTTCCTTTATATATTTGCTCAATGCTTCCTTTATACCCAGCAGACAGCGTTATCGGTATTCTCTTGCTATCTTCTGCATCTTTGACAAGTTGCAGTCGTTTAGATTCTTCTATGTTTTCAATAGTGATTCTGGCTTTATTGAGGCCACCACGCGTCGACTTATCAACGCTGAATGTAATTCTATTAGGATGTGACACAGTTACCGTGCCGCCTCTTACGCCAAAAGTGACACTGCAATCACGGAATGCTCTAGTCATAGGGGCACTTCCGCGCCATTTCTTATGGAAATCATTTCATCGGCATCTAAAATAAACAAGCTGCATCGGCCTGAACTAAAATCATCTCTTTTAAATGGATCGACACCATTATTACTATTATCACTTACAATAAAGTCGAAGGGCTGATTTTGCCCTACCATGTGCAATACACCAACGGATAACTTTAATCCATAAACCGCTTTGCCTTTATACTCAGCATCAAAGCACCAAATCTCTGTTTTAGGGAAAAATCGAATAGTAAGCAAAACTTCCGATTCTTCAAACAAAATCGTATGCTCTTGTATAGGCTCATCAGTAAGATTAGTTAGCTCTCTCATTCATCACCAAAAATAGCGCTTTTTAAGTAAAAGGCAAATGACTGCCCAGACTCTTTGCCGTCTTGAACGCCCTTGTCTGCCTTGTCTGACTGCTGCCCATCGTTAGCTGCCGATGGGTTTTTGGCCGCTTTACCCTCAACAAATATAGTTTCGTTAAATCTAAATTCTTGAAACTCAAGGCTAAAATCAAGCGATTCTGTTTCGTTGTTTCTTTCGTAATCCAGCGAAGTCAAAGCCATATTTTTGTACGATCTAAATGGCGCGTCTATCACAATAAGTGCATCACTAGCATCTAATGCTTCCATCGAATCAATAAACGCTTCGATGTTAGATTTTCCGCTTGAGGTCAGTATAGACGAGACTGTTTGAGAGCTATCAATGATCGAATCAGCAAGATTTATAGCACTATTAACATCATTGATTATTGCAGATATACGGCTTGCCTGAGCCTGAGTCCGTGGCAGCGCATACTGTAATATCCTTCCCGCTTCCGTCTCGGCTGATCTTATAGCCTCAACACTTTCTGAATCTTCAATAAAAACATCAGACACATTACCCTCAATGCTTAATACTAAGGGGTTGCGAATGATGTGATCATTAGATGGCATCCCGTCTTCTAGGTATGTTGTAGGTACGTCACGCGTTCTAGAAACCCGCTCTCTTATTTTTGCAAATGTACGGAAACCACCAATACCAACGCTTTCGCCTTCGTCATTATTAAACTTGGCATCCGTGTAATCCCGCACTAATCCCATCAGAAACCGCCTCTATTTGCTTGGTATTGAGCGTCAGCCATTTGATCTTGCAGGTTGTCAGCCGCAACATTACCCGCTTTAACTGGGTCGGTAGTTCTTATTTGCTGCGTCACATTCATTTCAACTCGACGACTATTACTTGTCTGTCCCATTCTTGAACTAGGCATTTGAGGTATATCGGCTGGGTCAAAGTCAGGCGTAATAGTGCCTTGATTAATAGTGATCTCTTTCTTTTCGTCGCCAAAAATATCTTTTACCCAATCAGGTATGATTTTCCCTATGGACTTAAATAAACCGACAAGGCTTTTAATTACTTTCATAAAAGCATCTTTAAATCTACCATGGATTATATCGCCAAGAATAGAAAAGGTTGCCATAGCAGTCTCTTTAAATATTGACCATGTAGCCTGCAATATAGGCCGAATATCTACGCCAAAAGCACTTTTAAGCCAATCGGCAATAAGTGATTTTTCACCATTAAACGCTGCAATCAGATCATCTACTGCAAGTATCAGCAATGCAATAATTGCAGTAAAAAAAACAACTGGCGAAAACACAAGAGCTAACGCTGCGCCCCATCCAAGCGTTGCCACCTTCAGAGCGGCAAATATACCTATGCCAGCCGCCAAGATAGGCCAGACTCTGCCAAGTAAGGCGACTAGTTCTCCAAGCACCTCGGTTGTTTTTTTAACTCCATTTATTATCCAATCTTTATTTTCCACCAAGAGCTTAGTTATCTTGTCAGTAAGCTCTTTTAATTCTGGGGCTAAGCCTACAGCGATAAGGCTTTGAATGCCTTTCATCGCGTAATTCATTGTGGTTAAAGAATCGTTATATTCTTGAGCATCTTTTATTTGCTTCTCATTAAGAATGCCAAGGTCTCGAGCCTTTTGTGATAATCCGCTAATCTCTTGTGAAGTGAGCCGCATGGTTTGCAGCAGAGTGGCATCAATACCTAATGCCTCAGCGAAAGCGGTTTGCTCATTAAGCGACAAGCCAAGTGCCTTGAAGCGGTTACCGATTTCAAATAATACCCGGTCAGTGCTTTTTACTTGCCCGTTAGCATCACGAACACTAATACCAAGGCGTGAAAATTCCTCACTGCCTTTCTGTGCAGCTTCACCGATCTTAGTGGATAGTCCCTCGATAGACGAAGCCATTGCTTCAGACGATGAGTTGTTGACATTGGCTATATAGTCTAGCTCTTGCAATCTTTCAACAGCAAGGCCAGTTTTTGCAGCTAAGTTAATTAGGGGTTGCTCGGCTTCAATGATATTTGAAGCCCACTTTGAGATAAGTGCAGAAGTGCCAACAATAGCAGCCCCAAAACCAGCCAACAAACCAACGCTCTTGCCTAGGCTAGCATTGTATTTGTTAAGCGGGGATTCTGAGCCCTCAAAACTAAACTTGGTAATTAATTCGGTTACTTGAGCCATTTATGAGTTCTCTGCTTTCCATTGTAGGTATCGTGCAATGGCGCCGTCTATTGCTTCATATTCTAACGCATCAAGGAATTGCTTAGTATCCCATTCTTTGACATCGTTTAGCGAACCGTAGCCACTCTTAGCAAGAAAAAGAAAAGCCATGTCATCGCCAGATATGTTCGTGTGTGCGATATAATCGGACTCAGCTGGCGGGGAATGAACCCTTAGTCGCCATTGAGTCCTTTCAAAAAAGGGTAAGATATTACTGGGAGCATGGTCTGAATAAACAAAATGTAATCCTCTGGAAACTCATCCCAATGATTAGATCGCTTACTTAACACTTCACCATCATAAGTTACAACTGACATGATGACTTTCTCAACTTCTGCATAATCGCTAGAATCGAGAAACCACATGTCAGCACGTGATAGATCACCTTGAATATGAGTAAAGTACGAAAAAACTTTTCGACGTTTAATGTGATTGATATTTGTAATCACATAATCTCGACCGTTGATAGTCGCGCATTTATCTTCGTGAATAGCCTTGGCCATTTCAAGAGCTTTATCTTTCTCGGTTCCTTCAATCTTATCGGTCATTATTATCTCGCTTGATGCGTTCTTGTCATAATGTAACGGATATCATATATGTCTATACCGCCATTTGCGTTAATATAAACAGTTCCACCGTTAGTCTCCCATGTGTCAAGAGTATATCCTATCACTGTAAAATTAACAGGACGTAAAACCCCATTTCCTTTCGGGAATGAAATGATCCTGCGGTATAACTCTCCAAACGCCCCACCAATATCAATCCATATTTCGAGATATGTTGTAGATGGGGATGATGGAATGGTCTTAAAATCTACCGTAATCGCCAACCCGTCACCATTTCGACCTGTAATTTTTCCGTTTTCATAAAAATTAATACCGGGAGGCTCTTGTGATTTCACGCCACCTAGACCGTTGTTGGGCAAAATAAAATCGGTATCAGCCGGAATTGATAGCTGATTACTTATCGTGTACTCGGTATCAACATAATCTGCCCACCCTAAAGCCTCTGCGGAAAAAAACTCGCTTCCATCGCTAGGTCGATCACCCACAAGTATAGTCATGATGCTTGCACCGTAATAACAGTCTTATTGTTTTTGCTGGTCGAGCGAGCCCATGTGCGAATACTCCCAGCAAGAACGGCATAAGTTGCATAACTAAACTGCTGCGTACTGATTATCTTTCCGTCAGAATAGTCAGCCGTTGGCTCTACCACACTTTCAACGATCTGAGCAAAGGCATCTCCCTTGTTTAGCCCGTTGATAGGATCGCCCACTACTATGCCTGAAGCGGTGTTTAAGTCCGTCCAACTATAATCAAGCTCAATATCTGGTAATGTTGCAGCCATTATCTACTCCTTAAAGATTGCGTGAGCCGGTTCTGAACTGAATGACGTATTCCATCATTGCGTTACCGTCTGTGCTGTTAGATGTGCGTGTAGGCTTAGTGGTGAATGATCCACCCTCTAATGACCACGACTCAACGCCGTCAGTTCCGTCACGGTTATAGCTTTGCTTTGCGCTACCAGCGATTATTTTAGCGGGTCGCTGCTTCTCCCAAAGATTGAGAATCACATCATCCTCACTCATAAGCTGAACACGGATAGTCACATCATGTACGCCACCATCAGATCGTGCGATAATGTTTACACCCCCGCCGATAGAATTAATACGCGATGTGGACGGGTTTACTGGCGCAATAGTAATATTGTCACCCTCTGCGAGGTCATTAAACACTCGACCATCAAGAATAAGGGTTGTGCTATCTGTTAATAGATTGACTACAGACATAATGATTCACCTATTTGTTTACGTTAATAATGAAGTCAGCAGAATGAACCGCGCCTTTGAGTTTAACTGCGCCCTGAATAACAGGGGACTTTCTCGCCTCTCGATCTGATTGCGGTTGCTCAGAAAGCAAACCAGCAAGGCCATAGTAGCCATTTGCCTCAATGCTTCGATTAAAGGTATCCACATCGCCAAAGTAGTCAGGGCTAGACCATGTGCCGGGGGCAAATACGCCAGCAGTAACAAAGTTACGAGTGGTTTTTTCCCACTGATCCAATATTTTATTAACGTCTGGCGTTGTCTGTCCGATCTTGGTCGCCGTGCCTTTCAGCAAGTTAAACGAATCAGTTTGAACAGCATCAACATACGCAAGCAGATTATATCGATTGTCAACAAAGTCGTTTGCACCGCTTGTTAATACGACAGGTGTTAACTTGATTGTGGTGTAGATATCTAAACCAACCGCCTTAGCTGCATTGATCTGTGTTTGTGTGTAATCTTCTGCTGCTACAGATAACGTCTTCAAGTGCATGGTTAACGCTGAATTAATCGCGTTAAAGTTAACCGCATGAGTGCGAGCCATATACGAGGCCGCCATCTTGCGGTTATTTGCCACACTGTAAAGCATTCGATAATTCGTAAGGCTAGACAACTTAATATCCCAAACTACATTGGTCGGGTCGATAGCTAAGTTTGTCGCATCACTAAACACGTCATACATAAGCGTATTATTTGCTTGCGCCCATTCTGCCAAGTCTTTAGATTCTACATCGGTAGGGTTGTCAATAAACATGCCGCCTTTAAAGTTGGTAAGCGACTTCAACTCTGTTACCGCTTCCAGCTTAGTCTCGGCTGATAATACCGCTGCTGCTGCGCCTTGAACCAATACTGCACCTGAACCTACAGACAAGGTTAAAATGTCGCCAACATAGGTTCCCGTTGCGCCTGCGATTACATTTGTAAGTAAGCTAGCCGCTCCGGTAGTATCGCTGGTGATAACTACTTTTTGATCTGATATAGAAGCGGATGCACCCGTAAGCGCTGTGTCAATTAAATCAACCGCACCCTGTAGCGTGCTAACAAAGCGGAAGTCTAATCCGGTAATATTTTCCGTAACACCATCAACATCAATGTCGAAAGAACCATCCTGAATACTTTGAAGCTGTGAAACAACCGCCGATTCCGATAACTGTGTGCCGGTTAAAGTGGCAGCAGTAGCAGCGACACTCTCATCACCCGCACGCCAGTACCCAGTGATAAGGTAACCACCTGCACTGGTAGGATTAGGGCTTGTACCAAAGAATGCAGTAGCGTAATCATAGATAGCCGATGATGTGCCAAAGTCCTCGGCGATAGGCGCTAACTCACTGTAAATAGCAAAACGATTATCGCTAGATAAAATACCGTCTTGCTGGCTAGTGATGATTGTCACTACATTAAAATTGTCACGAGCAGCTAAGGCGCCGCCCTCCAATAGCTGTACATTAATTACATTGGTTATACTTGCGCTCATGGTTCTATCTCCAAGCCATTCTCAGTAAGAATTGAATATTGTGCTGTGTCGATTCGTAACGTATCAACGTCAGCGGAAATTGTGTAATGTAGATTGAAGTTAAGCTCTACCCGCTCACCAAATTGCTGCCCAGTAAGAATTTTTACATCCGTTAGCTGGCTTACTTGCTTTACCTGTATATTTAACAACCTTTGTAAATCTTCTGATAATTGCGACTTAGTTAGCAATGAAAATCTTGTTGCGTTATCCCATGCACTGCTACCATAAAATGACAATACAATCGGAGCGCTCCATCGCTGGGAATGAGTCATTACCTCACTTACGCCATCATATTTTTGACCGCTTGCCAAACGCCTAGCTGACCCTATCGAGTCAACACCGATATAATCAATGGTAAAGTCGGTTATCGTGTCGTTATCTCGTCCTATTTTAATCAGGGATTCGCTATACGCTAATAGATCACGAACATATAAAGCGACCTGTATTAGCGATTGATTCATTTAGCACCCTGAGTCATTAAAGGTCGTTTGGTTTCTTCTGCTATGACCTCTGTATAGCCATAGTCATTCCACGGGGCGCGAGGCACCACCTTAAAATCTCGACCCTTGTATTCTATTAACTCGCCCACTTCGATATCTTTCTTACTGTGTACCATGATGTACTCAAGAGACCAATCTATCGTTTCGGAGTTTAATTTTTCTTTTTCTGCAACCTGTACTACACATTGCTGAAACCTTGGCGTAATAACCTCCGTGTCAACAAAATTTACAGTCGTTTTCGTAATGGTTTTTATTTTTACGCGCTGCTCGAAGGAGGTAAGCACGTCACCCATGTTAGGCAGCCCCATTAAACACCTCTAACCGAGTAAGTAATTGCACCACGAAGCAAGCCTTTATCAATCAACACCTGACTACTCCCTTTTGATTGCTTAGTGCTGGCTTTAATGTCCGGCCATACACCGTAACCTCTTGTCGTAAATGCGCCCTTGGATATGTTTGTCGCAGTTGCACCGATTAACCCTAGCGCCACCTCTACATTTTTACCCTTAAACACATCCTCGAACTGCTGCCCTATCGCTTTAGATAACTCGTCCATTTTAGAATCGAACGGTGTATTCAAAAATGATCGCCTTGGGTTATGCCCTAGACCGTACTCATGAATAGCGCCCACTCTAATAATCGTCATGCCGTTGCCGTAAGCCTTGCCGCCAACCTTTTCGGATGGAAGCCCTACCGCAACATATCCACTTTTAGCCTTTGCAAGATTTTTAGCGTACTCAGTTGTGCGCTTTAACATTTTCTCTGGCGTTAAGTTAGACAAAAACAGCTCCCATTCTTGAGCGAGTCAACATTAAATATCTCTGCCCGTACTTGGTTGACCTAAGCCAATCATCCCTAAAGCTAGATGAGGCCATTCCAGTAGCATAGGTAACTGAAACGCTGCCTACACTTTTAGACTGCTCATCTTTAACCGTTGCTGAATTACCAGACGTTTCGCCGACTATGATATGAGCTACGAGGTTAAGGATAATTTCTACCCCGCAATCCTCGTAACTCCCACCATAATAACAAGGCCAAACAGGTTCGATAATAGGGATGTATTTATCCACATCCGCACAATCAAACTCTGGAAACCTTGCTTTAAAGTCGTCAATTAACGCCATTCAAGCCGACCATTAGCTACAGCGTTTTTAACACGCTTAACGCCATTATCATCTTTCATGTCGTCAGCGGTAGGAGTGTAATCACCCCCAGCCGCTACAGTCTTACCGAAAATAACATGTGGAGCGTTAGATACATTGCAAACTACAGAAGCTTTTTTAACTTCAACGGTATCATTCACAACTGCATCAGTCTCAACAACTTCAACGGTATCATTCACAACTGCATTTTTACGCTTCCTAGACATATTAACCTCTATAGACCTGTTAAGATTCGAGCAGAGCCTGATTCGATAACATCCAAACCAGCAACACCGAAGTAACTCTCGACGTAGTATTTAAAGCCACGCTGATCGACACTTGAAACGTTAAGCGGCACCGGCAAGCGGAACTGCATAGCGCGACGATTACTTGAGAATGCAACGGTTACAGAATCACCACCAACATCAGTCGCTTTATTGGTTAAGCCAAAAGTAACTGTTGGGAAGTTAGCTTTTAATGCACTTAACACCGACATTTCAGAGCCAGCCGAGTTCATGATCTTAGTGCTAGCAATATTATAAACACCGCTTGGCATAACTACGCGATCAGCCATGTACGTATCAACATTAAACACGCCAGCCCATTGGGAAGTGATTAAAGATGCGAACTCGTTATAAAGTGCATCACCCGTAGACAGCGCAGCGGTAGTTACAGCCGCATCAGTAGTCCAGCCATAGTTAAGCAAGCCTAGCGTCTTCTGTGTGCCGTCGGTGCGCACCTGGCCCGTATAGCCAAGCTCGTCAATCTTGCGATTGTACAGCTCAGCATGAGCCTCAAAGAATCGGCTAGGAAGATTAATGTTTTCTAGCTCAGACTGATTTAATTCAACTTCAGACCAATCAGATTCGCCTTCCATTGTAAACACTGGAATTGAATCATCTTCGCCAGAAAGAGTAATCTTTCCTGAGGTATTGCTGTTGGTGCCAGACTCGCGGAAACCGCCTTCAACACCAAGTTTAATTTTACGTACCGAAGTCGCATAGCCGCCTTCATTGTTTACTGTCACGCCATTTTGTAAAAACGTTAAGCCAGCAAATTCTTGTGTGAAAATCTCAGAGCTTACATGCTCCAGATTACGCGCAAGAATAATACCGCCATCATCTTTAAAAGATTTTTTAGCGTAGTTTGCAGCGTCCGTAAATGACTTAGTGTCATAAAGGCGCTTAACCTGATCAACTGTCTTTTTCATTTTAAACCCCTTATAGGTACTTGTTAATGCGAACTAGCCAAACGTTTGCCGCCTTCTGTTCCCAGAAAGTAACATCGCCAGCCGAGATAATGCCAGCCGCTACAGCCGCATCGGTTGCTTTACCAGCGTCAGCAGTGCCGTCATTAATGACTTGCACAGTGCCATACTTAGCTGGTGTTGCTGCATCAGTAACGGTAACGGTAGCAAAGCCAAAGTTAATAACCTCGGCTACTGAGTCCTGAGTGTCGCCAGTCGTGCTATAAACTTGATCGACACTAGAAATCTCGCCTGTGATCTTGCGTTTAACAATACCCGCGATAACCGGAGTTGCCGAACCATCCAGATTATCAATAGATGCTGTGTCGAATTTAGCAAAGCGACCAGAAACTAAGCCATTTTCAAATACTTCAAATGCGCTTACGTTATACGGGCTTGCTGAAATAAACTCACCTGCCGGCAAGTCCGCGTGTTCTTGTAATACTGTGTTATCAAAAGCCATGATATTAACCCTCCAAATCGGATTGAATGCGGGAATCAAGGTCTGATATAGCTGAATCCCCAAATTGTGAATAGTTTGCATTTTTACGCAATAGCTTAAATGCAATAGGTAATTCTGAATCTTCAAACTTCTCATTAGATTGAGTAGCTAAAGCCTCGCGCATAACATCGTTAGACGTTTTGCCCGTAAAGTCAAAATCAGAATCAAGGAAGTCTCGCGCCTTGCTTACAACAGAAGAAAATAATTTCACCTCTTGATCCGCAAATGCACGCGCTTGTTTGGCGACAGCGTCTTTAAAGTCAGCATCAGAAAATTTCTTTTCCTCACCTTCTTTTGGTTCTTCGTCTGTCATTTCTTCCTTGTCTTCGTCAACAACTTCAATAGAATCTTCGTCTTCCATTTCTTCCTCAGGCATAACACCTTGTTCGGTAGCATGGGCAACGACACTTTGAAGCGCTGGAACTAATTTCTTTAATTGATCAACAGGCACCTTCTTGATAGCCTCGGGCAGTTTGGAGGCAATCTCCATGATCTGCTCAAGATCAACAGCACCTTCGGCATCCAAGAATGCCTCGTGTAGTTTTGGCATAATGTCCTCCTCGGACGTGGGTTTTTTATCAATGAAACTGCAAAGATGACCACAACGACCATTTTCAACAGCGGCTAAATGATGGGGTAAGATATTAATTTGTTCAAAATCCCACTTTGAATGGGGGACTAGATCAGCATGATAGCCGAGCGATAACTGACGCTTAGTCTGCAATACAGATTGCATGGCATCAGATACTGATAATTTATTTTTAATTGCTATGCGAGAGCTAGTGCATTCGTCAAGCTGATCTATCAGCTCAGACGCTATGACTTTGCTTCCAGTATCCGAAACAGGCATGTCAAGCGAGACATGCTCGTCAGTTAGAGGTATATCGCTCATAGCAGACGATGCGTTGCCGATAGTGGCAGGAGAGCGGTAAACGGTGAACACCTTATCTTTGGGTAGCTCGTTAATCTCTGCACCCAAATACTCGAGAACACCATCACGAACACTAACTGCCGTTTTTTCGTCAGACGAATAAGTGGCAAAGTCGGAAAACTGTAAGTGAACTGATTTATCTTTAAATTCAGAGCAAGCGACATTATAGGCATCAGCGTTTCCGCTTTCAGTCAATTCACTCACTCTTTTATCGAAGAAACGTGACATTTACAGTCTCATTGTGACAATTTTTGTCATGATATGACGTAAATTGTCACGTGTCAACTATTGCGCAGATTTGTAAGGATTTGTAAGGATTTGTAAGGATTTGTCAACTATCGGCCATAGGCGGGATAATCAATTCATAATCGCACCGGCAATTATAATCAACGCCCGGCAATAATGTTTTACCATCACAAGAAGCGTAAAGCCCCTCGTTTAAATCAAACTCTTTACCATTTCTCGCATTGTGGCATCGGCGTACACGCTCATCACTTGATGTAACCCACCGCGCTTTCTGAATACCAAGATTGCTGGCTCTCGCTTTTGTGGTAAGGCTGTTAAACGTGGCTATCTGTGTCCTAGCCACCATCTCAGCATGACCTTTGCGTTTCTCAACTAAGTCATCAAACTGGCTCAATATCTCTGGCAGCCCTTTACCTTCTGCCATTTGCCGTAGAGTCGAGGCCGTCCATTGCTGTAGCGTCTCGTCTCGCATCTTCTTAACCCATTGCGAGGTCTCAAGATTGTATGCGTTTATCGTTGCGGTCAGCCCTTCGGTGGCTTCAAGCTCTTCTCGACTAATGCCGATACTTTTCTCAATGCGCGAATAGAATTGTTTTTTATTACGAGCGTTTATCTTGCCTGTGAATTTGCCAGATACTGACTTAATGCGCTTATCGTCAAACTGCTTTAGCAGCTTTTTACGCACTCGCTCGGATTGAGCCAAAAAAATATTAGCAAAGTTTCCAACCTGTGCATCAGTAAATGAATCGGTAGTTTCAAACTTTTCTATTGTTGATTTATTAAGATAGCCGAATACTTGATTACGCCATCTAGTGGCCATCTCGTCAACCATATACTTGATTGCCTCTCCAAACTCACGCATCTCTGCCTTAGGCGCAGGAGGGCTTTTGATGTTTGCCCCGTTAGGAGCTGACACATCACGCTTCATCTTTTACCTCAAACCACGAGGCGATATCATCTTTAACGATCACGTCATTATCTTGCAAGTATTTTGTATGATCCTCGCCCATCTCCCACAGTGTCTTGGCATTAGCTACGGCCTTAGTATCAAAATCCATTTTTTCGTTAGGTGATCGGCCTTGGTTTTTCTTAAACGATATGCGACCCATTCCGAACATATTAGCCAGTCGGTTAATAGGCTCAAGCAAATACTCGGACTGTAGCGACTCTATAGTCTGCATAGTCACCTGCTTGTCACCCTCTCCCGTGCTGTTCAGCCCTTTGGGTGATTCACCAACAAACCACGACAACGCAATCCCCGTTACTAGCGCCAATCTACGAAGCGTAATCATATCTGATTCAGCCAAGTTAGCTAACGCCTGTGTGACTGACTCTATCTCATCTTCTGAGTCAATAATGCCAGCACCATAGATTGACCTAAGATTTTCTAGGTTTTGAAAGTAGGAAACAAGATCACCTTCTCTCTTATCTGCAAGCAAATCTTTAAATCCTTTAATCTTATAAAAAATAGTAGATGACTTTTCAAGTATGGCTGGCACAGCTCTTTGCACTACCTGGTCGCTAACTATCTCGTTGCGTATAAGCTCAAACTCACTTATGCCGCCGTAAAAGTACTCAGGCGCATCATGCTCGACAGGCTTAACGTAAGTAAAATCGACAACCCTTGACGGGTGAATTGTTGAACCTCTTACGCTGTAGGCTTCTGGCTTGAAGTAGTTAATGCTTGTTAAATCAAAGTTAACGGACTGAACGTAAACCATATCACCACTAAACACATGAACCCTTGCGCTTAATTTGTCAAATTCTTTTGGTAGTGGCCGACTAAGATCGCCACCTTTATCGTGTACGACCAGCAGAGATCGACCGAATGCAAGCATAAACTTACAAGACATTTTAGTAAGATTGTCTAATCTAGCCTCGTAAAACTCCTTATCTTTTACTGAGTCAAACTGGATGGTGTCCGATAGTGCGGCGCCAGACTTTAACCGAATAATCTTCGACCCCACGCCTGAACGGTATATTGCGCGTAGCTCATCCCAATCAACACGGCCAGACGTTATTCTATTCGTATTATGTGCATTACGGTTATTAGCCAGCTTATTAGTAAGGCTTGTTATGCCATCTGAGAACGTTCTTAACATTTTCATTATTCGACTTCCATCATAGGGACGGTTACGCCCACGGATTTATTAATCTTAGCGTGTTCAAAACGGTTCATTGGCATCAGCTTAAAGCCATCTGACACAAGGCTTTTAATATACATGCGATTATAACGAAACATAAAATACAGTGCAGATAGGCCAAGCGTAAGCACTTGAAAAATCATCATAATAAATAAATTCTTTATATCGCCGCGAAACATAGCAGGCATAAAACTGAAAAAGAATACTGTCCACGCAAAGCCAACGGGTGCGGTTTTGATTGCCCCCGTGTGCGGGTTTGTCATTGTAACCGTAGTGAATGCCATAATGATTCCTTAGATTAATTTGCTGTAGTCTACGTGATGCTTAACACCCTCTAGCGCATACCTTAGCGCATCTATGTAATGGTTGTTTGCATCCACTATGTCTGTAAGTATATCACCACTTAATCGATCTATCTTGTAACTGTAGTTTCTAAACTCTTGTATCGTCTCTTTGCATCGAGGATGAATCACTACCTTATCAAAAGATTTAATATGAGCTATACCATCTTCAACTGACCCTTTGCCCTTTTTAACTCCTTCGATTTTTGGTAGTCCGTGACGTGAGAGGTAGCTTATAGATTCTGGTCTAGCGCAATCAGAGCGGATTTTAAAGCGTGCGATATCAGGCATTTTTTTAATCAAGTATTGTGCGGTATCATCTAATTCCAAGCCAACCTTTCCAGCCTCAAACTCAATATACAGAACTCGCTCGAATATCCAAGCCTTTACCGCTGCGGTAGGGTCTTGCGAGAACCCAAAATCTAAACCATAGTAAGGGCTGCCCCATGTCTTAATCGGCTCAAATTCTTCTATGCTGTACTTGTTGTGGAATATCTGAGCATCGGTAGATTCTAAATAATCGCCTTCCCAGATATGGCGATACATTGCATCGTCCATGGTGCGTCTTGCGTTTAGCCTCTGTTCTTCGAGTACATCAGGAAACCAAGGATTATCTGTATAGTTTAATTTAGCAATAACCGAGCGTGGTGGAACTGACTGCCTAAATCTCTTGTCAACTGGGCTATTCTTTTTCTTTGGATTCCAAACTACCCATACCTCAGATAATGGTGCGCGTATTGTTGGTTCCAAATCTACCCAACTGTACTCCGGCACGTCCTCAGCTTCTTCAATTATACAAAGATCAATCTGTGCCAATGATTTTATTGAACCGATATTATGACGCAATCCCTTAAATATGAACTCAGTTCCATTATTCCCTTTTAGATAATCCACCCCCACATCATAACAAGAGGATAGCCAATCGTCGGATGCAATAGCGTTTTTTAGCTCAGCATGAAAACTGTTTTTGATTGAGTCTTGCAGCTCACGCGTGCAAAGTATTCTAAGCGGTTCAATTGCACCCCATATAGCCGCCATTTTTGCGAACGTAAAGGACTTAGCTGACCCCCTACCACCGTATGCCGCTCTGTATCTTAACTCGCCCCTAGGCTTAGCAAATATAGGTATCAGCTTAGGTGGTAGCTCAATCCTCTTTGTTGTCACTTGGGGCTACTAATTCTATGCGCGTTGGAGGTGGAGTCATGCTGCCATCGCTACTTAAATGATCTAACTTAATCGGCTCATTATACCCGTGCATTAAGTTAAGCTCTTTGACCGCTGATACTTTAGCCGACAGTTGCGCGTCCTTCTGAACCGCTATTCCTGCAAGCACCCTAACGCTATGCTCTCTTGACCATAATTGCTTGCTTTCTAGCTTTGCCTGTAATTCATTTACCCTTGATGCAACCTTGGTTTCAGCAAACAGTTTTGATGCTGCCTCGTTTACACTTTTACTGGTCATTTTAGACGTGTCGTATGCTGCTCTGTAAGCATCAGATTGATTCATCCCATTAGCTCTTGCCTGAGATGCTGCCTCTTGCTGTGCTGTTAGTTTATTTGTCATTGCTTACTCGAATAATGGAGCGTAGTGGTCGGTGCTGCCCCGCCGCTTATCGAATGGTCTCCGATAGTAGCCTGCTTACTACGCCTTGATTTTAGTGTAACCTTTTTGCCTTTATACATTCCAGCGCCTGACTTGTCTATCTCAGAAAAATCAATTAATGGAACAGCTAACATTTCCTTGCACTCCTTATGAAGAAAGTATATATACCTCAACATATTCCCATCGGCTTTTTTTGCTCCTATATCAATAAACGGCTTCATGCTCGAGCTAGAGTCGTACTTTGCGCCGTACTTTTCGCAGCACTTTTTACGCCCTTTTTGGTCTCCGCTATTTGTAAGGCTCATTACCGCAATACGCTTCCCATCAGGAAACTCGTAGATGCTTGAATTTTCTTTTATTGATGTTAAATAAAATCCACTTGCCCTGTATATAGTGCCGTCACCACAAGCAGTAGCATCACTAAATGATTGAACCCATTTTATATGGGGATAATTCTTTTTAATTTCCCGTAATGCGTAACCTATCGCCCTGCTTTCGCTAAATCTTGGCAGGTCATCACTAAAAGCCATACGGTTAAGCTCTATCATCTCACTCCATAGAGTGCCTTTTACCAAAGCCAAAGATTTTCTTTTGTCCATTGGCGACCCAAACTGCATAGCGCCTTCAAGCCGGCCATTTAAAAAAACGCCAAAATGTAAACTGCTATTCGAGACCACCTTTCCGCTATAATGTATCTTCTTTACTATAGCGTTAGCCGCCGAGGCTTTTATTGGCTTTATAAATATATCTTTAGCTGTCGCCATTTTTAAACCTTAGCCATTCATCGCATATAAGACTTAGTGCGTTCCCGTTGCTATTTTCATTTATGCCAGTATCTGAAAGAGGGCTTGTTCTTGCCAAGGTGATAGCATCGTCAACTGTTGCGGCTTGCTCGTCATGCAGCATGAATGTTTTTTGTTGGAACGGGTCTCTGTCTCCATCATTCATTTCTGGGAGCGCCGCGTCGATGTCCATCAATTTATCAAGAACATCAGAATCAAAACCGAGTAGCGATAAATCAAAATCTAGCTCGCTTAAACCCTCAACCTCAAAGCGTAGCATATCCAAATCCCAGCCAGCGTTTAATGCTAACTGGTTATCGGCTATCACATAGGCTTTCTTCTGCGCTTCTGTTAAGCCGCTCATGACGACACAGGGCACTTCATCCATGCCTAGCTTATTAGCCCCGCTCAAACGTCCGTGGCCAGCTATAATGCCGTTATGCTCGTCTATTAGGATAGGATTAGTAAAGCCGAACTCTTGAATAGAATTGGCTATCTGAGCGACTTGCTCATCAGAATGAGTTCGTGAATTGTTAGCGTATGCCGTAAGCTCGCTAGTCTTGCGTGTTGTGTACTCGTACATCAGTAAACCCACTCTCGCGTTATGTAAATACCCTCTACCGACTCCAATACCTCACCTGTAGCAGCGTTTGATAGTTGTGCGGCTACAATGTATCGGCCATCGTCTGTATCAAGCTCTGCGCCCGTTACGATTGCTTGAAATTCTGTTACTTCTACGTTAGTCGCAGTTATTGGCCTATCAACAATGGCTGTATCATCGCTTACCCTGCGTACTTGTAGTTGACACGTCCAATCGGAAACAGAGTCGCCAGTGTCTAACGAGTAACCTCGATCAAGTGATGTGCCCTTTCTTACTTTTACAAACTCAATGCTATCTTCGCACGACATGATGATTCCTTGATACGACTATTGATTTTTGGTTGCTTTTGACTTCTACCGTTTTTTTGTTGCGTGAAACTGCTACTCTTTTACTTTCTCGGCTAACCGAAACTAACTTATGATTACGGGATAAAACAATCTTGTTAGGTGATATTACCGCGCCCCGCTGTAAATACCAATTAGCATTCCAGCACATTATGGCTCCACCAAGTCAATGTCGTTGCCGCTTCGTATGACGTTTTTGGTGACCAATGGTGTTTTTGTAGTCTTTTGTAGCTTTCTGTATGTTGCGTTTCTAATCTCTTCGTCAGCCTCGAGTATATCAACAACCTTATCTAGCCCCGCAACAAATATCTGATTACGCCATACGATATCTATGCCGCCGCCGCCTGTGGTTGGATTTTTGACTGGGTAAGCACCATCTTCTCGGTATATACGCCGGTTGTCTGTCTGCTTTAAGTTTGCCTCCGTAGTATTATCAAAATACATATCAACAATACTGTCGTTTATTCTTAAATTAGCCTCATCCACTGCTGTCACGCCGCCAAAAAACTCATCTATCCCTTGCTCCGTAGATCCGTTAGCAACCCACCAAGCGTAAAACTCTGCGCCGCTAAAGTCTGCACCTACAACTAGATCAACCTCATCATTAATATAATCAGCCATAAATTTAGTAATAATGCCACCGTCCAGCCCTATGCTGTTGTAAACTGGATCATCTACCTGCTCAGCTAAAAAGCTCCAGCCGTTTGATGTTGCTATAACTGACTGCGAAAACTCTTTTTTTGCTGTAATCGTTGAAAAATAATTTATCCTTATTGTTATAAGGTCGCCGTTTGAATAGGTGGTACCATCTACATAAGTATCACTGAAAGAGCTAGTGGCCACAATATCGTTATACGGCTTAGTTCCTTTTGTCTCGTTTATTATCTCAAGTCGAGAGCCGACAACCATATTTGTTATTGATGCCAATCCCTCGATAACTGGTGTTGCAAATACAACCGTAGCCCCCGCAGCGTCGTAACTAGGCTCATCTTGCCCAAGAGCAAGCGTTATCGTCGTCGTGCCAGTTGCGGCAGTAATATTTAATTCTGTTGTGTAGCCGTTAAACGTGGCCTGACTTAAATCATAAGTTCCGCCCACACTTGAAAGCTCAATAGCATAAGTCTCTGCACCTTTGGTAAAGTCATAGCCGATTGCCGCTCCATCGGTTGCTGTCATAGAATGCGTAGTGCTTATACTATCAATCACCCTACCACCAACAAAACTAGCCCCTTTTGCGTCAATAATACCGCAACCAACGAAACTCACACCATCGCAAGGAATGCCCGTTTTCCATGTCACATCATACCCGCTCACAATCCATGTATCTGTTAAATAGGTGGCGCTGGTGCTTGACGATGGGTCTATAGCGAATGATTGCTTATCGCTCGAACGCAATATCCACGACCTGAAGTCATAAATGTCATCAGCACTGGCTTTTACTGTGTATGAGTGAGTATCTTCACCACAGTTATAACCAATTAATACATCGCTACCATCTTCGGGATATGCACTTGAATCTAGAGACGCTATAAAATGCGTCTTTGTTGTTAAGTTGCCCAGCTCTACACTTGCCGCTAATAAATCTTGTCCCGAACCCTGCGATATTTTTCTGTAAATACTAACGCCAGTGGCAAAGCTATCAGCAATTAGTTTGGGGTTTGCGGGATTTTCATCGTTGCCACCAGTGACGATTGCCGGAGTCATTACCGCCTCGCAAGCAATAAACCATCTTTGTGTCGAAACGCTAGTGGAAACAATATCTTGACCGCTGCCAGTTACAACAATGTCCGACCAATCAATAGTACCGCCTGAATCGACAAATGTTTGATCTGACATTTTACCTATTACAGTTCTTAAAACTACGTTGCCTAGCTGATCTTTGGTTATTGGTTGCCATAACGCCCAATTGCCGGAACCATCTCTAAAATAGAATAGTGGGCCATCGTCTGAATGCCTGAATGTTAGTGAATTTCCGAACGTTATTGAATATGGATATACTGACATATCAGTACTAGGTATATCTTTGCAAAGAATTTGCACAGATAAGCTAGCAGGGGTACTAACCAAATACTGAGTATAGCCTCCATACCATGTTAAATCTTGGCTGTATGCCGTCAGTCTTGATACGCTTGATATGCTCACATTAGAGGTAGGCTTGCCAAGCAACGTAGCATGTAAAGTTGTCACGTTGTACGTAGTTGGCTCTCGACTATAATCCCAAATTATTGCTGGCTTGCAGTTTGCAATAGGCTCTATATCAGCATCTGGCAGCGTATTGAATGCGATTGTGTACAATGTTGATCTTCGTGCAGAGGCACTCGCCATTCCCGAAACGCCGGTATTGTATGCCGCCGCAGGCAAGACACCGGCTGTGGGTGCATTTATAACGTCAACGTTTAACGATAAGTTATTGACTAACTCAACCCTAGCAATTTGTTTTTCGCCATAGCCATAACTAGGCGATGGATAGCCGCCGCCATCTAAGCCATAAATATGAAACACCAATTCATCCGTGCCAGTAGTCGTTACCGTTGCTGCCTCGTGATCGTATGTGGTTGCTGCATTATCTGTTCTAACTGCTTGATCAACTATGCTTGCTACATCAAAGTCACGACACAGTACCACAATAACTATCCAGTCATTGCTTGTACCCGAAACTGTGGGCGCCGTAATGTCTGTACCCGTATGCTCTATATACCAACAGCTAGTCCGCGAGAAATTGTTAGGCGCTACACCAGCTATTTCTAGCCAGTCAGGCACATTTATAGGATTATTACCACCATCGTTAGCAGCAACCAGAAGAAACACGTCACCCGTGGCCTGCGCTGCCGTTGGCATGTCTGGCACAATTGTGGAGCCTGAACTGGCTGGCGTAACAGTGGTTTCTATAATCATCGCTTTTAAAATACCGATTATTAATACAATCTAATTAGCAGACATTTTACCATAGCACAATAAAAAAAGCCCCAATTACGGGGCTAAGTAGCTTTAACAAGCTAGGAGGAATCTTATAAATTAGTTTTGCCCGATAACTACGGGGATATCTTTAAATAAATACTGACGCTTAACAGAAGCACCATCGCTGAACCGATTATACTCATAAAAACAGGGAATACCTTACCGCTTACTCCAAGTATGCCGCCTTGCGTTGTCTTTATCCTTGCCAATTCAATCTCTGCGCTAGCTGCTTTTTCTCTAACAACTTCCACCTTTTGATCTAGTCGAGACAAATCTTTTTTAGTATCAAGAAGGTCATTTTTTAGATGATCGTGACTTTTATTGCTTAGTTTTATTTCGCTTGTCAGCTCGTTTATCGGCGTTATCAGCTTTATAAGAGTATCGTTTAAACTTTTGTTAACCTCAAGCCTGTGGTCGCTAATCCTTCGGTCTAGCGCGTGAACGTGCGACATTTTTACTTGCTCTGGATTTCCATCTGACATACAAAACATTCGCTATATAAATAGGGATTGGAGACAAACTAAGACAAATTGCCATTAGCTCGTAATCTAATTTCGCCCATTCTATCATAAGTCACCGAAAATACTAAAAAAGCTAGGCATCCATACATAATCAAACTGTAATTTCCATAAAATATATTGTCGCTAATTATAACGCCCCACTCCATAAAAGTATCTTCTATAGCCAGTAAAAAATAAGCAGCTACATATAATAAATAAGGAGATGCTGTAAAATAAGATGATTTAAGTGCCAGCTTGCAAAATATCACAGCAATGTAAGCATAAAACAGGACTAAATAATTGAAATATATATCTAAATACGCGTGATAAAATATAGTTATAGACTCAATCAGTATAACGAAAGCGCACGCTAGCACTGCCTTGTTGCTTATTTTGCCGCATAACAACATAAAAACAACGGCTAGAATCTCAACTATTGGCGTATCGCCTATGCTCATTTTTTAACTACGCGAGACTTTTTCTTTTTTGGTTTAGTCATTTTATACTCCTTTCATCGAGTTGGTTTTTTCTTTTGACCCAAGGCTTGAGCCAAACCAAAAGCTAAGTATTTGAGGCACTGCCGCTGTCAATACACCTAGCAGTATATTTACCACGTCTCGCATTGAAGCCGTTATTTCTACCTCACCGGAGAACAACATATAAAGTATTACAAAATAGCCGTTAATAAAGATCGCTGATAGAACTATTTGCGGCCATATATTAACCTTAAATAACCCTCTCGCGCTGTCACGGTCTTTTGCTTCAAGTGCGAAAACGTCAATATCCAACTCTCGCATCTTAATTTTGAAGTCATGATCTAATTTTTTAAGTTCTGCAAGCTGCTCAGGGCTAGCTCCTAAGATAAAACTTTCTATATCTTTTGTGTCTTCACCATCGCCGCCCAAAAACTTTTCAGCAAGGAACTTGGTCGCAGCTCCACCCATTGGACCACCTAAAGCGACACCGATTGTAGGCGCGACTGCTTTTACTATATCTTGCCACTTCATAACAAACCCCTTTATTTAACCACATTATATCATTTCCCTAGCGCCACGAAAATGATCGAATTATCCATAACTCCAGGTTGGCACGCTCATGTCGTTTGTCGGTGTCCAAGCCAGATGCACGAAGCCATCTCTATAAGTTCCAGCGACTCTTGTAGCCCCGTGTCTCCCGCCTAAAACTTTTAATTTTGTCTCACTGAGCAAATCATTGCACTTAATATCTACAGCAAAGCACTGTTGATGATCGCCCGGCATTCTTTTTGTTTTTTCGTTTGGGTGGTTTGGACATCTGCCGCCGCTAGTTATTATCATGGGGGCATTCAAATCTTCTCGGATTAACTGTATCTGGTCGAGAGTTTCTTGTCTTACGCTTCGCTTGTCGCACTCAGAATGGCCGCAAGTACATAAAAGCTTTGGGTCACTTTTTGGGTTGAAGTTTTTGGTGTTTATCATAATTCAGCCTTTTTCATGTAAACCTTTATTGCGGCAATAGCTATGTCAGAACCTGCCGCCCATATCGCCTCGTAACCCATGCTAATCATCAAATCTAAATGATCTTGCTGGTCATCACTTACTGCGCATTGCGTCTTACCTGCATCTTTCATTTCTACCCATAGCCCACACTTACCGCTCATCGGCACTGCTATAAATAAATCCGATACGCCATTCTTAAAACCTTCTTTTTTTAGCTTATTGATTAACGCAAACTTATTACGGCCACCCAGCAATTGACCATTTGGTATAGCCATAATGCAGCCTTTATATTGTGGATATTGCATCTTAAACCATTTTACTACTGCTGCCTGGTGATCGTGTTCGCTCATATCAACTCCATGCACTGATTGAGCAAATCATATTGACTGCCATATTCACGCTCAAACTCCGCCTTATTGCCGTGTAGCGTAAACCAACGTTTAGGCTTGGCGTTATCTGCCAGCTGGTGATGAGGGTAACACAGGGGCAGCACTTTACGATGAGCGCCATCTTTCGTTCTACCGTCAATATGATGTATAGATACCTCGTGATTCTCAATACCGTTGTTCAAGCACACGATGCAACCTATCTGCGCCACCTTGTCTTGAAATTCAATGTCGGCCTTGGTTCGCGTCTTACCCCTCATCTATCACCCCAATACATTTAATTATTACGATACCAAATATTTAATTGTTAATAACAATAAACAACCTACAAAAAGTTTTGCGCTAAGCATTGCCCAGCCCACGTAATTTGCCGGAGTCGTAATAGTTACATTAAATATGCCGACCTCGTGATATGTTTGCGTTTCCATCTTCGCCCATTTTTTAATATTTTTAATCATCTTGCCCCGCCTCTATATATTTAATCCCGTTACTATCACAGTAATGCTCTAGCTGTGTTATGAATGCCTCAATCTCTTCCCTGTTGTAATTTGCTAATGATGTTAAATCGACAAGCCTTTGACCAGTGATAAAGCAAGTGTGAACCCTAAATAGCCCGAAGTTGCTTTTCATTATGATCTTTGTGGCTTCTACGCTTCTGTCTTGCTCGATAGCGATAAACTGCATAATCCCGTGGGCGTATTTAACCTGTTTATAGGTCTTTTTTGGCTTAAACGCTTTCACATCGACTTCAACCGGCTTAGCATAATCCATCGCTAATAATTCGCCGCAAAATGCCGATGCTTGAACCCTGTTTACTAATACCCGCTTCATCAATATACGTCAACAATTACGCCGTGCTTATTGCACCTTACGCGCCCCAGCTTATCTAATGCGAGAAGATACTGCCCAAGCTTTTTAGCGCTTAAACCAAGCTCGGCAGACACCCTGCGGCGACTTGGCATACAGTTATTCAACTCTTCGTAACGCTTAACAAAAGCGTATATTTTCATCATGTCGCCATCTAATTCTACATTTTTTGGTTGATCAAAATCAGGTATAGTTTTTATTTTTTTACCTTTAGAAAAAAAAGCGTTAATTTGCTCACTTAGCTTTAATCTTTCAGCGTCTTTTATTGTGTTGTGTGGTATTTCCATGTTTTTTCCTCTTGATATACGGGAATCCTTTGTTTTCGGTTATTTACTGATAACAGAGATTCTCTTGTTTTGTAGTGTTATATTTTTATATTATCCAAAGCTGCAAGCGTTCCATCAAATATTTCATATTTATCCTCACTAATAGGGTGGGCTGTTCTTATATCAATTACAGGCATTACATTAATCCATCCATCTCCAATTCTTCTAACTACTATTAAAACATCATCAATACCATTTTGGTTTCTTGCTGTAATAGGTTCAGATACAACCTCAAATTCAACACCATCGCTTTCTTGGAATATTAAGCCTTTCATATCACCCTCTCTAAACTGAATATAACAACGCATTCAATCGGAGCTGCGTCGCGTTGCTCCTTGCCCTATTAATGCAGGGTTATGAAACTACCAATTTAACCGTATTAGAGCTTTTTAGTTCTTCGCGGTATTTTTCCGCAAGTTCTAGGGGGTTAGATTGCGGTCTTGCAACAACAGTCACTCCGTTAAAGTTAAATTCCACCTTAGTTCCAAGCCTGTTTGATAGCTCGCAAACATCACAGCAAGCATCTCTAATATCTGTGCCTGCGAGCAAGTCCACTTTAATTGTTGTACTTCGTAAGTAATTCATTCTTAAGTCCTCATTTCATAACAACCGCTTTCAAATCGACGGTTGTTGTTTGGTTTCTTTTTCATAAACTATCGGCACATCTTCCCATTCGCCCCAGTCACGATCAACTGGTGTCAATGTAGGGCTGTCTATGTGTGCATCTTTCTTGCGTATTTGATGAACCCACTCACCATTTAATTTTACCAATATCCGGTGTTCTGTTTCGTAAACCA
>Ga0208134_1000433_pt1 | contig 27639 bp, 13 predicted proteins | sample VirMetDEL_Mar_31_FD_184515 | JGI IMG/M metagenome (GOLD analysis project Ga0208134, IMG submission 184515) | Aqueous microbial communities from the Delaware River and Bay under freshwater to marine salinity gradient to study organic matter... | ecosystem: Environmental > Aquatic > Marine >...
ATACATATTATTATGATTAGTTTTTTCATTCTTTTATTTTAATTGTTATATCGTGTGGCGCATATTCATTACCACCAAAATATGGGTACAAATAATACCTTCTTATTAATCCCCAATTACCTTCAGGTCTTCTACGTACAAGTGTAGTATCGTTATCTATTACTATTACATAATAAAATGTTTTTATATCAATACTAGCGTTATAAATTACATCTGTATCTATAGTTCTTATTGTTGCGGCGCTATGTCTACCTTCTTCATGTCTTAACCAGCAAAGTTCTAACTCACCATCTATATATCTCCAACCAAGGCGTATTGAATACTTTTGGTGTCTAACACCAAAATCACTCATACCATATATTTTGTTTACATCATGTTGGTTTTCTGCTATTTCAGTTTCGTATATAGCAGATTCATCTAGCATAAACTTAAATTCTATTTTAGAATTTACTGGGTGATTTATAAAACTACCTGAGCTATGTTCACCAGCTGGTATTGTATAAACTCTAAAACCAAGATCGTCAACTTCTTTTGCACATGACACTAGAAAAAGAAGTATTAGAATTTTTTTCATTAAAGTGTTTGTAGATTTGATTTTTTCTTTTTATTTTTTTTATTTTTTATTTTATTATCAGCTTTTATTTTTGCTTTAATCTCTTCTATTTTTTTATTTCCAAGATTAAGATTGTATTGACTCCAACCTAAAAACATTAATGTTCTTTCCCAGGCAGCGTGATCGTTATTAAATCCTTGTCTTACATTTTGAGTTTTGTTGTAAAGCCTGTTAACAGGTAAGTTAGTACCGGCTTCTATATAGTTTGTTATTGCTGACCATTGAGGATTATCAATATCAAACGTTTCCATTTCAGCAATTACTTTTTTATTGTAATTTAAAGTTTTTTCAGCATTTGATACTTTTCTAGCCTTAATACCTATTACTGGTGAAAAGTTCAAAGCTTCTATTAAAACAGCGCTTTCATCTGGATTATAATTAATGTCTCTTTGTCTAGCAAAAGCAATAGCAACATTTTTTAATGTAGATAAAACAGCGCCAAACATACCAGAACCTCTTAATACAGAATCAATACTACCGTTTATTAATCTTTCTTGTTTCTTTAAAAATAAATTATTGTTATCTTCTTCGTCATCACCAAACATCATAGCAAATAAAGCTGTTTGTAAAGTATAAAATATTAAGTTTTGCACCGCAAAGTAATATGTTATTCTAGCTGCGTTAGAAATATCACTTTGCATTTGCGTTTTGTTAGGTCCAGTTATTCTTCTATTTTTAATATCTAAAAATGCTTTTTTACCTAATCTATTAAACTGTGACGTTACGTTTTGAAAGTTTAATATTATTTTACCAATAAGAGAAGCTTGCTGCTTTGAAACCATATCAGGTCTTGCTGACTGCTGTGTGGATTGTGTTATGTCTTGAAAATCAACAAACGCTTTTTTCTCAGCCTCGCTTTTGCTAAGCCCATCTTTTAAATATGTGTTAACTCTATTTCTATAATAAGTAGCGCCACCTGTTGCAATCGCAATGTTATCACCAATTTGTGTAGGTAAAAATCCTAGTTCTAATAGTTTAGATATTAAAAATCTGTGAGGGTTTTTAGACTTACGCATTTCAGCGGCAAGTTCAGCACCGTTAACATCAGTTTGTATACCACCTCTTCTTTGCTTAAGCATATCAGAGTTAAATATCATGCTCCAGTCGTCCCAATATTGTTTTTGATTAGCAAAAGCTTTAGCAGCTGCAAATATATTATTGTCAGCAAAATTTATGTAATTTACTAAAGACATTTGTTGTAGTAAAGCAGATCTCATGTTAAAGAACATGACAGAACCAACAGACCCATTAACCCAGTTCATAAGGTCGTTTACCATTTTGCTTTGCCCAGTAGGTTTGTTTCTACCAGTTTTAATTCTATAAAGCATATCTTCTAACGCATCTCTAACACCTTTACCAAAACCAGCTTCTATTTTGTTTAAATTTTCTTTAGAAAATATTATATCAGCATTTTCAATAAACTCTTCAAAAAATTGAGCTCTACCAATTCTACCTGTAGCATCATCTAAATCCATACGTATATCGCCAGAATCCCAACCGTCTGTAGGATCAACGTAGGTTTCTTGTTTTGATATTAAATTTATAGTCTCTGCGTAATATTGTAAATCACCATCAGAAGTAACAATTTCAACTAATTTTTTTTGATCAATATCACTTAAACCAGGTATATCATAACCATGCTTATCCCACAAATATACTCTTATAGCATCTTGATATGTAAAATCACCATCAGGAGTTTTCTTTGTAAGCTTTTTCTTAACATCAGGCATTGCCTTGTTTAAGTTTTTATAATCTGTAGCTACAGATTGTCTAGCTGTATCATACTCTATGTTAGCTCTATTTAATGGTCTAATTAAAGCTTGTTCTAAAAACTCTCTATGAGCATCACCTCTTCTACCTTTACCCATAAAGTTGTATAATAAACCTACAAAATCTTCATGTGATGGTGGGATAAATAATCTAAACTTACCTTTACCAGCTCCACGTTTTCTAGCTTTTATAAAATCAAATCTTTTTTTAGATTCAATACCTGTTAATTCTTCTAATATATTATTAAAATCAACGTTCATTGATTCACTAAACTTAACTTTAGCTTGCTGAACTTTACGCTTGACATCAAATTGCTCTAACATATTATCTACGGCTTGCACGTTTTGCAAAGCGTCATCAGCAAAATAAAAATCATTAAAACCTTCAGCAACCTTATCAGCTATCCAAAGAGCTTTGGCTTCTGCTGTTGAGTTAGCTAAGCCAGTAATATTTTTTAAAGGTATGTTTAAACCATTAGCTTTTAAAAACGCAAATATAGCCGGTGCAGATTCTGCGGGTCTTGCTGTTAACACAAACATACTTTTTGGTCCAAACTTACCTTGTAGTTTTAAAGCTTTTTGAAATAACGGCGCTGTTTTACCATCTACAACTTTGTTAAACTCTGAAAAATCAAACTCATAACCTAATCCTAATAAATCTTGGTATGTGCTAGCGTATTGTTCTGGAGTTAGAGTACCTTTATCACCATCTGGTTTTGTATATCTAATTAAAGACTTACTAGTCGCTAAAGTGTCATCAAAATCTAAAACAGTAATACCTTTTGTAGACATTGAATACTTAGATGTTCTAGAAACATTTATTGATTTATCTAGTTTTTTTACACTTTCAACTTTTTTAGTAAGTTTAACTTTTTGCATTGCATCTATTTGGCCTCTAGTTATTTTTCCAGCTAAAAAATCTATAATTAGTTTATTTTGTTGAGCAATATCAGTTATACCATCAACACCAAAATACTCTGTTATAGTCATGTTTACTTCTGGTAAAAAATACATGTTTAAATCTATACGTTGACCAGTTTCTGGATGTACTGCATAGGCAAGTCTAACAATTGAAGCAAAACCGTTTGGTATGTCTAGCTCGCCACTTATAAGTCTTGGTACAATTAACTCGTAATAAACATTAGGCATTGATTGTTCCATTCCAGCTTTATTAACAATGTCGTCATGCGGGTGTTTTTTGCTATTTAGCAATGGGCCTTGCATATAAGATTTACCTATTACTTTCCAAACAAAATCTACTTTACCTTGCATAGCACCGGCTAACAATGATTTACCAATTAAATTTTGTGGATCAGTGTGCTCTTCAACAACTTTTTTATCATTAATTACATCACCGTTTTTGTATACTGGATAAAAACCAAATTTAGCTAAAATTCTAGTAAAAGTATTTTGATGTTTAGCAGTGTCTCTTATCAACTCAATAAACATCCAGGCGTCAGCTGGTTTACCTTTTTTAGGGTCTAAGTATGATTCAGTTGCTTTAAAAAAGCTTAAAAGCACTTCAAGTTTTTTATTTTCATCTAAAGCATCATAATCTTCTAAATAAGTTTGATCAAAACCTCCACTTACAAATTTATTTGTTTTGTATTCTTTTCTTTTACCAACTTGCTTAGTATCTGTTGCTGGTATTAACTCGTCAAAAACTTTTACTGTCTGAAAAACTCCACCAGCTTTGTTTTCACCACCGGTAAGAGTGCTTCTTAATATGCTTCTAAACTGAGGGTGTTGTTTTAAAAAATCTGTTACAACCCTAGTAGCGCCTTGTAATATTGTTTCGCCAGTTGGCTCTCCATCAATCACAAGATCTGCATTTAAATCTCTTGTAGAGTATTCAACTGTTTCTCCTTCAGAGTTTTTTCTTTTCTTTTTTATTAATGGTGCTAGTTTGTAATTAATTATACCGCCTAGTTCTTCTAAGCTTAACTGATAAGATTTTTTAAAAGCTTGAGAAGATTCTTCTAATGTCATTTCCGGGTTAAGCGAAAACATAACGTCAGATTTACCGTCTTGTATGCCTCTTATAATATCTCCAGTTGTTTTATCATTTTTAGCTAACTTTTGTCTTACGGCTTGATTTGTTATCATTTTACCAGTAAGATTTGCTATAGCTAAAACTCTTGCGGATATATTTCTGTCACTACGTGTTGGCTTACCATCTATAATACCAAATGTTTCTAAAAATTGTTTTTTAGTTATATTGTTTTTTTCTTGTATTGCTAATCCAGATGTACTACCTGTTTTAGCTGCTTTTGCTCTATCTGTCTTTGTGTAAAAAGCTTTTAACAAAGTGTTAGGAATACCTGTTGCAGTACCACCTGTTGTTGCACCTTCTGGCAACATTGCTATTAATAAATCTGCATTTTTATTAATAAACATTTGCGCAGCTTGCAATTCCTTTTTAGTTAAATTAGCTAAACTTGTAATTTTTTTAGGAGCTATACCAAACAACTCACCTGTAATTTCAGGTATTTGATTTTTTAAATTTTTAAAGTTTACACTTGAAAGATCTAAACCAGAAACAATACGCTCTATAGCTTTTGCAATTTTTTCTGAAACTCCCAACCTATCAGCTATTACAATTTTCTTTTTTCTAGGTTTAGTTTTAACTTCAGTGACTACTTCTTCTGCGGCAACACCTTTAGCTTCTGTTACGTCTTGTGTAAACTCTTCACCTAAAACTCTTCTTGATGCTTCAATAGCTCTTGCTGGTAAAAACTTATTTATATAAGCAGCTAATGGCACGCCAGAGTCTGGTTTGTAATCTCTAATTAAATCTAATATACCTCTTTGCCCTATTTCTATTTCACTCATTAAAAGCTCTCTATCAAAATTAGGCGCATCTCTACGTTTTTCAACTATTTTACTAACTATAGGTTTAAATTTTTCAATAATTTCAAAAGCTCCATCTACGCCTTTTTCTTCAAATATTTGTTGAACTTTTTCAGAAGCTTCTTTAGAAAATTTAGTTTTTGTTTCTCCACGTTCTAGGCCTAATTTTTTTCTTCTATCTATTCTTCTTTTTTGCAACGTACCCATTTCGCCACCTTCATATCCTTTTAAAAAACTAGCTAAATAAACTGCAGCATCTTTAGGTGTTTTTATTTCATAACCTTTGTCAACATTTATTTCACCACCATCTACAGATGGTAAACCAAAAACACCTCTTAAAACGTTTGGTATACTAGGTGTTAGTTTTAAAAGGTTAGCTTGCTCTTGTTTATTTCTTATAAAATAACTTTGTATTTCTTTACTGTATTCGTCGTAAAATATATCTTCGCCTTTAGGAAACTCACCTTTAATATTGTAATTACCTAATGCTACTTGAATTTGTATAGCTGATTTATGTGCTTTTGGAAAATTCTTTTCCATGTAGTCAAATAAATTTTTACCATAATTTGTTATGCCAGCCGTGTCAAAAGCAAGTGCGTCTATAGCATGACCTACTTCGTGTGACAATGCTGTACCAGCTAATATATTACCTTCATTAATAGCAGCGTCAGCAGCTTTTTTATCTCTAACTATATATTTATCACCCACAATAGCAGCGTTAGCTTTACCGCTTCTAACAAGACTTACAACTTGATTAGACTGCCCTTCATATTTAGCTAATATTTTTTGTATTTCTGATTTTTTACTTTCTTTAGATCTTGAAGATTTATTTATTTTTTCAATCTCTTGTTGAGCCAACTCATCGTAAGCTTGCATTATCTCTTCTTGAAGCACATCATCAGTTGGAGCTGCAACAGTAGTAACATCTTGCAACCTTACGTCTTGTAGTATTGAAGCTGCTTTAGAATTGTCCTTATTGCTAATAACTACATTTTTTGTGATACGATCTTGTAAAACAGCTCCAAGTTGATAGTAAAGATCGTTTTCAGCTTTTAAATTTCTTCTTTTTCTTTTTTCTCCTTTTTTTGTTTTAGAATTAGAAAAACCACCTTCTCCATATACAATTGATTCTACCAAGTCTACAGCGTCAGGATTATTTCTACCAACACCAATCCTAACATCGGCTAAATAATTTTTAAACTCTGTGTAAACAGCTATTGCTTGCTCTTTGGTTGTAGCGTTTTTTAACTTTGGATTTTTCTTTATTAGTTTTTCTAATATTTTTTCACCTCTAATACCTAAATTTTTAACGCTATTAGTAAAATCAACTTTGCTTAAAGCTTCTTTTTTTATTTCAAGAGCTGAGTTGTATTTTTTCTTAAACTCAAGAGCTTTTTCAGGATCTAAGCTTTTTGCATACTCTTGAATTTTTTTATTTTTAAGTTTATCACTTAATGTAGGGTCAATACCCGCTTGTGCAATTAAATCATCTAGAATTCTACCGCTTATTATAAGGTTGTTTAGATCTTTACCTTCTAAAGACATAGCACCAAGTTCCATTTCACCACCTAACATTCCAAGTTTATTATACAGCAAGTCACTTCTTTTTGACATTAAACCATCGTAAGTACTTTGGTAATCAACATCGCTCGGATCTAGAGCTTTTAAGTCAGCGTCAATACCTTGTAGTTCTTTTTTAATCTTATTGTATTCTGCTTTTATAGGTGCAGTCGCCATTTGAGTCATTACCGTAGAGTATGTTGTTCCAGTACCAACCATTGGACCTGAAATAATAGCAGCATCAATTGCAACTTTTTTTCCACCAGCAATAAATTCTTTTGAATCAAAATCTCTGTTAAGTATATTAACATCGGCAAGAACGTTAGAAACATAAATTAACTCTTCTTCAAGAATTTCTTTAGCAACACCTTTGCTTATTTCTAAAACACCACGTAACGTTGCCTCGGTGTTTTCCATAAATATTCTTTTTGCTAAATCTTTAGTTGGATTTGCAAATCCACCTACAGCGTTGGTAAAGTTTGAAGCACCTATGTATTTTGTAAAAAATCCTTCTGCTACAAAAGCAGTGCTAACAGACCCAAACTGCTGCCAACCGCTATAGTCATTATCTGCTATAAACTTATTTAGCTCTAAACTTATTTCTTGATATTTTTGTTTTGGAATTAAATTTTTGTGTTTTTCTAAATCATTTAATGTTTGTTTAACATCTTCAACACTATCTTCTAAGTTTTCTAACTCAAATCTTTTTTCTCCACCACCATTAAAAGCAGCCACACCAGCAATTGTCCATTGAGTAGCTTTTACCCCCGCACCTAAACCACCAGCAATACCAGCAGTAGCAAGACTTAAAGTTGTAATAGCACCATTATCAGCATAAACTTGAGCGCCATACTCTAAAAATCTTCCTTGTGCAATAGCCTCTCCAGCTGTTAAATCAAAAACACCACCATATTTTTTATCGTAACGTTGTTGTATTAAGTTTTGCTGTTTTATCGCTTCGTCATTGCCAAACATAACAAAAGGTGATAAAACTAATTTATCCCAACTATCTCTATTAGCTTGTCTAAGTCTACCAAAAACACTACGGCTTTTTGCAGCAACTTTGCTAAATTCACCCCCACCAACACCTAAAGATTTTTCTTGTGTAATTATATTAGCGTCTTCAACATCTAAATCGTTTGATGCAGCCAAGTACAAACTCCTGTTTAAATCTACAGTGTGAAGCCAGTCATTAATTAAATTAGTATATTTAGAAACTTGCTCTTTGTTAGAACCTTTAAGAGTGTATATTCTTAAGTTTTCATCAAAATCAATACTTGTAACACCATTTTCAACAGCTTCTTTAATAATATTTTTTTGTTGTTTTTCTAAAAGCCTTAAATCATTACTTTGTTTAACATTTAAATTTTTTCTTTGATTTTCTAAAAGAATTTTTATTTTATTTCTTTCAACATCACTATTATAAGCGCTTGTTCTAACAATGTTTTCTAGGCTAGAGTCGTCATATAATATTTTTTCTATATTAGTATGAGTACCTGTGTGCGCATCCACAGTGGGTTTCATTTCAAAAGCGACTTGCGCCTGTCTTTCTAATTTAAGAGTGTTGTGCTGATCTTCAGAAAAACTGCTTTTAGAATAGTTATACATAAAGTCTGATATACCGCCGTTAAGTTCAGCTGTTCCTCTAAAAACCTCTTTACCTTCAATCTCGTCAAAAACAACATATGTTGACCCAGTATAACCACCTGTTTCTTTTGTTATTTTTAATCCAATTTTTTGATACATTTTTTGTAATCTATCAAAACCTTTAACATTTCTAATTCCAACGCTCGACGAGTCACTTAAGTCTGGGTCATAAGCATTTGGCGCCCAGTCAGTATAAACACCTACATACTTGTTTTCATTTTCGTATCTATCTTCTGCAAATTTTATAATTTTAGCAATTTGCTCTTTAACTTGTTTTTCACCACCACCAAACAAAACACCACTAACACCTTCACCACTTGTCATAGGTTGAAGATCTATTGTCATTGCATCCATACCTGGTATTTTAACAATTGACTTATCGTCCCAAAAAAGACCAGTGTCTTTAACTACAACATTACTATTTGGTAGTATTTCTGTTACCCACTGGCTAAACTCATTTTCATTATACTCTGCTATTACATCAAGATCTGTAGACTGGTTTTTATATACAAGTTTGTTTTTAATTTTGATTGCATCATCACCAGTAAAAACATTTATAGACTCGTCTTTATTTTTAATAGAAAAAGTGTATGGTTGTAAAAAATCATCATTACTTTTTTCAGTCAAACCCTTTACTTTCATTATGTTCATGAAATTTTCAAACTCAATATCTTGCGACTTGGCAGATTCTTGCAAATCTTCTAAAGTATATGGTTGACCGTTTAGTTCAAACATTAATTATCTTTTTTTATTTTTAAATACTTTAAATATTTTTTATAATTATCAGGGCTTAAGCTGTTAACTTCTTCAATAGTTAAATCTCCAAGAGATCTAATTTGACCGTTAATATAAACTTGACTTTCTTTTTCTATCTTTTTTGCAGCTTGTCTGTCTTGTTCAGATATTTCTAAATCATTACCACCTGTTTGCGCACCTTTATATCCAAGGTCAGGTCTTAAAACTCCTATTGCCGATGCAACTTGATCTTTAGTTTTTACAACGGGTTTTCCTTCTTCATATAAATAATACTTGCCATTTTCTTTTTTATAAAGAACTCCGTTCCAAGCTTGATGGTTAGGAAAATCTTTATTACTATTTAAAAGATTAATTGAATAATCTATAGCTTCTTTTGATACAGCTTGCTTACCTATTGTGTAAGTTCCACCTTTGTTATTTTTGTTGTTACGCACTTTTATATTATTGTTTAACACAGCTCTACCGTCATTAAATTTAGACTTTACATAACCTTCAATATAAAACTCTGTTGCTAGTTTTTTAGCTGTATCATAATCAAAGTTTTTACTATGTATATCTGTTAAAGCTTCAAATAAAACAGTTTTATTTTGAATACCCGCGTCTAATCCTAAGCTTTTTAAAATAGCAACCATTTCTTTATTGTCGTTGGTTTCATCATCATCAAACATTGTTGCTAAAGCATCGTAATAAGAAATCTCTCCTTCAAAATTCTTTTTTGTAAGATTAGAAAATTTACCAGGCGTGCTCATTAGTGAGTTGACAACATCTATTGATGATTTTTTAACATCTTCAAAAGATTTGTTTATGTTTTCTTCTTTAAAAGCAAATTCTGAAACATTGTTCCCAAGCTCACCCAAACCAATTCTAGGGGTGTCGTCTTTAAGCTCAATACCATCAAACAAGTCTGTTACACTTTGAAAATCACCGCTATTAACACTAACTTCTAACTTATTGTTTTTCCATTGAAAATCTAAATTTCCATAGTCATTATCTTTATGCCATATTTCTTTAAAAACATCGTAAAAACCAGCATTAGAGCTTCCAATATTAATACTACCGTCAATATAAGCTTGGCCAAACTTTGAAAAACCGGCGGCTAACCCGTTAATTTCAGTAGCTATTTGCTCTATTTCAAACATAATTTCTTTTTCCTTATCAGCATCTCCATAAACAGAAAGGTATTTTTGTTTTAAATCTTTTAACTTTTGTACGTTAGCCTCGTGCATACCACCTAACTGCTCGCTAGATCCAGATAGTTTTCTTAACATGCCTTCTACTTCACCAGCTATACTATTAAAACCATCATCTTTTGCTTTTTCTTTTTTGCTAATAAAGTCAATTATACCAGTTGTAGTTTTTGATATTATATCAAGTTCGGCTTCATAAAACGGAGTTTTATCAATAACTTTTCTTGATCTTGCCTCTGCTAAAGATGCTTGTATTAAACTTTGATCTGCTGCCATTTTTTATTCTTTTAATTACTTAATATGGTGTGTAACTTCCTCCTTCAAATTTGTTTGTTGCTTTATTGTAAGTTGGAAAAGTTGTTTGACCTACTGTACCTACAATATTACTAATAGATTGTGCATTTGCACTTGCGGCAGAAGTACGAGCACCCATAACATTTTTCTGTGCTTGCGCGTAAGCTTCATTAGCGCCTGTAGCCTGACCAAAACGTATACCAAGCATAGTTGACTCTCTATCAACGTTCATGTTTTGTAATAACTGGTCTCCTTTTTGAACTTGCAACTGTCCTTGAGCGGCCATTCTTTGGTTAGCAGATTCTTGCTGACCTATGCTTGCAGATATTCGCTGTGTTTGAAGTTGACCTTGATTTGCAAGAGACTGAGCAAGACCAGCTATACCACTACCACCTGCAGCACCTCTAAGACTTTGCATTATGTTAGATCTTTGCTGTTCACCTTGCTGAGCTTGAAATTGTGCTTGCTGTTGGTTTACAGTTAGATCTTCAAAAACGTTCTCAGCAAATGGGTTTCTAAACTGCTGTGCTTTATACACGTCCATCTGTTCATTTAAAACTTGTCTTTGTTGTTGTCTTTCTTCAAAAGCTCTTTGAGCTTCTGCTTGGGCAGCTCTAATATTTCTTCTACCTGCTTTAGCAGTAGCTATACCTCCTATTACAGAAGCAGCTAGTGGGATCCACCAAGCCATTAGTTATTTATTTTTTTTAAATTCATAATGTATTCTTTATCTATTTATAATTACACTCTTTATGTGTTATTTACTACTTTGAACTATCTCTGAGTTAACAGAGAAAAGCTCAGCTTTTGATGTTGAATTATTTTTCATTTTAACGCTAGCGTAGTAACCTGTCAAACCAGATGTTTCAACAGCGTTGTTTTTAGAAAATAACAAGAAATTAGCTGTTGTTGTTAAGTCAACACTACTTAAACTTGTTGTTACAGTTATAACACTAGTTTCTCTATTTACAGCGCTTACAGTTCCTATTTCTACAATGGTTCCTAGCTTGTCAAAACCACCAACAGCACTTATAGGCGCGTAATAAACCTTGTCTAACACGCTTAATGATTCGTTTAATGTTGTATTACCTAATGTTATTGTTGCCATATTATGATACTGTTAATATACTATCTAAGTTTATTGTTATTGTGTGATCTGCTGTTCCAAAGTTAGTTATAGCAAAGTCAAACGCTAAGTTTGCGCTTCTACTACTACCTGTAAATGTAAGCGCAGTGTCATCGTCTAAAGTTTGTGACGCAGAAAGAACCACTGTATCACCATCTGTAACACTGCTTACAGATATACTGCCAGTAGCTGAATTTATACCTTTACCACTTACAGTTGTCGTACTACCGGCTTTTATACCAGCAGTGCTATCAACATCAATTGTATCACTACTTATATCACCATTAACAAGAGTTGTAACAGGTGTTAGCGTTGCTGCGTTTATAAGAAAACCATTTTCATTTTCTTCTAATCCTAACACTTCAAACTCGCAGCCACTAATAGCTTTACTAGTAGAAGAACCACCATAAGAAAAAGTTAAGCTAGCGTCATCAGCCATACCACCACTACCCTGCGCGTTTTGCGTAACACTTACGGTTACTGTTTTGTTTTCTACATTTACAACTAACACTCGCGGAGCACCAGTAACGCCAGTACCTGTCAAAGTCATTCCTTCAACTAAACCATTTACGTCGTCTAAAGCAACAACTGTTCCTTCTGCTTGGTTTCCGTTTTTAACTTTTACAACACTTGATCTAAAATCTAACTCAGCCATACCGCCAACATTAGTAGTGTAACCTCTTGCAAATGTAAAAGAGTTTGCGCTTAAAGCAAAATCAAAAGAAATATTTTTTTGCAACCTTACGTTAGAGTTTCTTTCACCAACGAATGTTGTTGTTGCATATTTTGGGCTACCAGAGTAAGAGCCGTCGTATGAGGAACTTATAGAGGTTAACGATATAGTAATTGCTTTATACTGATTTATTACTAAGGTATTTTTTAAATCATTTGTAGAGTCTTGTATAACGCTACTTAAAGTTGTTCCTTTTGATACAACAGGTGAAAGCTCTACGGTGTAAACATCATCAGAGCTCACGCTTGGAAAATGCAAGCTACTAACAAAAGAGCCAGTAGATCCTATTAGTTTATCGCTTAACTGTGTTGCTGACGACGTAAATGTTGTAGAAGAAAAGTCGTATGTTTTACTATCACTACTTCTAGTTACTTTTAAATTAAAACGTGCTGTTGTACCACCTTTTACAATAAAACTTCTAACACTACCACCAGAGGCAATATCACTTGTTTCAAGTTCAAAAGACGTAATTTCAACAAGAGCATTATTGTATATGTTTGTTGCAGCCGGAAGTTCTTCAGTTTCATGGCTAAACAAGATTAAATCACCAAAAGAGTTTATAGTGTTTGTGTATTTTATTAAAAAAACTTTTGAAGTAACTCTGTTTTGAGAATCTTTAACAACCGTTTCTGTTATGTTGTAAGCAGATTTGTTTGTGGCTTTTAGTTTGTATGTAGGTTCTTTAGCATAATAACAACTAGTAGAAGGTGTAAATGTTACTGTTGCAATTGTAACCTCTACACCACTGTTAGGCGTTAAAACATAGTTAGTTATTGTTTTAAACCCAGTAGTCGTTGTGTTTGCGGTTACACCACTTCCAGCAGCTATAGATACTGTGTGTTTTGTATCTACCGTAGTACATGTGTTTAAGTTTATTGATAATGCCATATTATATATCTTCTGCTGTTATTTTACCTAGTCCTTGCACGGTAAATTCACTAGTGTCTAAATTACTCAAGCTTGTAGTATCGCCTTTTATAAAGTTAAACCACTTACCTTCTTTTTCTATAAACTCGTTTATACTACCAGTCTGTTTATCTGTTGCTATTGTTTGTGCTTCCCAACCAGCAATGTCAGAGCCTATATTATAATAGTTGTCTGTGTCGTCTGTATTTCTAGGTATTTTAGACTGCGTACCCTCGTAACTTAAATTTTTAAAAGTTTTTATAATATCTGCACCATCGTTTAAAACTAATGTTACATCAGAATTATATTGAGCGCCGTAAAAGTTATTGTGAGTTGTGTTTTTGTGATGTAGCCAAACTTTTGAATTAGTTGTACTATCTTGAATTCCAAATGTGTAGTAGTTGTTTGCAACACTCAAGCCTTGGCTTGGTATAAATGATTTAAAACTAGGCCAACCTTTAGCGCTTTCGCTAAAAGAAACTGTGTAATTCGATGAGTTTGATATAGTAACGTTGTATTCTTTTTTGTCATTATCATAACTACCTAACACTTTTGTAGCATCTTTTAAGTTGTCTTTAAACCAACTTTTCATACCGTAGTCAGAAATAGGCGTTAAACCATCCATTGACAGTCTAAGAATAGCACCTCTTTGTTTATCTGCAAAATAAACTCTATAGTTATAAGCTGCAAAAGATTCTGGGTTTTGTGATATACCATAGTTACCAGCGAAAGGTATTGTTTGTCCTAGAACGTTTTCAGTTGCTGTTAAGTTTGTATTACCATCAGCATTAAAAACAGCGTCTTTATTTGCTAAAATCCTTAAAGATTTATCTTCACAAAGTGTTAACAAGTCTGAGTTTCTGGCGTAAAGTTTTTGTATGCCACCATATTCTGGGTTTATGTCTTTTGTAATTTTTTCTGCAGCTATAAATTGACTAGTATCATTCACACCGCTAATTGAGTTGTATAATCCAGAGTATATTAAACCATATTTTCTATGCTCTTCATTATACTCTCCTTGTAGTGTTGTAGATACTATAGCGTTTTTATCAACAAAAACTTGGTTAAAATCATCTTTAATTCTGTTTGATTCAACACCGTTGCCAAAGCTATAACAATTAAACCAAGGTAGCTCGTGCTGCATACCGTGATCTCCAACGCTTATAAAATCACTAGCTTCGTAATAAATATCTAAGCCTTCATCTGTCTTAGGTTGTGTTTCAAAAACCGCTGGGTTTGATGATATTATTTGATTTTCTTCGTCTAAAGATGGTTCTAAAAACTCAATAAATTGCCTAGTGTTTTCATCCATCTCAGTAGAACTATTAGACGATGTTGTATTGAGAGGTTGGTAGTTACCACTAAAACCAGGGCCGTCAGTATTTGTAGCCCCAGTAGTAGCATTTTCAATTTCCATTATCCAAGTAACTCTTCTGTTTGTTGCATAACCAAACCTTTCTAACTCTTGATTGATAGTATACTCACCGTTAATACCATCACTTAAGTGATTAGTAACTGGTGCATTTGTTGAGGAAGTGCTACTAAAAAATACTAACTCACCACCATTGTCTTTAACCGCCATTTCAATTTTACCATCTAAATGCTCATTGTCATTTCTTATGTCAGAAGCAAAAAGAGCTCGATTAGGAGCCAAATCAGTTGTGCCTGGGTAAAAATTGTTAGGGTTGTTCATGGATGTAGAGCCTGGGTTTGCTGCAATAGCAATTGGATATTCATGAGCTGGATTACCTAAATGACCTTTTGCAAAAGGCCAAGGCGTGTGGTTATACCTTCTTTCTTGTTTTATTTTTGTTATTTTGTATACTGTTTCTGTAGCATCACCTGAAAATCTAAAAGACGAACCGGTACGAAGCCTTGAAACAAAAAGCTGCTCTGCGCTGTGATTGTCGTTGTTTGGTGAACCAACAGACCATGCGGTACTATATGCGCTGGCATTTTCAATATCAGCAAGCGCAACGTTGGCTTGAGTATCTGCAGCCCATATTTTAGCATAAGATAATTCCATGTAAAATTTACCAGCTGTAAAAAAATTGTCTGCATTTCCTTGCTGATCAATTTCACTACCTGTTGCTTGAAAAACACCTCTACCAAACCTTCCTGGTAAATTAGTTTCAAACTGCCCATTACCTACTTGACCAGCCGTAGGATCTACTCTATCTAAATCTTGTCTTCTTGTAAACGATGCGTTGCTAAGATTAAAAGTTGGAATATTATACCCATGGTTCCAATGGCCTGGGTCTTGAAAAGTACCGTTGTTTGGATCTTCATTTCCGAGTGGTTGTGTTCCGCAATAACCAACATTATCTATAAAAAAGTCTGTTCTTGTTTCGTTATTATCTGGAATAGTTTGAAAAGTAAAAGTACTATATTTTAAAAACTTCAATAATCTACCCCATTTGTGAACAGCATATTCTGACATTACAAGATAAAGATCACTACCAGGGGCTCCACCTGGAATATCTTTTACAACACCTCTACCAGTAGAAAAACTACTGTCACCAGAAGTGTCCCAAAAATAACCACCTTCAGCCGCTCCTATCCAAGGATATTTTGTACCGCCACCATGTGCAATGCTTCCGTGAATAATACCAATACCTTGTGCGACTGGGGTAGCATCATCAACTTTAAGTCTAACATCATTACTACCACTACTTCCACCGCTTGCAGAATCTTTTTGATACCTAGTGGCTGTACCAATACCAATACCAGCTATAGCATCATCAGAAGAATAAAAAGCCTCAGACCTTGCTGCAATTGCAAAGCTTGCTTGCGTTATAACGGCTTGCGCTAAAACAAATTGAGATAAATTGTTGTCTAACTTTAGTTTTACAAAAAACTTACCAGAAAACTCTGGTCTATCTACAAAAACTGAAGTAGCAGCGGTAACAGTAACCCCAGTGTTAAAGCTATTATTACTCATAATCCAACTAGAATCCGCGTCTGTTATTGGGTTTTTTAAATGTAAATAATAAAAGTCAATACCATTAACATCTATAAGTTCAATAAAACTAACTTCAAGCCAATCAGTTCTTATATTGCCACCGTCAAAAAATCTTAAAACTAAATTTTCTAAACCATCTAATGGAGGACAATTTTCATCATTTATCCATCTTGGTTTTCTTATTGCTAAAACTTTTTGGTCATCAACAGGTCTATAGCTTGCATCTGTAAAAACACCATTTAAAGTACCACTGCTTGAAGTAAGACCGTCTGCAGTACCAAGTTCGTCTCTTGTTTGTTTAATATAAAGTGGAGCTTCATTTTCAATGCCTAAAACTTTATATACAGCGCTTTCGCTTTGAACAAGACCAGCGTCTAATTGTTTTTTCAATACTAAATAAGTTTCTTCTGTAATTTTATTTCTTTCAAACGAAGGAAAAGAAACCCAAGCATTACCATCTGAAGAGCTGTATATTCTGTCAACAGCTAGGTTGTAATACTCTGAAGAGTTTTCTTTTACAAAATATTTAAACTTATGAGCAAAAGAAGGTATTTCATTTTCAAGTTTAACATTTAATGAATTTTCATTATCAGCGCTATATTTTTTAACTTTTACAGAAGCAGATTTACTTGTTAAGACTGGTGTTTGTCTACCAAACTCATCAGCATACACAACGCCTATTTGATAATTTCTTTGAGATTTTATAGATTTTTTATTGTTGTCTTTTAATTTTTTACAACTTATATTTGATATTTGACCGTCAAACCCTTCGCCTGCAACTGCGTTTGTTGACTGTATATTAAATGCAGTGTTATCGCTAAAAAAATTGTCTTGAACTCCACCATTTGTTTGGCTTAAAGTTATTTTAAACTCATGATCACCATTAGAATCAAGTCCACCAGCATCAGCTCTACCAAATTGACTGCTAGTTACCAAAGTTACTCTTAAATTACCTTGTGTTCTATTTTTAATTTTAAACTTAACAATATAAGTAGCATCGTTTTCAAAAATTAAATTTTGAGAAATTTTATCATTTTTTGCAATACCTTTAGTTAATAATGGCTCAAATCCACCACCTAAAAAAACTCCAGTTTCAAACGGTATAGGCTTCCAGCTACTATCTGCAACCCAGCCATCAAGATTGTTACTAGCTGTAGCGTTAAAAGCCGTTGCTAAATTGTTTTTCAACATTTCTGCTCCTACTTCTTTCCTGTCTTTAATAAGAATATTCATTTCAGGCTTAATAACACTACCACTATCGTTTTTTAAATCATAATTTTGCAAATAGTTGCCGTAAACTACTCTATTACCAATAACACTTTGAGCTAAAGCTTTTCTAGGCACAGCGTCCCAAGGTCTTAGTATTTGGTTAGAAGGAATAATAGAGTATATATTTTCAGAGTTTATTTTATACTCGCCGTTAAAAAACAAACTATCATTTATAGTATTCCAAGAATTTACACCTGAAGCATCTATATCTCTTTGCGTAATATTGTCAACAGTATATATAACTGGAGAGTCAGATTCTTTATATAAAATATCTATTTGAACAACCTCACCAGGTATGTCGTAAGGTATAAAATCTTTTATTATTACTTCCTTAACAGTGTTTACCATACCAGAATTAAAACCTTGCAGTTGGTCATATAAAAAATCACCTGGTTTAAAAGCTATTGTAGAAAAAGGAGATATTGTAGAATATTCTCCATTTTTATATTTCCACCTAGTTGCAAATCTTACAAACTTTTCGGTAAATATAGTTGAATCTCCTTCCGGAAAAACATTATAAGCTAATGTCCCAGAAGGCGTGTTGGACATAGCTAGTATTTCAATGTTTAAGATATTAGTTCCTTGGCCAATTACTTTTGCTCTTACATGGTTATTTTCGGTAGTTGGTATTATATTGTTACCAAGCAATACAACATCACCAGGGTTATAAATGCCTAATTGCATGAACGGATAAATTATAAGAATCGCGGTATCACCAACAGTTAAACCATTAAAATTTGTTGAGCCAACAACTTGAGTGCCAGGTTTTATTTCATTTGTTATTATTATAGGAGCTTCTTTTGGTCCTTTTTTAATAACTAAAACATCTTCTTCCTTTACAAAGACATCGTCTGCTAGATCAATATTTCTTTCACTAACAACAAGCCTTGTGTTTTTGTTAAGATTTGTAGGCTCGGTACCAGCTATTGAGTTTGAAATGTTTATTTTTTTAGGCTCTGTATTGTTGTCTGTCCAGAACAACAAGTCGTCTACTATATTAATACCAGTTATTAATTTTTCGCTATCAAATCTTAAAACTCTATTTTTAAATTGCCCACTAGCTATATCTAAATCGCCATAAGCACCTGGAACAGCCCAAGAAAATTCTAACCAACTCCATGTAGCAAGTCTAACGCTGTCAAAACTAACAATATTACTTAAGACTGTTATTTGTCTCCACTCATCTTCACCAGTAGTGTTAACAAATTTTATATACATGCCAGTTGATAAATTTGTTGTAGAAGTTAATTCTACGGCAGTGTAGCCAGTAGCGACACTACCAGTCCAATCACCACTGTCTGGAGTAGGATGTTGTTCTAACCAAAAGTCTATAAAAACAGGTATTACCTCGTGAGCGTCTGCTGTCGTGTGTGTTGTTCTATATATAGCGTCTTTAAAAGTTTTTATTGGTGATCCTGGTGACCCTGGGTTTTGGTTCCAACCACTACCACCACTTGATACCAACCAGTATGCACAGTTATTTTTTTCATCAGCAATAGCACCAACACAAACCCCGCTGTCAGTAGATAAATTTGTTATATTTTGATTATCCACACCAACTAAAGCAGTGTTACCTAATAAGTTTTGAACAGAGCCGACCGCATCTTCATCTGAAGTTGATACCTGTATGTTATTGGCGTCAGTGTACTGTCCATTAGGAACTAGTCTTTCGTCAAGGTCTTTGTTCATTTTACCATCAACGAAATTGTGCTTAATCTCTGGCATGTATTAGTGTTTTATATGTTTAGACTTTCCTCTAAGTATTTGAGTTAATTCTTCTAATTTTAAATTTGATAATCTTAGTTTAGCTGTTCTTACAGCTGCAAACTTATCTTTTTGAAATCTACGAACTATATATTCTTGCACATTTGCTTTAGTTGACATTATAGCGTATGCTATACACTTGTACATTGCCTCTTCAGCAAGCTTATGCACTTGCATTTCAGCATCTGTACCTAAGCTGTCACTTATATATTTTAAAGCTACAGTTTTTCCAGAAAGAAAAGAGCTAAAGTGTATTTTACCTGTAAGTTCATCTATATAAAAAGATCCATTATTTTGCGCGTGTTGAGGTTCTATACCATATCTTTGACCCTCAGCAACCCACTGTGTGTCGTCTTCATAATCATCTGTTGTTGTTGATGAAGTATGTGCTTTGTAGGCAGTCCAAGTGTCAGAGTCTGTTGTTGTCAAATTATCACCTGTAAACTGATAAACTCCATCAGCGTTTTGAGTTATAGCTGTTGGGTTTGAAGTTTTAATAGCAGGGTATAACACATGTTCTATACCAGCTGAATCTGACCAGGTTAATTTAACATAATTTACATAGTCTTGTGGCAGTACCATTTGTAGTGTAGCTGGTACTTCTATTTCTTGTGACTTTGTAGATTTAAACGTGTCAAAAGAAAGTTCTTGCAAAGCCCTTTGAGCGTGAAAAGCAACATCAGTTCTTTTGATTTTTGATATTATTTTATCTTCACCAACATAAGCTATTATAAATTGATTAATAATATCATCTAAAGATGTAAACTGGTAAGTACCAAAACTTGATCCTTCGTAATAACTTTTTTGTGTAGTTCCGTCTAATAATCCCATTTACTATTGTTTTTGTTGATTAATTTTTGATGATTCAGCGGTTGATGCTGTTTGTATAAGTAGGGTGTCTTTTATAGATATACCAGCTAGTTGTAATATTTTTGTTACTAAATTGTTTTCTTCAGACGCGTGTAGCTCAAAATCTTGTAAATCACTAGCGCTACCATTGTATAAAGCCTTATAATCACCGCTAACAGTGTAAGTCCATTTTACAGTTGCTGGTTTTTTAATATAATTATGAGTTACATCTGCTGTTATACTACCTGCTGGAAAACATTTTATTTTAGAAACACCAGCTGCTGTTGGAGTTTCGTGAATATAAACAGGTCTTTTTGCTGTAGGGCTAGTTAATGGAGAGTTTTGTATATATTGAAGATCTTGTTTATTAATTTTTTCTATAACTACTTGAGGTGTTCCACCACTGTAGAAAACAGTTCCTAATCTATAAAGGTCCGAGGCTAGTGTACCGTTATTACTAGACATTGACACAGCGGTTTTAAATTTTTCAAAAACAGCTATTTTTTCATATAACAAGTTAATCATGTCAGAGTACTCGGTGCTATTACCAGATATTCTTCCAAACTGGTTCATATCATAGAAATATTGCTCAAATATATCCATCTGAGCTTGATTAGCAAATAAGTTAAATTCTTGAGGTGTTATATATCCTTTTTGCTCTTTGTTAGCTATTGCTAATACTTTTTGATATACGTCGTTTATAATTACTGCCATATTTTTTTATTGTAGTTTGCGATCGCTCCGTAGAGCGACCGCTTCTACAGTTTGATTAATTTAATCGTTTTTCTATATTTGAATATATTTCCATACCTTCATCAGTTTTAAACCAATGTGCTAAAGCAGTGTATGGATGCTCGTCAAATGGAACTGTCATTAGTTTTCTATCGTTAGATGCCCATAAAAAATTACGATTATCTGGTGATAGTTTTAAAATTCCCATTTCAACAGCTTTTATACCATAGTTTCTAAGTTGAACGTTATCATCAGAAGCTAACTCTAAGAAAAGAACAGGATTGTTTTTAGCAAACAATAACAAATCTCTTTTAAGTTCTTTAGAACTCATCTTAGATACGCTAGAACCAACTTCAACACGCATAATTGCTTCAGCAATATCAACATCAACTGTTTGGGCAATATTTAAAGCTTCTAACTGTAATTCTAACACTTCTAACTCGTCAGAAGCTTCAACTTCTGGTTTCCACTCTTCAAATAAAGTTTCTTTTTGTGGGTGGTATAAAGATAAAAGTTTTTGTAACGTTTGTTTGTTTCTTGGAACGTGTAAAGCACCGTTTCTAAATATAATATGTGCTAATCTTTGATCGCCTTTCATTTCGTCAACAAAGCAAGTTTTTTGATTTTCACAATATTTTAGTTCTCTTTCATAACCTAACTCTTCGTCAAAGAAATAAATACCAGCAGACTTTACCATGTAAGATAAAGGTTTTCTTTTTCTTGTTAAGTAATAAACTCTGTCTTTTATTTCCCAAGTTGGTTTTTTAGGTTCAACTTTTTTAGGTTTTGGTGTTTCAACAACTGGTGTTTCAACAACAGGTACCTCCACCTCTTGTGTTTTTTGTTTTTTTGCCATAATATAATATATAATAAAATTAATAAATAAAAGGACCGAGGCCGAAGCCCCGGTTCTTTAGTATAAACAGTGCTTATTTCATTAACATGAAATTATTAGCACCTTGTGTAATTAAACATCTTTCAGTTAAGAAGTGTAATTGCATTGCATCTAAAGCAGATGTAGCAGCACCAACAGAACCAGTAACCCAAGACTTCATTCTTCGGTCGTCAGTTTGTGAAGCTCTATATCTTACGTGTAAGAAAGGTCTCTTCATGCTTTGTCCAACAGTTTGATCATAAACTGAAGAAGTACCAGCAGGTATCATAACTCCTCTTAAAGCTTCAGTTGTAGCAGCAGCATTAATACCACCTCTAGTAGCTAAATCATTTAAGTATCTAAAGTCAGACTTGTAGAAGTCATAAGAACCTCTTCTGAAACCAGTGAAACCTAAGTTTAATGCCATATCTTCAGAGTTGTTAAATACACCGTAAGACGTACCACCAGCACCGTAAGAATTCATTGAAGCTAACATATCGTCAATAGCTAAAGACGTGTTTCTGTTAACAAACATCATGTATTCTTCAATAGCACCTTGCTTATCAAACTCAGCTAAGATAGCATCAAATTCAGCTAAATCAGTAGCAGCGTTAACACCAGTAACACCAGTAGTAACGTTACCTCTTTGCTCAATAGCGTAGAATAAACCTTCAGTACCAGCATCTCCTTCTGGAGATAAACCTAATTCACCATCAACATTTGTTGAGTTAGAACCTGGAACAGATTCAAGCATTGCCATTTCTAAGTAATCAGTAAATCTAGCTCTTGTGTCAGCCTCAGCCTTTAAGTACCATAAGTAACCTGATTGCCCGTTTTCAGCAGAAATTTCTACCCAACCAACTCTAGACGTATCAGAACCTGATACCTCGTAGTAGTCTTTCATAATAATTGGCTTGTTAGTAAAAGTTTTAAAAGTAGGCTCGTTAGCTGTTCTAGCTGAAGAACCATCGTAGTTATCACCTTTCTTAAACTCAGAACCAATAACTAATAATGTAGCAGCGCTAGCTGTTTCAGAGTGACCAGTTAAAACGTCTTCATCATAAGCTCTAAGACCAATAGCAGAGCCGTCAACAGCTACAACTAAGCATCTTGAAACTTTACCAGCAGAAGCTAGTAAAACGATGTCATGATTTCTAACACCGTGACTAGCAACAGCAAAGCCGTCACCAGCAATGTTACCATCAATATCAGTTACAACAGTAAATTTACCTTTTGCACCTGATGAACTTACGTTACCATCTAAATCGATAGTACCTTTAAGTGAAATATGTAATCTTGATTGTTCAGACCAAACGACTCTATCAGACGTCATAGCCTCTTCCGCACCGACTTGATTAAGAAAACCAGAAATTGTACGAGGTCCAAAAACCTCAGCTTCTTTTTCCATCAATTCAGGCAGGTATTGTTGAGCCCAACCTTCAGTTGAGCTACTTGTAAAATCCACGTAGTTTGTAGATAATGCTACTTTCTGTGAAGAAGGAACACTATTTAAACTACCTCCAGGAGTAATTGCCATAATTTTGTAATTTTAAATTTGTTATTTATTTATTTTTAATTTTAAACTTAAAAGTTGGAGAAGTGTCATCGTTAAGCACTCTTACTTTAGGGCCACTTGTGTTATCGTTAGAAAATGATTGCCTTGGATCCATACTTACGTTTTTAGCCTTAGCAACACTATCTTTCATAGCGTCAGCTTTTCCTTGTTCATAAAAGTGATTAGCAATAGCGTCGGGATTCATTGCTGTAAATAAAGATTTATGATAACCTTTAGCGTCTGACATTTCATTATTTTCATTCAAGAACTTCTTGACAAAATTATTAATATCACCTTGGGTTTCTTTAACCTCATTAGCATTTTTCACATTAAACCTATACCTCTTATCTCCGACGTTGTATTCAAAACCTTTGAATTTATCGTTAAAAACTTCTTTAGTTTTTAATTTAAAAGTGTTAGTTTGTTTTTCCGCTATTTTATTAGTCTCTTCCGACTCTTTGTTGTATCTATTAAAGAAGTTTACAGCTTTTTGTTGTTCGGTAGTTAACCTAGAACCAGCTTTAATTTCTTCATAGTACTTAGACTTTTGCCCGTCTAGGTGGCTTTTAGCGTTGGCAACTTGCTCTTTTAACGCTATCTTTTTCTTTTTAATCTCTCTTTCTTCATGTTCATCTTCATCGTATAAAAATGAGTCTTCTATTAAAAAACTTATTTCATCGTCTGTCAAGTGAGATTTTGTTTGTTTGTAGTACTCTCTAAGAACTGTCATGTCATCGTAACTAGAGTAGTCTTGGTTAAGACGCACGTAATCTTCTAACGTACCACCGGTTTCTTCCATAAAATCTACAACTTTTTGTAAATTTTCAGGTATTGCTTTACCAGTTTCTTTAGCTTCTACTATTTCTTCTGCTAATTCTTCTACTTGCTCTTTAACTTCTTCTTCAGTAACTTCTTCTAATACTGGAGTTTCTTGTGTTTCAGTTTCCGGTTGTACTTCTTCTTGTTTTTCTGTGGTGTTGGCATCTTCAACGAGCTCAACCACTCCGCTGTCGTCAGCGTTATCTTTTGTAACTTCTTCTTTAACTTCATCTTCTTTTGGTGTTGGTGGTTTGTCTAAATTTACTTTGACGACATTGTCATCTTGTTTTGTTTGTTTAAGATCAACTTTTACAACGTTGTCTTCAGTAGCCTTTTCTACTACTTCTTTTGTTTTCTTTTTTGCCATAATATAATATAATAATAATTAATAATTGTTATCTAGGATCAAATGAACCTAAATCAAATCCGCCTCCTAATATATCATTACCTGCGGACTCAAAGTTTTTAGGTAGTTTTTCATTTTTTCTTTGATCTATAAGCTCACTTTGTTGTGTAGCTTGTATTCTTGTTCTTTCGTCTTTACGATCTTCTTTTTCTTTTTCTTTATTACTAACAGTTTGGTTTTTCATGTTTTCTAACTGCATGTTCATTTCAAACTCTAACTGCATCAATTCTTTCTTATGCATAACTTCTTGTTGCATTTTTTGAGCATCAAGTTGTGCTTTCATTTGTTCAAGTTGTGCTTCTGCTTGAGACTTAGCTTGTTCTTTTTGAACTTCCATTTGAGCAGAAGCTTGTTGAGTTTGCATATTAGCCTGTGCTTGCGCCTGTATGTTCTCTTGAGCTATCATCTGATCTTTTTCTTGCTTTTGTTTTCTACGAACTTTTAACAATTGATTAGCAAGCTTTATATTTTTAATTTCTCTAAGATCAATAGCATCCTCAAGATCTATACTTTGTTGTTGCAATGCCATTTGAATATTGTTTTCAAGCATTGCTTTTTCTTCTTCATCTGGTTGTAATTCAATAAATATACCAAAGTCATACAGGTATAGTTCGCTTATCTCTTGTAGCGTAGCAACATTATGCACGCCTATTTGCTGTACAAAAGCTTCAGCTGTTGGTGAGTATTCTATAATGTCAGATATTCTAAGAGATAAACACTCTGCTATTTCAGATGTTAAAAACAAGCCAGACTGTAATATATGTCTAGTTGCTGTGTTGCTATTTGCAGCTGCTAATTTTTGCACGCCAACTAAAGCGTTTTTATCAGGCATACTACCATCTCTAGCTTCGTTAAGACCCGTTGTGTCTCTAATCATCTGTAAATAGTAATTATACGTACCGATTAAACTTTGCATTTTAGCACCACCATTTCCAGATTGTATTTCTTGAATAGGCACTTTACCTGGGTTCATATCACCTTCAGAAGTAAATGATCTACCAATAACAGATCCTGTTTGGAAGAACATGTTTAATGCTTCTTGTGGGTTGTAGTTTGTGCCATTACCTAAATCTATTTCAGCTAAACCATCAGCGTCTAAGTAAACACCATCAGGAACCATACGTGATAATACTTGTTGTAATTTTAAATGTGTTAGCTGTATCATATCAGCAAAACCAGTAATACGCTGCACTAAAGATTCTATACGACCTTTGTACATACGTGGAGCTACAATAGCATAATTCATTTTAACTTTTGTAAAATCACTTTTTGGCCTCATCATGTTTTTAGCCATTTCCCACTTTAACAACTTGTCTGTTCCTAAAATAATAGCACCATCGTACAGACATTCTATTGACCTGTGTAGTTTACCAAAATTATCAGAGTCTTGAGGAGGGTTAAACGTATCGTCTTTTGCTAGTATTTTATCAGCTCCACTACCGGTTTCTTTTACTTTGTAAACTTCGTTCATATACGTTTTATAATTAAAGTATAAAACTTGAACTTTATTGTTATCATGCTCACTGTGATTATAACCTTGATTATAATTTGTGTTGTGATAATTTTTGTTTTTAACTATATCTTCTAAATCTTCTGGTGTTAAGTGTGGAAATTGCTTAGCAAGCTCGTTAATTGGTATGCTTTTAACTTCACCAACATAATATATATCATCAAAATAAGGTGATTCAGTGTAAGAATAAACTAAATCAGCTGGATCAACATAATCAACTACAACACCTTCAGATGTATTAAAGCTGCTTTTTACAGCACCAATACCTAAAACAGTAAGATCATAGTAAAACTGTTTTTTAATTAATTCATACTTACTACCCTCAAGTAAAACATTAATAGCTTGTTCTTCAGCAATTTCAATAGACTGCTTGTACGTAACTTGCATGTGTAAGTTAAGTTCTTCTTCTGTTCTAGGTAAATCATCATTGTTATTTTCATACAAATCAATACCAGTATTTGCTAGCACATAGTCGTTTATTTCTTTAGCTCTTATATCAGAAATAACAGACGTCATGTAATCTGTTCTTTCTTTAACACCATATGGATCTTGTGAGTATGCTTTTATGTCATATGTTCTTTCTGCAATACCATTAACTACTATATCAACGAACTTAGGTATAATAGGCACTGGCTTCCAATCTAAATTAAGATAAGACAAGTCACCGTTTATAGATAATTCATCTTTGTATTTTTGTATTGACTGTTCTCCTCTAGCGTATAATCTTAAATTATGAAAATTGTTATGATTAGTTTTATATCTATTAGAGCCTCTTTCAGTATGAAACCACTCAGCTTCAATAGCTTTGGCTACTTTTAAACCATAATCATAGCTCATTTTTTCCACATCGCTTACGACTTGAGAAGGAAAATAACTTTTTACAACCATATTTATTTTTTAATTAATTTAGACGTATTGCCTTTATTTGTGTACTTAGCAATGTTTATATTTAGTTTTGGTTTTTGTACCAGTGCATTTGGTCTATATAAATGCCTGTTGTTTGCCATAATAGCTAAACCAGAGCTTATAGAAGCATCATGCTTTGTTCTTTTATTTATGTCAAATTTAGCCCAATCGTTTAGTAATTCATTAAAATAACAATTACCAAAAGTACCATCTTGTGCCATACCTACGTGGCTTTGTATATACATTTCAATTGCAGCGGCGTGAGCTTGTTTTATATCTTCACTAGAGTTTGGTATACCACCTATTTCTTTTTCTGCTACAGATAATTTATTCCATATCTTGTCTGGCCTGTTCATGCTAAAACCTCTATAACCACGTCTTCGTAAATAATACAATAGACGAGGTTTATTGTTCTCTGCAAGTAAAGGCATCCCGTAAAATACTAATGCCATTAGAACGTCCTCAAAGAATATCTCTGCAGTTTGTGGTCTAGCTAAATACTCTAAGAAAAATGTATTAGCCGGCGCGTCTTCCATACTAAACTTAGTTAAC
>Ga0208134_1000434_pt1 | contig 27615 bp, 43 predicted proteins | sample VirMetDEL_Mar_31_FD_184515 | JGI IMG/M metagenome (GOLD analysis project Ga0208134, IMG submission 184515) | Aqueous microbial communities from the Delaware River and Bay under freshwater to marine salinity gradient to study organic matter... | ecosystem: Environmental > Aquatic > Marine >...
TGAACCCATCGCCGTGCGGCTTGTTGTAAGACTTCTTCAGCCATCGAGTGCAGGGCCCGTATCGGTACTGAACGTGATGCGCCACCTCGTGGGCAACAGTCGCGGCAATGACCGCCTCAACGTCGTTAGTCTTGAACGCTCCGATGACGGGATCGTTTTCGAAAGCTCTGTACTCGTGGAACTTGCCGACCTTGGCTTCTCGATGGGCACCCTTGATATCGATGTTTATTTCCCAAGCACCACCGTTAGAGCGCTGTCCGCTCCCTTTGCAGTAGACATAAATGTTGCCAATCATGTCGGCGTGCTTGACCGGCTTGGCTATCGCAGGGTTGAAAAGATGACGCCACCCGTCGTAGCCGTCAGCGATCTCGTAGTCTTTCTTCGCCAACTCCTTGAGACACTTCTTGACCCACTTGGCGACCAAGTTACGGTCAGCGACGCTGACGTTCTTGGCTTTGTCGATTCGGAGTTTCATGCAATGCCCTCCAGCAGTTTGTGAATTTCGGCGATACGCGCCTCAACCTTGGCGTTGTCCGCGTCGGACAACTCGCCTCGAATCTCAGCGAGGCAAACCAGTTCGTTCATCAGCGCGTCTCGGTCCATCTCAAATCTCCTCAATCCCAATCAACAAACCCATCTTACTCCTTTCCGTGTCGATGTGCAACCCTTTATACAAATAAATGCGGGGTGTATGAATGTGAATATTTCACAAGTTCTTTTGTGGAAATGTGTAGACAACGACACGGCAATATGAGACCATGTACTTGAAGTCGAGGGGGTCTCGACATTGACAGGGAGGCAAGATGATCAAAGCGGCAAAGAAGGACGGGCCAGTTCTGAACATTGACAGACTGGTTCGTTCCGCCGCGAGAGAGGAAGCGTACTGCGCTTTCATTCTCGACGGGATCGGACTGGTTGATGGTAGCAATTACGGCATCGAATGGTTCGATTGGTTTTGGGACGAAGAGGTCGCCAACTCTGACCTCTCTGTCAAAGAGTTCTGCTTGGTCTGGAAGGCCAAGCTCGCCAAGGGAGAAGCGGCATGAACAAGTTAATCGGCAAAGAGGTGATCGGCGACTACGGCGCAATGATCCCGATAGCTGAAGGTGTGATCGCGGGGTCAAGAATTTCTGATGACTTTGCTCATCGCGAGGTGCTGGTGAATTGGGAGGGTGGCGATAGCGACTGGATTCCACTGCTCAAAATCAAAAAGCTCGGCGAGAAAACTGCCAACGGATCTCCGATTGGCATCTTTTGGAAAATGGAGGCGATATGAATATCGACGCACTAATGGAAGACGCGCATGACTTCATGCCCAATTTCGACAAGGTGAACTTTGCGAAGTTCAAGACTGCAAAGGCGGCGGCGAATGCCGCTTACAAAGCGCTGGTCAAGGACTGCAAGTTGCACGGCATGAATCCAGACTACGAAGTCTACAAAAGAAAAGAGGGAGGCGCTGGCGTAGATGGCTACCTGCGAATTGGCTGGGAATCTGGTCCTTACCAGTGGGCAGTCAAGCGATTCGTCAACGGTCCTTGGGGATACGCCGAGCCGCATTTCTCTTTCGATCTCTGCTTTTACGACACGAGTAACTGGTCGCGCTGATATTTGCACATCGACACGCAGTTTGCTATTATTTAATTGCGCGACACGCGCTTTTATCAGGGAGAACGTAATGATCACTTATTTTGATTACAACCTGCTCAAGAATGCCAGTGGCGGCAACCCCTTCGCATGAACGCGGCCGAGAAGAAAGTTTTCTACAACCGCGTGCGGCGCACCTGCAAATTGCACGACATCGACATCGTGTATGAGGGTGTGCCGAAAGCCTACCGCTCGGTCTGCTTAGTCAAGGACGGCCACACAATGTTTGCAGATCGCGCGCAGGACTGGCGGCCACTCAACATTGACTGGAAGCGACTGCACGAAGAGATGACCGACTACGGATTCACGGGCGGCATCAAGTGATCGTTAGGCCAGTCTACGGCCAAGTCAACCGCATCTATGGCTACATTCGTCAGTCGCACTCGGAGCATCGATTTCCTGATCTTGCTGTTGAGCGGCAGAAAAAGCTGATCACCAAGTTTTGTGCAAATAAGTATGAACGTGCGGTGGATGAGTTTTTTATTGACCATCCCTGCACAGGCACCGTCGACATTCTGGACCGCGAAGCCTCTCGCGCCATGACGGATGTCGTTGACCAGCATGATGTGATTATCGCCACGCGCCTTGATCGACTGTCTCGATCAGTGGATAACCTTTTGACAATTATTCCGCAGTTGCAGGAAGTTGGTGTCGATCTGTACTTTTGTGAGCAGTTCGGCGATTTTCCCGTAGCTTACCGAAAACCCGAGCGCATCAAGGGTATTGAACATCATGTGGATTTTTCTGATCAGATTCATCAGGCTTTTCTGATGGCGCTGAAAGCCGCAGATGGCTTGGCTCGGGCGCGCGAGTTGGACATCATCGAAGATGGGCGGATGGAGTGGGCGGCGAAAGGATATTACTTGGGCGGCAGGTTGCCTTACGGCTACAAAACCGAGGGTGTCGAAATTGACGGCAAGATCAGAAAGAGGCTTTTACCAGATCCAGAGCAACAACGATGGATTGAGGTGATGAAAAAAATGCGGAAACGAAAGCTGTCTTATCATCAAATTGCGAAGCAAATGAACTCGTTACAGAAAGATCGCAAGTTTCATTACAAGTCAATTGAGCGCATTTTGCTCCCTCGGCGTGGATTGCAGGCTGTTACTAAAGAATAGAAACGCTGTATGATATTGACTGCAAATTAACCGCACGAAATTTTTATGGCAAGCATTCAAGGCTGGGGCAGAGAGGCTTGGGGATCTGGGGCTTGGGGAGAGCAAGCGCCAGTAGAAGTGACGGGGCTTGCGATCACGTCGGGTCTAGGCAGTCCCACTCCTGCGGCAAATGCCGACGTTGCCCCCACGGGTCTGGGAGTCACCTCGGGCCTCGGCACCGCCAGCGCATTCAGTATTTTTAACGCAGAGGTAGCTGGGCTTCAAATAACTTCTGGCTTGGGCACCGCTGTCGCCTCAATACCCAAAAGTTTTTCTGTCACGGGATTGGGCGCTTCATTTGGTCTTGGTAGCGTAACTACCATTGCCCAAGCCGATATAACGGTCTCTGGGCTCGGGATCACATCTGGTCTCGGAACAGCTACGGCTCTTGAAAATCACGAGGTGCAAAATGGCTGGGGCAGAGAGGCTTGGGGATCTGGACCGTGGGGGCAAGAAGACCCTATAGAGGTGACAGGCTTAGCCATGACGGCTGGCGTCGGCACCGTTTCGGTTACTCAAAACACCAATATCTCCGTAACCGGCCTAAGTTCTACTGTTTCTGTCGGCAGTGTTATTGCTTCAATTAGCATCGACGCGCCGGTCACGGGACTTTCCATGACTGCTTCCGTGGGGTCGATGTTTTTGTGGTTTCCGATTGATACTGGACAGACACCGAACTATATTCACGTTGCGACTGCTCAGTCTCCAAACTATACTCAGATAGAGCGCTAAGAGGATTTTAAAATGCCAACCTATGTCAACGACTTAAGGCTCACAGAACTTAACACGGGTGAGGGCTCTGGAACGTGGGGCACCACCACCAACACAAATTTAGAGTTGATCGGCGAATCTTTGGGATTTGGAACGCAGGCGGCGTTTGCAAGTGACGCCAACGCGACCACCACCATCGCTGACGGCTCTACTGATCCCGCTCGTGCGATGTACTTTAAAGTCACGTCGGGAGCGACCCTCTCTGCTACCCGCGAGTTGACCATCGCGCCAAACACCGTATCGCGCGTGATGTACATTGAAAACGCCACGACGGGTACTCAGTCAATCACAATCAAGCAGGGGTCAGGCGGCACCGTTACCATCGCCAAAGGAAACTCGGCTATCGTTTATTTGGACGGCGCGGGATCGGGTGCCGCAGTTGTCGATGCCAATACTTCGCTGGCCGCGACCAAAATCGATGCGACTACTTTGGCGATTGGCGGCACGTCTGTCACATCCACCGCCGCAGAACTCAACATTCTGGACGGCGTGACCTCTACCGCCGCCGAATTGAATCTTGTTGACGGGTCAAGCGCTGGCACGATTGTAAATTCAAAGGGCGTCATTTACGGCTCTTCTGGACAGGTGAACGGTACAACTTTGCAGATCGCGGGCACCTCAATCACCTCGACTGCCGCAGAGCTTAATCTTATCGACGGCTCTAGCGCGGGCACGATTGTCAACTCCAAGGCTGTAATTTACGGCTCATCTGGCGAAGTAAATGGCACAACCCTGCAAATTGCAGGCACGTCGATTACCTCGACTGCGGCGGAGTTAAACATTCTTGATGGAGTCACAAGCTCGACGGCGGAGTTAAACATTCTTGATGGCGTAACTAGCACCACCGCAGAGCTTAATATTTTAGACGGCGTGACAGCGACGGCGGCAGAGGTCAATTATCTCGACATCACCACGCTTGGCCTGTCTCAAGCATCGAAGGCTGTAACGGCAGATGCCAACGGAGTTGTTACCTTTGACAACGGCACCATTGATGAGTCTACGACAATAACCTCTAGCTCTAATGCGGCGACACTTAACCTGCGTGACGGTAATTCGTTTTTGCACGACCTGACCGAGAACGTCACCTACACATTTAGCAACCCTGCGGCAAGCGGCAAAGCCTCTATGTTTGTGCTGAAGGTAATTCAAGACAGTTCTGCTAGAGCCATTACATGGCCCTCTAGCGTTGATTGGGCGGCGGCAACAGCGCCTACACTGACGGCTACTAATAATGGGGTAGACGTTTTTGTCTTCTTCACAATAGACGGCGGCACCACTTATTACGGCTTTACTGCTGGACAGGCGATGGGCTAATGAGTAACGGAGCCTTAAAACTACTTGCGGCGTCGGGCGCAAAAACTGTCGCCGCTGACCTTGCTGTCGTTCCCTTTGAGGATAGCGGCGGCGGCGTCCATACCATAGACATATCAGACCCGACCAATATGTCGATACTTGCGACACTAGCCAGTTCAGCGGCTATGACGAAGCCTTTTGGGGCTAAACTCGACATCACTAACGGTCGTGCGTTTATTTGCTGTGAGGACGACAGTATCGCGGTGATAGACGTCTCAAACCCAAGCTCGCCTTCCATTACAGGGGCGCTCGCACAGCAAGACGGCCTCAAATATCTCGACATTGACCCGACTCGCGACGTTGCTTATGGATCGGTATTTTCAAACCCCGGCGGGATCATTGCTTATGATGTAAGCGATCCTACCAGCCCGAGTGAAACCGGAGATGAGCTATCTACGGCGTACAGATCATCTATGGGAATTGCGAATCATAGAGGCATAGATCATTGCTTTTCGGTAGACCATACCGCAATGTATTGCTGGAGAGTCACAACGGGAAATCCCGCACACGTCAGCACTTTAAGCAGCGCCAGTTTAAGTAATGCGGGGGCAATCAAATTAGATGAAAGCAACAATATTGCTTTTGTCGCGGCGAATGGCGGTATCGTATCAGTAAACATAGCCAACACAAGCAGTATGGCTATTTTAGATACGGCCGCAGGAACTTCGTCTGGAGACAATTACGATATTGCGATAGATCTAGAAGCAGGAATTGCATTTGTGACCATTGCCCAATATAACCAATACGGGCTAATGTGTTTTGACATTAGCAACCCAAGCAGTATTTCTTTACTTGACACTTTAAAAGACAACACGAATCTCATTGGGGCTAGAGGCGTGGCGTATGACCCCGGGGCAAAGGTTGCTTACGTTTCTTGCGGGCAAGGGGCTGGAGCAAATAGTAAGTTCACGGCGGTTAGTGCAAGCAACACTTCCAGCCTAAGCGTTTTGGGGTCGGTGGGTACGAGCAACGCACCCGCGAGAGCGGCAATAAATACTACGCCACGGGAGGCAACAAATGCCGAGGAGACAAGTTAAATGATACGTTATCGAATTCGAGCAAGCGGCGATGTTGTCAGCAAGCAAGAAGTAAAAAAATTGCATCCGAATACGTCGCTCCCTTCTGTTTGGGGAGAAAACGTCTGTGACGGACTTGGGATTGATCCCGTGTTGTTTACACCAAAACCATCCCCATCTAGCGCCTACAAGTTAGTAACGGAGGCAACCCCCAGCCAAGATTCAGACGGGAATTGGGTGGGCGCATGGTCTGAGCAAGACATGAATGACGAACAAAAGGCTGACTGCGATCAACTCAAGTCGGAGGAAGTCAGAGGCCGTCGAGATACATTACTGGCGGAAACCGATTTTTTTGCGCTGTCTGATGTAACCATGTCATCAGCAATGTCAACCTACAGGCAGGCTTTGCGAGACACGCCACAACAGGCGGGCTTTCCGCATACCATCACATGGCCTACCAAGCCTTAATAATGCTTGAAAACAATTTTTTTGTATTTGGTTCTGGATACTTACGTTCACACTTGGGCCATAGGGAGCAGGACTCGCCTTAAAACTTACAAGATGTGCGTCTACAGGGAGATTGAGGGAAACCCCGAGAAGACGTGGACTTTTTATTTGGATTTTCAGACAGGGAGATGTGATCCGTATGTAATACATAGGGTGTCTGATGATCGATCCAATCTCCGCCGTGGCGGCCGCTAGTCAAGCCTACGCTGGCGTGAGGGCGTTTATCGAAGCAGGCAAAAGCATTGAAGATACCTTCCAAGTCGTGGCTCGCTGGCAAGGCCATGCGTCAGATGTAGTCTACGCAAGTGAGCGTCATAAAAAAAAGGCAAATCCCTTCAAAAAGCTGGTGTTTTCTGGATCTGTAGAGGCTGAAGCGGCTGAGCTTTTTGCTCACAGGAAACGCATTCAAAATCAACGAAAAGAAATAATCCAGCTTTTGCGATATGCCTATGGAAATGAAGGCTTGGAAGAATACCGAGCTTGCATGAAGGAAGTTCAAGCTCAAAGGCAACGTGAAGTTTACGCCCAGCAGGAAACCAAAGACAATTTAATCAAGTCTTTTTGGATTATTGTGCTCTTGGGGGTTGCTGGGGGCCTCATCAACGTCATTGTAAGAGCAGTCACAAATAAGGGTGGGTAATGAGTAGCGACAGAATAGAGGCTTTTTTGACAACTGCGGCGATTTCTACAGGGCTCCTTGCGGTGATTTTAGTGGGCTTGATTTGCGGGGCGATTGCTTGGATTATATAAGATTACACTGATAGTATTGTGGTAGGTCGGCAAGGCTTAACAAGGGAGCGCCACATGAAGCATACTTTTGCATTGTTTTTTACAATCTTTTCTCTAACCGCCGTTGGGCAAACGGTGATTTATTACGAAGACGGTTCTGTCTATACCGTCAAGCCGAACGAACGAGTTTATGTGGAAACGGCCAGCACTCTTTACACAAAAACTGGCTATACAAACGGTAATGAGTTCTTTATACACCGAAAACCAAACGAAAAGATTGATTATGAGGCGCAACCATACGATGACGAAGAGCCGGGCTCAACGAAATGGTGCGAGGAGTACGGACCGTATCTTTATTCGAATGGATATACTTGGGATGATCAAATTTACCTTCGCGCCTGTGACAGAGGTGATGACTGATGGGGGAAGATATGAAGCAAGTTGTTGATACTGTCTCCGTAGCAACCGCTGTCGGCACAATCTCCGCAATCTTGCCCCCCTTGGCCGCGCTTTTTACAATTGTTTGGACTCTCATAAGAATTTGGGAGACAGATACGGTGCAAGATCTTTTTGAGAAAAAGCGGAAGCGGGATGCGAAGGGGCGTTTCATCTCTGAGGATGATGACTGATGCTCGAAGCCTTGATAGCTCCGGTTACTGGACTTCTTGATAAGTTCATCCCCGATGCAGACGAGCGTAACCGCTTAGCCCACGAGATTGCCACCATGTCGGAGCGTCATGCTCACGAATTGGCGAAGGGCCAAATTGAGATCAATAAGGCCGAAGCAACGCACAAATCGATCTTTGTAGCTGGCTGGCGTCCGGCAACCGGCTGGTGCTGTTCAATCGCATTAATGTGGCATTTCGTGCTACAGCCATTGGCTACCTTTGTAATTGCTTACACGGGGGTAGAAGCTCCGCCGCTTCCCGAATTTGATATGGACAGTCTACTGACGGTGCTTCTCGGAATGCTCGGTCTTGGCGGGTTACGCACCTTCGAAAAGACTAAGGGGATTTCCAGAGAAAAATGATCACGCCAGAAGTTCTTGATCGGTGGAGAGTGTTGCCTCGGTTTGTCATGTTCGTAATGATCGTGATGACTTATCGAGTGGTCGAATGGTTCATGGATTTGCCTGACCCCAATCCAGAACAAGCGGCCTTGGTCAGCGTAATGACGGGGGCCCTTACCGGCGCTTTCGGGCTTTTTCTGGGGTCTGGCAAGAAAGAATAATGCACACCTCACAGGAAGGTATTGATCTCATCAAGCATTTTGAGGGCTGTGAGACAAAAGCCTATCAATGTAGTGCTGACGTATGGACTATTGGCTATGGCCATACTTTCTGCGTCAAAGAAGGCGACAAAATCACCGAAGAAGAGGCCGAGGCCCTTTTGAAAGAGGATCTTTGCGAATTCGAAGAGCACGTTGACCGGCTTGTCACGGTCAGTTTAAACCAAGATCAATTTGATGCCTTGGTGTCTTGGACGTTTAATCTCGGTCCCACCAATCTCAAGGAAAGCACCCTCCTCCGCAAGCTCAATGAAGGCCATTATGATGATGTGCCCGCAGAAATGGCGCGCTGGAATCGCGCTGGTGGAGAAGTTCTTGAGGGGCTAAAACGCCGCCGCAAGGCCGAGGGCGCGCTTTGGAAAGGCTTAGAGTGGCGAGATGTCTAGCTTAGCGCTGAAAGATTTTGAAATACTATCCGAGCAAGAGCAACAAGAGGCTCTTGCGCTTCTCGATAGATACAAGAGAATAGAAAAACAAGAGGTTTGCCAAAAAGACTTTATTAAATTTATCAAAAGCCAGTGGCCCGATTTTGTTGAGGGCCGTCACCACAGAATAATTGGGGAAAAATTCAATCGAATCGCGCAGGGCAAGCTCAAAAGATTAATTGTGTGCCTGCCCCCAAGGCACACCAAGTCAGAATTTGCTTCTACATTTTTCCCTGCTTGGATGATGGGATTAAGAGGCAATCTCAAGATAATTCAGACAACTCACACCGCTGAGCTTGCAGTAAGATTCGGCCGTAGGGTGCGAAATATCATTGATTCAGACGAGTATCAAACGGTTTTCCCCGATCTAAAACTTCAAGCTGACAACAAATCTGCGGGTAGATGGACTACAAATGAGGGTGGGGAATCTTTTTACGCGGGGGTCGGCGGCGCGATCACAGGTCGCGGTGCGGATTTGCTGATCATTGATGATCCGGTGTCGGAACAGGATGCCTTGAGCCCAACCGCCATGGATTCGGTGTATGAATGGTACACCTCTGGTCCTCGTCAGCGTCTTCAGCCGGGCGGTATTATCGTTATCGTAATGACTCGGTGGAGCACGAAAGACCTCGTGGGCCGAGTTTTGAAGAAGCAAGGCGATGACTACGCGGATCAGTGGGAATTAGTGGAGTTTCCCGCCATCATGCCCGAATCAGATGCTCCGCTTTGGCCAGAATATTGGAAAAAAGAAGAACTGCTTTCCGTTAAGGCGTCGTTGCCGCTGTCAAAGTGGAACGCGCAGTGGATGCAGGATCCCACCGCCGAAGAAGGCTCGATTGTAAAGCGAGACTGGTGGCGAAGGTGGGAAGAGGGCTATGTTCCAGAGTATAGCTATGTCATACAGAGCTATGACACGGCATTTTCCAAGAAAGAAACGGCTGACTACTCCGCTATTACCACTTGGGCCGTGTTTCAGCCTCAAGATGGCGACCCCGAGCAGATCATTTTGCTGGATGCCAAGCGTGTACGGGCAGATTTCCCAGAACTGAAGAAATTGGCTTGGGAAGAATATAAATATTGGGAGCCAGACTGCGTGCTGATTGAGGCAAAAGCGAGCGGTACGCCATTAACGCAAGAATTGCGTCGAGTCGGTATTCCCGTGACTGCCTATACACCAAGTCGGGGGCAGGATAAGATTGCCAGAATGAACTCTGTTGCCCCGATTTTCGAGTCAGGCATGGTTTGGGCACCAGATGAAAGCTTTGCCGAGGAAGTCATTGAAGAAATGGCCGCTTTTCCTTATGGCGACCATGATGATTTTTGTGACTCGGCCACAATGGCGCTTATGCGTTTTCGGCAGGGCGGCTTTTTGTCGTTAGGTGATGACTATGACAGGGAGATTCATCCGATGCGGCGGGATAGAAGGGCTTATTACTGATGGCTATTGAAAAAAGAGAACTAGGAACAGATACCAACCCCGATGTCATACCCCTCGGCCGCGCAATGGAGGTCATTCCAGAGCCTAGCCGCCAAGATTTAATACGCGAAGCGGCACAAGTCTTGGTGACAGATGACGAAATCCTTGTTGATAACGAAATCGAGGCCCCGCCAGAAGCGCCACCCGCGATACCTTTCGATGCAAATCTTGTCGACTTTGTAGAAGACAATGATTTGATGCTTTTGGCAAAAGACACGATTGCCAACATCGAAAATGACAAAGAAAGCCGCTCTGATTGGGAAAAAACCTATGTCGACGGGCTGAAATACTTGGGCATGAAGTTTGATGAAATGCGAAGCTCGCCATTTCAAGGCTCGTCTGGGGTTATCCATCCGATTCTTGCCGAAGCTGTCACTCAGTTTCAAGCGCAGGCTTACAAAGAAATGTTGCCTGCGAAGGGCCCCGTTAAGACTGAAATAATGGGCGCTCGCACTCCCGAAACAGAGGCTCAAGCATCTCGGGTAGAAGGATTTATGAACTTCTACATTTTGAATGTCATGCAAGAGTTTGATCCAGAGCTAGACATGATGTTGTTTTACTTGCCCCTCGCGGGAACTGCATTCAAAAAAGTTTACTTTGACACGGCGGTGAATAGGGCCATGTCAAAGTTTATCGAGCCGCAGGATTTGGTGGTGCCCTACGAGTCTTCCGACCTAACAACGGCAGAGCGGGTAACTCATGTGCTTAGAATGTCGCCCAATGAGATTCGCAAGCAACAGCTAAACGGGTTTTACGCGGACGTGGAAATTAAGAGCGGCAATTACGTCCCAAATCGCGATGAAATCGAGGAGCAAATTGATTCGATTGAAGGATTAGAACCCAACGGGATGAATGAGCGCGATCATGTTGTGTATGAGGTGCATACGGTGCTCGATCTCGTCGGATTTGAGGATCTAGGCGCAGATGGACAGCCCACAGGGCTTAAATTGCCTTACATCGTCACTATTGACGAGCGCAGTCAAAAGGTTTTGTCGATCAGGCGCAATTACCTTGAAGCCGATGAACTCAAGGCAAAAATCAACTATTTTGTGCAGTACAAGTTTTTGCCCGGCCTTGGATTTTACGGACTGGGCCTCAGCCACATGATTGGGGGTCTTGCCAAAGCGTCTACATCTATTCTTAGACAGCTTATTGACGCGGGCACACTGGCCAACCTGCCTGCTGGGTTTAAAGCGCGTGGGATGCGTATTCGAGACGAGGACGAGCCTCTACAGCCCGGCGAATTTCGTGATATTGACACTACTGGCGGCAGTTTGCGCGAGAACCTAATACCCTTACCTATAAAAGAGCCCAGTAATGTCCTGATGAGCTTGCTTGGCCTTCTGGTGGAGTCAGGTAAGCGGTTTGCGTCGATTGCTGACATGAATGTCGGCGATATGAATCAAGCGATGCCAGTGGGAACCACCGTGGCCCTACTAGAGCGCGGCACCAAGGTTATGTCCGCGATACACAAACGCCTACATTACAGCCAACGAATTGAGTTTCAACTTTTAGCACGAGTATTTGCCGAATATTTGCCGCCTGCATATCCATACATGACTGGCTCTGGGCCGTCAGAGGTCAAGGTTGAGGACTTTGACAGTCGAGTCGACATTATTCCTGTCAGCGACCCCAATATTTTCAGCCAGAGCCAACGGATTACCTTAGCTCAAGAGCTTTTACAGCTTGTGCAGTCAAACCCGCAGGTACACGGTCCCACAGGAGTATATGAAGCCTACAGAAGAATGTACGCGGCTTTGGGTGTTGATAACGTGGAGGGGCTGTTACAGCCGCCTGCACCGCCCCCTACTCCACAGCCTGTCGATGCGGGATTAGAAAATAGTGGCTTTATGATGGGTAACCCCGCGCAGGCATTCCCGCAACAGAATCATCAGGCGCACATTGACGCCCACAGAAGTCTTTTTCTTACGGAAATCGTCAAAACGACGCCCGCCTTGCAGGGCGGAATTATTGCTCACATGATGCAACACTTGCAATTCATGGCAAGCGCCATGGCTTCCGAGCAAATTCCTCCAGAATTGCAACAGCAAATGGCTCAGTTAGAGCAGGCGGCGGCGACAGGCCAAATTCCACCAGATCAAGTGCAGGCAATGCAACAGGAGATGACTGGCATTGTAGAGCGGGTCTCCTCACCTATTTTGGCGCAATTAACTCAAGAGCTTTTGCTTAGCATTGGGCAGGGTAGCGCAGACGATCCTCTAGTTGCGATTAGAGAACAAGAACTGGCCTTGCGCCAAGCAGAAATGGAGCAAGACCAACAACAATTTGAAGTGCGCGAGGAGGCTAAAGCGAATGAAAAGTTGCTCGAAGCTGAGATCGCAAAACAGAGGATCGATGCGACTGAGCGCAATAATTCTGAGAAAATGGATTTAGCAATTCAAAGATTGGCCCAACAAGCTAATTTAAAATTGACAGAACTGGCCACAAAATATGGCCCATTACAATAGGAGTTGGTTATGCCTCTGAAAGCTGGAAAAAGCCAAAAAGTTATAAGCGAAAATATTCGCAATGAGAAAAAAACAGGGAAATCGCAGGACCAAGCAGTCGCTATTGCTATGCAAAATGCTAAAAAATACGGTCAAGGCGGCCTTGTGAAGCGAGTAAAGAAGAAAATTAAAGGCGGCGGTGCGGCGACAAAGGGCCTTGGCTTTTATGAGATTGAATAATGGACGACATTGATCTGGCCCACCGAATTAAGCGGACTATTGAAGAGCGCAAGGGCTTAATTCAAGATATGCTCATGGGCGGTGGACTTAATTCCATAGAACACTACAAAAGTGTACAAGGAGAATTAACCGCGCTATCATTGATTGAAGAACAAATCTCAGACTACTTTAGGGAGAAGTAATGGGAGCAGAAGAAGCCTACGTCGAATCGGATCGGGTTGTACTCGATCCTAGTCTTTTAGAAAAAAGCGCTATCGAGCGAATGCCAGATCCAACAGGCTGGAGAATGCTCGTCTTGCCGTGGTCAGGAGTCGCGAAATCCAAGGGCGGCATTCATCTGACAAAAGCCACCATGGATCGCGAGGCGCTTGCCACTGTGGTCGCATATGTGGTCAAAATGGGGCCGCTTTGCTATAACGACACGGATAAGTATGGCGACACGCCGTGGTGTAAAGAGAGACAGTGGATTTTAATCGGCCGTTACTCAGGTGCCAGATTTAAACTGGACGACGGCGCGGAGGTGCGGATCATCAACGATGATGAGGTGATTGGCACAATTTTTAACCCTGACGATATAGTGAGCATCCTATGATTGAAAAAGCTGAAGTACAGCAACCCGAAGAAGAGCTTCAGATTGAAATATCCGATGCGCCAGAGCAGGAAGGTCAATCCGAAGACGAGCTAACCGAATACTCAAAGAGGGTTTCTCGCAGAGTCAACAAGCTGAATCAAAAGGCAAGGGACGCAGAACAGCGTGCCGAAGCCGCAATAAACATTGCTCAGCAACGAGAACAAGAGCTTCAGCATTATCGACAGCTATCGACTCAACAGCATACTACAACCTTGCAGGCCGAAGAGGACAAGGTTAAAGCCCAAGAGTCGCAAGTCGATGATTTGTATCGTCAAGCCGTAAACAGCGGCGATGCTGATTTAATGTCGCAGGCTACGACCTTAAAAAATGAAATAGCAATTAAGAAAGAAAAAATTAAAACGGCAAAATCAAGGCAAGAGCAACACGCTCAGCAATCTCAACAGTATCAGCAGTATCAGCAGTATCAACAGGCCCAACAGCAAGCACAGCCGCAGGCAGGACCACAGCAAGAAATCAAGCCCACCGAGCAAGCTCTGGGCTGGCATGAAAAAAATAAGTGGTATGGCGACGCTGAGAATGAAGAAAATATGCAGGCCACTCAGTTTGCATATTTTACGCACTTTAACTTAATCAACGAGGGCTATGAGCCCGACAGCGAAGACTATTATCAGGCACTAGATTCCCGAATCGGAAAAGCGTATCCTGATATAGACAGAGGCCAAGAGGCACCTGTCGCCGCAGGAAGTGAATCGCGACCCGCCGTGCAAAGAGTCGCTTCAGCCACGCCAAGTGGTCGGCAACAATCACGAGGAAAGCAAAGCGGTGTTCGTTTCTCTAATAGCGAACTCGAAAGGATTCGCGGACTCAAGCCGCATAATATGTCTGAAGACCAATGGTTGAAGACTGTGGCTCGTGAAAAGCAAAAAATCCAGCAGAGAGGAGCTAGGTAATGACAGAGGAAAAAAACCGCAAAAGTCGTGAAAGCGGAGCGCACGTTAATAAAGCTCGGCGACAACCATGGCGTCCAGTGCGGAAGTTAGAAACTCCCCCTGCACCACCCGGCTACATTTATAGGTGGATTAGAGAGAGCATGATGGGAAACGAAGACCGAGCTAATGTCTCGCGTCGGATTCGCGAAGGATGGGAATTAGTGCGCGGCACTGACCTCCCTCCTGAGTGGCAGTTGCCCACCATGGATAACGGAAGGCATAATGGAGTCGTGTATAACGAAGGGCTTTTGTTGGCAAAGATTCCAGAGGAGACTGTTCAAGAGCGTAATGAATATTACAATCAAAAAACAGAAACAGCGAAGGACGCATTGGATAACACCGTATTCAATGAAGCCGCCGCTGACTCCCGTTATGTGAGGTATGAACCTAGCCGCTCAAGCCGTGTAACTTTTGGCAAGCAATAGGAGAGCTAAAGCATGGCAAATAAAGATGCCGCTTTTGGACTAAAACCTGCTCGAATGATGGGTGGCGCTCCGTTTAGTGGGGGCCAATCGCGTTATAGAATCGCCAACAACCAGTCAGGCGCAATTTTCCAAGGTGACTTGGTAAAGCAATTGACTGGCGGCACTGTATCTCGCGCGGCCGCCTCCTCTACTGTTCCTGTCGTTGGTGTTTTCAACGGCGTTCAGTACACGGACCCAACCTCTAAAGAGCAAATTTTCGCAAATCATTACCCCGGCGGTGTAGCCGCTGATGACATCATTGCTTTCATCGTTGATGATCCAAATGTTGTTTTCGAGGTGCAGGCAGACGATGCCTTCCCTGTGGCCGATCTTTTCGGCAACTTTGATATCGTTGACCAATCCACCACGGGTGATACTTCATCTGGCCGTTCAAACATGGAACTTGATGTGACGACTGGTGCTACCACCACGACCTTACCACTCAAGGCCATTGACATCAGTCAGGATCCCGACAACGACGACGTAGCGAGCGCTAACACCAACGTGATGGTTGTAATTCAAAACCATATCGCGGGTGTTAAAGGCGCTGGCTTAGCATAAGGAGGCTGACGGATGGCTATTTCACGCGCACAACTCGCCAAAGAACTTGAGCCCGGCCTCAATGCACTGTTTGGCATGAGCTATGACTCTTACGACAAGGAGTACGAGGAGATCTTCGCTATTGAAGACTCTGAGCGCGCCTTCGAGGAAGAGGTTTTGATTACGGGTTTCGGCACCGCGCCGACGAAGACTGAGGGCGCTGGCGTTTCTTTTGACACTGCATCTGAAGGTTTTACAGCCCGGTATGTTATGGATACGATAAGTTTAGCATTTTCGCTCACGGCTGAAGCTGTAGAGGACAATCTCTATGACTCTCTTGGTCGGCGATATGTGAAAGCGCTTGCGCGATCCATGGCAAACACCAAAGAAGTTAAGGGTGCTGATGTGCTGAACAACGCCTTCAATACCAACTTTGCTGGTGGAGACGGGCAACCGTTGATTGCGACTGCACACCCGCTTGCGGGTGGTGGCACGCTGGCAAACCGCGCGACCACTATGGCAGACCTTAACGAAACTTCATTGGAGGACGCGCTGATCGACATTAGCACTTTCACTGATGATCGTGGTCTGACTATTTCGGTTCAAGCGACCAAGCTAGTTGTTCCTCCGCAGTTGGTGTTTGTTGCAGACAGGATTTTGAACTCAACCTTGAGATCAGGAACTGCTGACAACGACATCAATGCTATTCGCAACACTGGCGTTCTTCCTCAAGGCTACACGGTCAATCATTATTTGAGCGACCCTGACGCCTTCTTCCTGTTGACTTCGGTAACTGATGCAGGCGAAGGACTAAAGATGTTCCAGCGTACCGCGATGGAAACTTCAATGGAGCCCGATTTCTCAACGGATAATATCCGTTATAAGGCTCGTGAGCGATACTCATTCGGCTTTTCCGATTGGAGAGGCATTTATGGGTCACAGGGGGCTTAAGTCACCCTTTGTGAATCACTCCTCGGGGCCTTCGGGCCCCTTTTTTTTATTTTGTTTCGGAGTACACTGTCGTAGTCTAACGGCTGTTGCATAGGGCGATGGCTGGTTCATAAGGAGAACTGTTATGACAACTCACTTTACCTCTGGCGTCACTAACGTAGGCGCTGGTAGCACGCTAGGCAAGGCAAAAATGCCAGCCCCAGCCAAGTATCACGTTTATCACAACGATTTTGACACCTACCTTGCCAGCGACTGGACAATCACCACTACCGAGGCTGGGGCTGGCAATGCTTCAGAGGCTCTGGGCGATGGTGATGGCGGCCTTTTAGTCATCACAAACGATAATGCTGACAACGACAACGATTTCCTTCAGCTTGTCAAAGAAGGCTTCAAGTATGAAGCTGGAAAGCAGTTGGCTTTTAACGCGCGATTTAAAACGTCTGATGCCGACGCCTCTGATGTTGTGATGGGCCTACAAATTACCGACACCAGCCCGCTAGATGTCTCTGACGGCATTTTCTTTTTGCTGACGGACGGCTCCACTACTTTGACGTTCATCGTGGAGAAAGACGGCACCCAGAGCACGCTGGATTTGCCTACAGTCATGGCTGATGACACCTTTATGACGGTTGGCTTCATGTATGATCCGAAGGATCAAAAGTTTCACGTCTATCAAAACAATACCGAAGTTGGCGCTGTGGTTTCTACAAATGCCCCTGATGACGAGGATTTGACTGTCAGCTTCGGCATCCAGAACGGCGCGGCGGCGGCAAAAGTCCTGACCGTAGATTACGTTACGGCGATGAAAGAGCGCACAGCCAGCACTGAACTCTAAATTGGAGGTTTCACATGGCGGATGCAGTCACTTCGCAAACCATTCAAGACGGTGAACGCAAAGCCGTCTTGAAATTCACTAACGCCAGTGATGGCACTGGTGAGTCGGCCGTTAAAAAGGTCGACGTTTCTGCCCTAACGTCCAACACTCGTGGAGAGGCGTGCTCTGCTGTCACAATCAACAAAATTTGGTGGCAGTGTACTGGTATGTCTGTAAAGATAGAGTTTGATGCCACGTCGAATGTTTTGGCAATCGGTCTGTCAGAAAACTCAAATGGTCATCACGACTATTCTAATTTTTCTGGCATTCCGAATAATGCAGGCTCTGGCAAGACTGGAGACTTAGACTTTACGACTGTTGGTCATTCGAGCGGTGATAGCTATATGATTATTCTGGAGCTAATCAAGAGTTACGGTTGATTTATGGCTACGACCAAAGACGTTAAGCGACTCCCCTCTGGGCGATTGAGCTACAGGGGGGAGACTTTTGCTGGTTACAACAAGCCAAAGAGAACGCCCGGCAAGGCCAAGAAAAGCGCGGTTCTTGCCAAGAAAGGTAGCGAAGTTAAGCTCGTTAGATATGGCGACAGCAAGATGACGATTAAAAAAAGCCAGCCCGCAAGGCGTAAGTCTTTTCGAGCGCGGCATAAATGCGATACCGCAAAAGACAAATTTTCGGCCAGATATTGGTCATGTAAGGCTTGGTAACGGGAGGATTAGGCGTGTCAAATCTAGCAAATCTAACAAATCTAATGAACAATCCATACGCTGGGCTTGCAAGCTCATTGCTACAACGTAGTGGGCCCGGCGCGCTGTACGGAGCGGCAAACTTGGCAAGCAATTATTTCACAGGCCAAACAATTCCACAGCATATCGTTGATTTTTTTAGAAACTCAGGCAGTGGATTGCCAAGAAATCCACAGCCAAATGTGCGCCAAGATGACATCTTGCCCGAGGACTCAGAGGTTTTACATAGATTTTCGAGGCCCGTAGGCATGAAAGAGATTGTAACGCCTCCCCCGAAAAACACGTCAACGGTAAATCCGACGTTCAGTTTTTTCAATCAAGGCGGAGTAGCACAGACGTCTCCGCCAATACCGCCCCGCCCAATGAATCCATACATTCCCTCGCAGATGTCGCCCCCCATTGATACGACTGGCCGTCTTGGGCAGATACCGCCTTCGAGTGGCCCCGGCCCGTTTTCGGGGGGTGTCAATGTTGGCGCTCCTGCGAATCTTGGCGGGGCGCTTGGCGGAATGGGCGCAGACCCAAGCATTATTGAGCGCATTAAAGCGTTGGCGGCAAATTATTCTGGCCAATCCGCGCCCAATCCGCAGGCTCAGTTCAATAATCTGACGCAATCCGTCCAAGGTCTTACGGGCGGCTCTGAGCCGATGTCAAACCCCTTCAGAGGCGGCTCTCCGTTTGGCTTCAGCATAGATCAAAGCATGATTGACAGGGTAAGAGAAATAATCCGCCAACGGCAACAAGAGATGGGGCAGTCTACTCCACAGCAACCACAGATAGACCCTGCCGCGATCCAAGCAAGGCTCGATGAGTTTTTGGCCAATAACCCAGACAGTGGCCCTATCTCTTTACCCCTCGGTGGAAACCTTGATGTAGCCAACCTAAGAGATAGAATGGCGCGTCTATCAGCACTCATGGGTCGCGGGATGAGTTTTCAAGAGGCTACGGGCAATCAACGTGCGGCCATAGCACAAGGTCACGATCTCGATAACGACGGGATTGTGACTGATGCAGAATACAGGCAGTCAACCACGCCTGCGGGCGGAGGCAGGATTAGCCAATTGATGAGCGCATTGCCGACTGGCGAATCTGCTATAAATCCTGCGTCTGGCACGCCCATGATAGAAGGCCGCATCAGCCAATTGATGAACGCATTAGGCGGAGGCAGGATGTAATGCCAAGGGCAAAACCCAAGGCAAAGCCAAAGAAAAAGGCTAAATCTCGGGTTAACGAGGCAGGCAATTACACTAAGCCAAGTCTTCGCAAAAGAATTTTTAATCGCATAAAGGCGGGCTCCAAAGGCGGAAAAAGTGGCCAGTGGAGCGCCAGAAAAGCTCAAATGCTGGCTTCTGAATACAAAAAATCTGGGGGAGGATATAAGGACTAATGGCTCTCAAGAAGTCACAAAAGTCCTTAAAGAAGTGGACAAAGCAAAAGTGGCGCACCAAGTCTGGCAAGCCCAGTACGCAAGGCAAGAAGGCCACAGGCGAACGATATTTGCCAGAAAAGGCCATCAAGGCTATGTCCGACAAGGAATATGCGGCCACCACTAGGAAGAAGCGCGCGGACACCAAAAAAGGCAAGCAGTTCTCAAAGCAACCGAAGAAGGTTGCCAAAAAGACAGTGAGGCATCGCAAATGAAAATTGACGAAAAAAAGGCGGATCTCAACAAAGATGGCAAGCTGTCAGGTTATGAAAGAAAGCGTGGCGAAGCGGTTGCTCGCAACCTAAACAAAGGCGGTTATGTCGAAGTTCAAGGGCGCGGCTGTGGCGCGATGATGGAAGGCAGGCGCAAAAAAACCCGAATCCCCCAATCCTAGAGGAATTTTAAAATGAAGACTGAAGGGCCTAAGAAAAAAAGCAAGAAACTTTCGACAGAAGAAAAGTCGGAGTTGTTAAGAAAGCTAAGCGATTCCAAAAACAAAAAAACCGTTCCCGAAGACGTTTCGGATTTTATCAAAAATCGGATAAACTTTGCGAAAGGAGCAACCTCTGACAAAGAACTTGAACTATTTGATAAGGCTAAACCAATGAAAAAAGGCGGCAAGATGATGTCAAAAGGCGGCTCCATGGGCGGCCCTATGAAGCCCAAAGGAATGGCCAAAGGCGGCGCAATGAAGACCAAAGGCGGATCAAAGGGCGGCAAAATGCGAGTGCGGCCACCGTCAGGCAAAAAGAGCGGCTTATACGGGAGATAGATGGCTTATTTGCAAAGTAATATCCCGCATTTTAAATGCTGGGTACGCAGGGAGTACACGCATAACCATCAAAAATACCACGGCGAGTTTCTTCACGCCATGGCTATTGCTGTCACCACCATGCCTACGAGATGCCTTAGCTTTCAATTAATTTTTACTGGTTGCGAGGCTGACGATACGGATGACCCTAATATACATGGGGGCGCGATGTGGGCACGGATGCCCATTACGGCGCTGGTGGGCGACACGCCATTTGAGGAGTGGCCAGAGCCTATGCCTGTCTGGGCGGCTCAGCCATGGGATTGTAGCTCTCATCATCATGCTGTTTATACGCTCGACAGAGCGAAACCGTGTCCTTGGCTTGCCATGATCGACGGGGAGATGTATCCCGCCAAATATTATTTCACTGTCGATTATGCAGAGAATGAGATCGCCGACGATCCCGCTCAGCATAAGCAGAGTCACGTTCTTGAGTTGCTAGATGCGGGACCATGGACAGGCAACATAGTAGCGTTGCCAAACAATCGAGTGCGAGTAACGCACCCCGCATGGTTTGAAACCGGCGAAGGGGCCCCTGACTTCAGACCCTCGCAACATATCCATTACTCAAAATCTGATTTAGACTACACCTTGGACGTAAATCAGGTTTTCAATAACCTATATGCGGGTGCTAAAGATGGCGACGAGCGGCAGTAAAGATTTTGAATTAGATGTAGCTGATTATGTAGAAGAAGCGTTTGAGCGATGCGGGCTTGAGCTTCGCACTGGCTACGATCTCAAGACGGCACAGCGATCCCTTAACCTGATGCTTGCGGAGTGGGCTAATCGCGGGCTAAATCAGTGGACTATCAATCAAAAAACAATAAGTGCAGTGCAGGATACAACTGTATACACAATTGATACTACAAATCCCACTTCGGTGATTGACGTGCTTGATGTGTTTGTCAGAGAAACCGTGTCAGGTACGACCTCAGACTTGCCTTTAACAAAGCTGTCGCGAGCGGAATACGCGCACATTGCAACGAAAACAAGCACCGGAAAGCCAAATCAGTATTTTGTCGACAAACAGATAACTCCGACGATTACGGTGTGGCCTGCGCCAGACAAAAGCTCCGCTTACACCATTTACTTAAATGTACTGAGTCGCATGGATGACGCTGACGTGGGAACAAATACCATGGAAGTTCCGTTTCGATTTTATCCATGCCTTGCGGCTGGGCTTGCCTACTACATAGCTTTGAAACGCACCCCTGATAAGGTGCCTTTGTTGAAACAACTTTATGAAGAGGAGTTTGAGCGGGCCTTGTCACAAGATCAGTCTCGTGCGAGCTTCCGTGTAGCCCCTGACTTGACTATTTACAGGATTGCCTAGTGTCGTTCAGCGGGGGCAAAAATGCTTACGGGATTTGCGACATTACTGGATTCCGATACAAGCTGAGGGACATGAAAAAAACGTGGGATGGTCTGCTTGTTGGTCCTGATCAATGGTCTACCAAGCATCCCCAGCTACAAAGAAAGCCCTCCACTTACGATCCAGAGGCGGTAAGAAATGCGCGAATAGATCCATCAAGCGATGGCAACGATGGCAATTTTTTTATTGTGTACACAAATGTGGGCAACGGTATACTTGGAGCGCAACTCGATACTTTTGAGATTAACAGTGCTGTTGGCGCTGTGGAGGTCACGATAACATGAGCTTTACGCTTGCGAGTCTGAAATCAACTATCAAAGACTACCTACAAGTAGATGAGACCACATTCAACGCAAACTTGGATACCTTCATTCGCGAAAGCGAGGACCGTATTTTCAAAAACGTAGAATTGCCCGAACAGCGTCAAAACGTGACCGGAAGCATGACGGCTTCCAAGCGCTTTTTGGCTACGCCCTCGGATTTTTACGCGCCATTTTCTTTGGCGGTGATTGACAGCAACGTCTATCACTATTTAGAGTTCAAGCATCCCAGCTTTATAAAACAATACTCCCCAAACTCAACCACTGAGGGCAGGCCAAAATATTATTCTTTGTTTGACGACACGGCTTTCGAGCTTTCGCCTGTGCCTAATTCTAATTATTCAGTTGAATTGCACTATTTATACAAACCGGGAAGTTTAACGGCAGAAAGTGACTCAGGTACTACTTTGTTGTCTACCGAACACCCAGATCCTTTGTTATATGGGGCCTTGGTTGAGGCCGCAGTATTCTTAAAAGAGCCCATGGATGTTGTGCAGACCTTTGAGGCTCGGTTTAAGGAAGGGATCGCGAGAATGAAAAACGTCAGCGAAGGGCGTGCGACTCGTGATGAATATCGTTATGATTTATTGAGAATAGGTGTGACTTAAAAATGTCTAAAATCAGGGAGCTAGAGGGAAAAAAAATTGCCCTCTTGGGGCTAGGTGCCTCTCAAATCGATTACGTTATATCGGTAGAAAATAGCAAAGAATGGGACGAGGTATGGTGCATCAACTCATCTTTGTCTGTTTTTGAGTGTGATCGCGTTTTTATGATGGACCCAGCATCACGGTATTTAGATACTGATGATGCGGGCAATCAAACCGACGTGATGCGTAAGTTATTGCCCACGTTTGATAAACCAATTTACTCATGTGAGCTTGATGACAGGGTGCCTGCGCTTGTTGAGTATCCTATCGTTGACGTCATTGAAGATCAAAAATGTGCATATTTGAACAACACTGTAGCGTATGCGATTGCATTTGGACTGTATAACAAAGTTGGCCATATGGATCTTTTCGGCATGGATTTTAGTTATAAGCACAACCTACATTTTGCCGAAGCAGGCCGTGGGTGCGTGGAGTTTTGGATATCCCGTTGCATAAGCGACGGCGTGAGCATCGGCGCGAGCCCTCGATCCGCTCTGTTAGACAGCAATGTTGACCCCCATGAGCGCCTTTATGGATATCATCGTCTTGAAGACCCGTTGATGGCATTGACCGACCAGTCTGGACAGTGGATTGTCTGTCACCAATCTCGATTTGCTGAAGCGCAAGAAAAGTACGATTTCCAGCGAATCGAAATGCCTAGCGCGCCGGAGCCATACAAAGGATGATGGGCGCAAATATAGGCGCTTCTCTCGGGCAGGTCATGGTTGCTACGTCTGACAATCGGGGTCATGAGCCAGAGTTTTGGGCAGAGGTCGCAACCAACAAAATTTTGCAGATATCTGAGGACGCTCCACCCCACATTAGACAACAAGCCGAGGCTTTTCGGAATGAGGTGTATAGTGTTATTCTTCGCGGAATGAAAAATGCTATTTTTTCAGATAGAACTACAATCGCTCAGACATTGCGAGGTCAGGGGCACACACAGTTTGCGGATATTTTAAAGGAGCTTTGATATGGCCATCACTTCTGCAATTTGCACGAGCTTTAAGCAAGAGTGTCTTGTTGGCACTCATAATTTCACAGCTAGTTCTGGCAATACTTTTAAGCTGGCTTTATACACAAGCTCAGCTACTTTGGGCGCGAGCACCACAGCCTTTACCACCACGGGGCAGTCCTCTGGAACCAATTACTCCTCGGGCGGCGGTACGTTAACGAGTGTAACGCCAGTCGCCGCTGGAACAACAGCAGTTTGCGATTTTGCAGACCTCACTTTTGGCACTGCAACCGTTACGGCTAGAGGAGCCCTGATATACAATTCTTCGGCTTCAAGCAAAGCCGTTTGCGCTTTGGATTTCGGGGGCGACAAAACCTCTACCGCAGGAAATTTTACTGTTGTATTTCCGTCACCCACCGCGACGGGCGCGATCATTAGGCTGGCGTAATGCCAAATGCCACTGCAAACGCTTAATTTTAATCCGGGGATTGACAAAGAGGCTACAGATTACTCGGCAAAGGGAGGCTGGGTTGATGGCAACCTTGTTAGGTTCCGCAAAGGCAGAGTCGAAAAAATTGGTGGCTGGACTAAGCTGGGCGCTAATGCTTTTCTTGGCATTTGCCGCGCTTTGCATAGCTGGATTGAGTTGGGCGGCACTCGGTATCTGGGACTCGGCACGACGTTTAAGTATTACATCGAAGAAGGTAATGCCTACAATGATGTGACGCCGATTCGCTCTACAACGAGCGCAGGAGATGTTACTTTTTCCGCCTCAGACGGCTCTTCTACAATTACTGTGACCGACACTGGGCATGGCGCAGTCAATAATGATTTTGTAACTTTTAGTGGGGCCGCCACGCTCGGCGGCAACATTACTGCGGCAGTAATGAATCAAGAATATCAAATTAGTTTGGTAACCTCTGCAAACGCTTACGAAATTACAGCAAAAGATACTTCTGGTGTCACCGTAACTGCAAATTCTTCTGACACCGGCAATGGCGGCTCTTCGGTTGTCGGAACCTATCAAATAAATGTAGGGCTAAATGTTTATTTGGCATCCACGGGCTGGTCCGTTGGAACGTGGGGAGATGGCGGGTGGGGGTCTACCTCCCCGACTTCTGACATTAATCAACTTAGACTCTGGACCCACGACAATTTTGGCGAAAATCTAATTATCAATCCTCGCGGCGGTGGCATTTTCCGTTGGCTGGACAGTGGAGGCTTTGGCACAAGAGCGGCAAAATTATCGACAACTAGCGGGGCAAACTTAGTTCCCACGGTGGGCCTGCAAGTCATTACCTCGGAAGTCGACAGACACCTTATTGTGCTTGGCGCGGATCCTATTAGCGGGGGGTCTCGCACGGGCGTGCTTGACCCCATGCTTGTAGCCTTTTCTGACGCCGAAAATGAGTTGGATTTTGAGCCATTAGCCACTAATTCTGCCGGTTCACTTAGAATTTCTTCGGGCTCATTTATCGTGGGTGCGACCAAAAGCCGTCAGGAAATATTGATCTGGACAGATACCAGCCTGTACTCCATGGCTTTTATCGGACCGCCTTTGACTTTTGCTGTCAACTTGGTGAACGAGGGCGCGGGGCTTATTGGTCCAAAAGCGGCGGTAACAGCGCCTAGCGGCGTGTTTTTTGCCTCTAAAACTGGGTTTTATGTATACAACGGCGCAGTCCAAAAACTACCTTGCACGGTGCAAGAATATGTTTTTAACGATCTGGACTTGAGTCAAGCGTTTAAGTGTCACATGGGCTTGAACTCGGAATATGGAGAAATGTGGTTTTTCTATCCAAGCATTGAGGATGGCACGCAAGAAATATCTCGCTACATCATTTATAACTATGAAGAAAACCACTGGTCTATTGGGAGCTTGGTGCGATACGCATGGCTCGATGCAGGCATTGAGGACGCCCCAGTTGCGGCCGCCACAAGCTCATCTGAACAATTTATTTTTGAGCATGAAACGGGCTACGACGATTTGAACGCAGGAATGTCTGATGTATTTATTGAAAGCGCAGACATCGATGTCGGCTCTGGTGAAGACTTCAGTTTTGTCAAAAAAGTAATTCCAGACGTCAATTTTATATTCGAGCCGTCCGTTTCAAACAATGCGGCGGTCAACTTTGTTTTGAAGCGCAGGAACTACCCCGGCGACTCGCTTATTACGGACAGCACCTCTCAGATTGAGGCGACCACTCAGTTCAAAAACCTTCGGAGCCGCGCTCGTCAAATTGTTTTGCGATTTGAGAGTGACGATGATCTAACGGGAAGCGACGCGCTTGGATATAAATGGAGGATAGGGGCGACCCGTGTCGATATACAACCAAGTGGCAGGCGATAATGAGCGCTTTATTGCCCACTCAGCTTCCGCTCAGCGCAAGACCGGGCAATAAAGTTGATGCAGACATTTTCAACCGGCTTGTTAGAATACTGGAACTTAACCTTGGTGGCGTGGATTTCAGCATTTCGCCGCACTTTAACGCGACAGAAATCTCCCAACTGCAATTTGCCACGGGAGCCATAATCTACAATACTACGCTTGAGATACACCAAGCCTTTGACGGCACGGTGTTCCGTAACTTATATGAGCATCAGTCTTATCCGACTGGGCTCGGAATAACGGCCAATGTTGGGACCGTAACGGTGAGTACGCCATGAATCAATTTCTTCAACAAAGAATTTCTGCCATGGCTGGAATGCCTGCACAACCACAAGCGCCGATGATGATGGCGCGGGGCGGAGAAGTAGACACCAACGCAATTGATCTTCAAGACCCTCAAGTTCAATCTGACATCGCAATGTCGGCGGAAATGCCAACAGACCCCAACACTGGGCTGAGAGAAACCATTGCTACGCTGATGCAGGATGCCGCCACAGCGGACGATCCGCTCGACGCCAAGGTTGCCTTGGGCTTCGCTCAAGCGGCAGAAGTTGGGACTCAAGCGCCCATGGCAGACATGGCCGTGCAACTTTCTCAGGCGGGCCGAGGCCCTGACGTTACTTTGGCTCACTTAGCGCCCGGCGAGGTTGTCTTGCCTCCGCAGATGATGGCTGATGCAGACTTTGAGCGAATTGTCGGCGAAAGATTCGAGGAGCTTGATTTAGATCCAGAACAATATGTAGTTGGCTCTGGTATCGCTTCTCTTAACCCCATTACTGGATTGGAAGAATTTGGTTGGTTTAGCAAGACTTGGAAGTCTGTAAAAAAAGTTGCTAAGAAGGTAGTCAAGCCTATCGCCCAAGTCGCGCAATTTATACCCGGCCCTTGGCAAGTGCCTGCGGCCATGATTACCAAAGGGTATGCGGCTTATGACGCCATTAAATCTGGCAATCCCTTAGCAGGGATAGCCGCTCTCGCCGCACCTATGCCCGGCGGAAGCGGAGGAGGCGGTTTCCAAATACCCGGTTTTGGCGGAAAAGGCGGTATTTCAGTCCCCGGTTTTGGCGGCGGCACATTTGGGAGCGGAAGCGGAGGAATTGCAAACTTGACTAATTCAGCAGGTGGCGGCTCTAATATTTTTGGGGACATTTACGAGTACATTATGCCGGGTGCCGACAACCAAGGGTTGTTGGGCAACCTCGGAGAGACCTTTGGCATTGGAGGAGGAGGAAAAAGCGCGGCAGATATTTTGACCGAGGCCGCTCAAAACAACACACAGGTTCAAGAGATTATTAGGCAGGGCGGAGCGGCTGGCCTGACTCCAGAGCAAATTTTAGCTCAAGCGCAACAATCTGGCGCGATCAGCCCCTACACTGGCAAGGGGCTTTTGGGGTCTCTTGGAGAGTTTGTTTTTGCTGGCGATGATAATCAAAACGCCTTACAAAATCTTGGCGGCATCCTCGGCTTAGGCGGAGGTCAGCAAGGCGGTCAGCAGGGCAACCTCTTGAGTAGCCTGCTCGGAGGC
>Ga0208134_1000436_pt1 | contig 27500 bp, 30 predicted proteins | sample VirMetDEL_Mar_31_FD_184515 | JGI IMG/M metagenome (GOLD analysis project Ga0208134, IMG submission 184515) | Aqueous microbial communities from the Delaware River and Bay under freshwater to marine salinity gradient to study organic matter... | ecosystem: Environmental > Aquatic > Marine >...
CCATGGTCGCATCCCATATTCAGATATAACCTCTAATTGCTCGTTTCCTGCAGAGCTACCTCTTAGTTTTAATACAGCACCTCTTTTTGCGTCGGTGAAATATTTGTCGTATCCCCATTTAGCGTAGCTCTCAGGGTTGTGACTTATGCCATACTCTTCATTTCTTGCAATCTGATTTCCTAGAACCTCAGGCACTGAGGAGATTATACTTCCTCCGGTTGAATCACTGATGATATTCTTACTTGCAAGCACATAGGATATTTTATCTTCCTGTAGCACCAATATGTCAGTCTCACGACCATCAATAATATATATCGAACCATACGAGTTTTCTAATGGCTTAAAGTTAAGTAAGCCTAGATTAAATTCGTTTAACTTATTAACATTACTCTCTCCGTTGTACACCCCGCTATACGTAAGGTCTGCAAATCTTCTTGTTTCCTCGAAGTCTTCAGAGTTTGTTGTTAATACTCGATTACCTAATAGTAATTCTTTTCCGGCAATCTCATCTCTAATCTTGTAACTTTCTACACCATTTCCAAATGAATAACAATTAAAGAAGTCAGTGTCAATTATCGCATCTACTGATGCGGTCTGAGGGTATCCTTTACCCGGGACAATTGTTTCTCCGTTATCAACGTTTCCGTAATGGAACCCTAGGCTTGTGTCTATCGCAAATGATTCAGAACTCTCATACCAAACATCAGGAGATGTATCTTGTGGCTGTGTCTCAAATGCCACTAACGAACCATACCGAACAACCTCTATGGACATACTAGCTGAAGCAATTTTGTTTTTTGTATCACCCGCTCCTGCAATCCCACGTACACCTAAAAATTTTCTATATGGAGACGCAGAGGTTCCTGAGTAGTAAAACTGAGTCGCCAAATCTTGAACACTAACCGCACTACTAAAATAAGACCTCTTTGGGGCTCTACTGTATATTGTATACGCCAATGTCCCTGAGATTATTGAAGAGTCCAAGTCTGCGCTTGGGATTCCGGTGGTCGTCACATTACTGTTGAGCTTTGTAATTTGAGCATAATCACCCGATGACGTATCTAAGACAATATCCCCGAGCTCTAAAGAGAGGTAGTCAACTGCATTTATGCCGGTGACTACATTCCCGGGCGTTGTGCTAGTTCCTGAAGATAACTGACCCAAAAGAGTCGTTGAGTTGTATGTGTTTGTTGGAGGTGTTATACCTGAAGGCGCCTCTCTAATTGTGTTTGAACTGTTAAGTGTGTCCCCTATGTTATCTCCATCCCACCACTCTTCAAAACTATCGTAGTCTTGCTGTGATGTGAATGTGCTATTATAAATATAATTTCGCTCCCCTTTTGTTTGCGTATCACCCTTGCCTATTCTTTCATTCTTAATCTTGATTGTTATCTTGGTGCCCGCAGGAATGTCATAGTCTATATATTCTGAGCTAGAAGTAATTGAAGGGTTATAGTCGGGGTTCTTTATATCTATATTAACAAAAAGAAGTGTTCCATCTCCGTCCTTATCCACGCTAGAGTTGCTCTGTGATATTACAGGGTTTGTACCCACCTCTGCTGAAAAGTTTGTCGCCCTAATCCTAGCATATACGCCGGATGGTATGAGAACAACAGCCCCTGCTGAATCTATCGGTGCAGGGTTTAAGAAGTTAGCCGCCTGAACGCTCTTATCGAGAACAGTAGTTAATACACAACTATCTACCGCACCTTCTGTATCTAACTTGACACGCAATAGGTCTCCCTCCTCAACCTTCCTCGCGTTCTGACCCTCAAGTAAAAAATAATTATCACCTGAAGACGAATCTAGGAAAAAGAACCGAGAGTATACATTAAAATACCCCTCAACATCTGACTTAATACAGAACTTATATCTTGTAGCCCAAGATGGGGCTATTTGTGTTGATGGGATTGTTGCTCTTATTTTATTTGTTTCACTCGACTCTGAGCATGGAATATCAAGTGAATTTTGTGGGCTCACCAGTGTTGTTGTAGAACGACCATACTCGTCCATATATACTATACCAAGCTCGTAACTCCAGTCACTATGCAAACTCTTTTTATCTCCCGCGTCAGTAAAACTAGCATCTGCGGATACACATTCAAAATATTCGTTAGCGATATTTGTCGGCGCTGCAGTCTCAATGTACCTCATTATAGGTAACTGAAACTGTATTTCGTTTGGAGTCCCCGCACTAGATAAAATCCTTACAGGCTCTAAGGGGCCATCCATACCGCTCTCCGCTTTATCTAGAGCATCTAGTGTTTGCAATAGCGAACAATTAAAGGTGTCTGTAAGTGTAGACCCTAAGGCACAATTAGGTACTGTCTGAATATTTGACACCGTCCCTACTTTATTAATAAAATCCGTGCTAATTGATAAATCGTAAGCACTAGCAAAGTCTTGAGGCAGTATATATGAAAATGATATTGTTGTTTCACCGTTAGTTTCTGTTGGAGTAACAGTTCCAATAAAAGAATTGTGTTGGAATGTCAATGTAAATTCCACGATAGAGCCGGCCTTAAACTCGAGAGTCCCGAAGTCTAAAACCAATATTGAATCGGTTATGTTTAATCCATAATCCCAACCATACTCTGTTGAAGGAAGGACAAGCTCAGTAAAGCTCGTTGTTACCTCCTCAAAACCTAATACATTACTCACTAATTTCGTTGTGTACTCAATCTTTGTTGGAAACCCGTTTAGGTCTATTAGGTCATACTGCTCTAGGTAGTTACCATAAATCAGCCTCCCACCCATTAGCGTCTGAGCTTGGGCAAGCCTAGGTACATTATCATACAACCTAAGTATCTCGCTCTCAGGTAGTACTGTGAATATTTTGCTACTATCAAAGGTGAAGGTATAGTCTTGACTATCAACCTTACCTGTTTTCTTTTTGTCTATCTTCTCAATTACCCTAATATTACCGGTCTGCATATCCTTCCAAAGAAGGTCTATACCAACCACTAAAGCACCGCCTGAATTGTAAGTCAATTCTACAGAGTTCTTAGTATTAACCATTCCATCGTTTAGTCCTGTTGCGAAGTTATAATTAAATGCTCCGGGCAAAAATGTCGGTTGTGACCACAGTCCTGTCGCTGAATATTGGTTTCCGGAATACCTCCATCTATATGAAAAGCACACAAACCTATCCTCTAAGAATGTATCCTTGGAATCATTCTCTAGACTACGAACCCCAATAGGCTCATAGGGAGGTTTTTTTATTACCAAAAGCTCCTCTGCTGTAACAACGTCTAGGTTAGATGATGGCTTGTAATAATTCTTTGTAGTATCAATAGCCCTTGGTGGGTTATAATTATCTGTAAACAACAAGAAGTTGTCTACCAAATCCACAGCATTAATTAAATACTTAGGGTTAAAGTTCAATGTAGTATCTACACCATCTCCATCATCCATACTCACAACATGATACGTCAGTATGTTATTAGTGATGCCTAGTGATACAATTAGGTCCAACTTACCCGTCGCCCCTACAGGGAAATTAGAGTCATGCACAAACCAATAGATGGTCTCATTTGCCCCATCCTCAAAAGCGCCTATACACAGAGCGTCTGACGATAAAGCTGTTCCATTGAATTGTATTGCTGTAAGTTTAGTATTCCCCTTCGCATTTTCAACAGACCCAACCTCACTGTCCTCAGTAGACCCGAGACGAATGTTTAAAGCATCGATATACTCACCATTAGGTATAAGCCTTTCATCAAGGCTTTTGTTCATCTTCCCCGCAGTGAAATTTCTTTTTATATTCGCCATTCTACTTAATTATTTTATCCCTACCCCTCATATTCATTAGAAGCCTTCCCGGATGTATATCGCTAATTCTAATTTTTGCGTTTGAGAGTAATGCTCTCTTTCTTTTTCTAGCCCTAGTGATTACGTACTCCTGAACACCTAATTTTGAGCTCAGTATAGAGTATTCAATATATGCATATAGATACTCCTCAAACATTTTATTCGCGGTTATCAATGTGGCATCACCACCCTCCATGCCATCTGACACATACTCAAGTATACATAACTTATCCGACATCCCCGAGCTGAAGTTTATAACTCCCGCTTTCCTATCCAACTTGAAAGTAGGGTTAGCATTGGCCGTCTCTGTATTTAATCCGAATCTAGCGCCCACTTGAAAATCAAAATACCAATCCCCATTATAGTTGTACCCTTCATACCCATTAAATTGCGGGTTGTTTGAATTTAGATAAATAGACTTCTTTGAGCCGGTTATCCTTTGATAATCAATATCTGAAAATTGAGGACTTAGAATATTCCCGTTAACGTCGAATAATATATTCCCACTATTATCCTGCAGATATGCACTACTCCAATTGGTTTGTATATTCTCACTGAGTGGACGCAAAACACCGTTATCATAAACAGATATCCTCACCCAATTGATATAGTCATGGGGAAGTATAAATTTCAATGTGTTGGGCACAGTTAGCTCTAGGATTTTAATTTCCTTAAATGCGTCGTAGTTTAATTCTTGTATGCCACGCTTAGCATGAAATAGAACCTTATACCTTGGCTCATTATTGATAAGACTATGATTGCCATAATACATCAACATAAAGTTGGTTACGATATCGTCCAACGATATATACTGATACGACCCCCAATTTTTTTCTTCAGGTGCTGTTGCGTTATTCGTATAATATTCAAATTCAGATAAGTAAGCCATATTCTATTTTTCGTTTTGTGTTTCAGCAGCCTCTAAACCTTGGCCAAATTGCGTTGCCATTATCTCTCTAATTGACATACCCGCATATTGTAATATCTTTAATGTGAGCGTCGGGCCGTCACTCAGTGGTATCTCGAAATCTTGATAATCACCCGCTGATGCGTTAAACACAGGAGCCCCATCAGTTAATGTTACGTATGTCCACTTAGGTTCGTTTGGATATCTGATGTACTGACATCGCACTGCGCCGTATGTATTAAATGTTTTTGGGAATATCGACACCGTTGTCTCCCCTAACGTGTAAGCCGGGAATGTTGACGATGGAGCCGTAAGCAATGAGCTATTGAGCATCGTAATTTTATTTTGAGACACCCGCTCAGCCACCTTTCTCTCTGAGACACCGCCACCATAAACTGCATAGTTGTTCGGTGTGGCTAAGAATATATTAGCATCAATCGCTAATGTTGTAACCGCAACCCCAGTTACTTCTGCAGTTAATTTTGTTGTCGTATTAGTCACTATATCTCCCACCGATACACCTGAAGCCACGAAGTCTGCTCCGCTATCTATTAGGTCATTTGCATTGGTGCTAGTATTTGTACCGCTCCCCAAAAGATTAATGAATACATCTATGCTATTAAGCAAGTAATAATCATCACTAGTTGTTGTTTGGCTTGGAGTAAAGAATTTGTTTCCCGAATCATAATACAATAATTTAGAAACAGAGAAGATATCTATCGATTCTTCATAACCCTTAGTAATATCAGCATACCCCGTCCCCGATAGGTTTGCATTTTCCTTATTTATTTGGTAGTTGTACTGATAAAAATAATTCTCAAATATATCTAATTGAGCTTGCTTTGCATATAGGTTAAAATCCGAAGGAGATATATACCCATAATTATTCTTATTAAGTGTAGACAACACCGTGTTTCTAACCGAATCTATCATCTGAGATACTTTCTGACAAAGATAACCAAAAAAAAAGAGACCTAATAAATAGGTCTCTTTTCAAATTCAACTTAGTTGTTGCTACGCATTCGCAATACTAGTAACCGCTTTTGGAGACGTTATTAAGTAATAAGGCTTCTTCCAATCTGTCATCAGAGCGGCTTCAATACCTGCTACAATCTCTTCATAAACATCAGAAGCCACCTGTGCTGCTGTTGTAATGGTAGTTGTCGTTCCATCGAGGTATTCCACTGTCACAGAAGTTGCTGTTGCTCCACCTGTTTCTACAGCTTTGATTCCTTCGATTGCAATTAATTGCCCCGTAGCCGGTGCATTCGTTACTTTTAAAAATTTTTGCATAATAAATGTTTGTTAGGTTAAAAAAATAAATCTAATAGGTACAAAGATAACTAAAAAAGGGAGCCCTATGAGCCCCCTTTTCAAAGAAAATAAAAGAATGAAGAAAGTGTTAAAGTTGTTTTAGTAAGTATTCATACTGCTCTGAGCCGTCTTCGGTTTTAAACCAATCAAGTAAATACTCAATATAGTCTACCCCAAATGGGACTACAGCTAATCTCTTTTTGTTACTCGCTAGGTTAAAGAACACATCTCGGTTCTTGTTCCGAACTGTTAGCAACCTCTCTTCAAAGAATTGCTTAATGGTTGCTTTCATTTGAGACCCGGGGTCACTAATGGCATCCATAAAATCCGCAGGATTGGTTCTTGCAAATACAAGCACCGCTCTCTTTAGTTCTGAGTTCTGCATCGTAGATACATCCACATCTAATACCACCCTAGCCATAGCCTCGAGCTCCTCGATGCTCATGTTTCTAGCTGCTGCTGCTGCGTCAATCTCAGCTACAATTTTATTAACCTCAGCTTCTGCATCCTTCTCCTTATCAACCTCCATAAACTTTTTGCCGTTTAATGGGTGATAGTGCAAGAACTGCTGCAAAATTGGGTTGTTTTTTGGGACTTGTAACATCCCGCTTTCAAAGATGATTGGCTCTATAATAGCCTCTCCATCTTGCTCGTCCTCAAATGGACTCTTTTGGTTTCTCGCATACCTTAATGGGCGATTCACCTGATTGTTATCATCCCAATACAATAGAGGCTTATGCTTATTGCTTCTTGATGGGATAACGCACGACAATGGCGCGCCTTTTGTGAGTTTGTAAACTCTGTTTTTTGATTCTAATTTCATTTTAATTTTAATTATAAATTATAAAAAGCAAGGTGCATTTTAAATACACCTTGCTGTAAAGTTACTCTATTTAGTCTTCGAACAATACGAAGTTGTTTGCACCTAAAGTACAAGTACATCTTTCAGATAAGAAGTTAACTTCCATCTTATCGATGTTGTTGGTTTTAGCTCCACCTGCAGACCCCGTCATCCACGTTTTGTATCGTCTATCCTCAGTTTGAGAAGCACGGTATCTAACGTGTAAGAAAGGTCGTTTGGCGTTTGCCCCCATTACTTGGTCATACACATTGGTTGTTCCTGCAGGTACTAACAATCCATTGATTGCACCTGAACCTGAACCACCTACATTTTGCCCACGCATTGTAGGGTCATTTAAGTATTTCCAATCAGTCTTGTAGAAATCATAACCTCTACGGAAACCTGAGAAGCCAAGATTTAATGCCATCTTCTCATCGTTTTGGAACATTCCATAAGATGTACCACCTGCTCCATAAGAGTTTTGTGTAGCCAACATGTCATCGATGTCAAATCCAAATTGACGGTCTAAGAAAATTGCGTTCTCCTCGATAGCTCCTTCACTGTCAAGTCTACCAACTAACGTGTCAAACTCAGAAAGCGATGTTGGGTTTCCACCTGTCCAAAGATTTCCTCTGTTGTTCACAGCATAGAATACACCATCACTACCCTTGTACCCTGCAGCAATTGCACCACCCGCTGCTTCCGCAGGAACGGCTTCAATAGCTGAAGTCTCTAAGTAGTCATCAAAACGCATACGAGTGTCTCCTTCTGATTTTAAATACCAAAGGAAGCCTGCTCCTGCATCAGTAGATACTTCTACCCAACCAATTTGAGCCATGTCAGAACCTGACACCTCATAAGAATCCTTTAGGATAATTGGAGAGTTCTCAAGGAAGTTTGTGTCAGCCTCAAGCGAACCGTCCATCCCTGCTGTTCCCTTTTGGAACTCAGAACCGTAGATAAATACAGTACAATCAGCATTACCAAGGCCTGTACCTGTAGTTACTAAACCACCTGCTTCGTAAAACGCTACAGTAAAACGAAGTGCGTTTGCAGAAATATCAGCCGCGGTAACAACACCTTTGTTTTCACCTGAACCATCGTTTTGGATGACAACAACAGTTTGCCCAACACGCATTACCTGTGCGTTAGATGTTGTGAATGCAGGTACCCCTGTGTCGTTAACTTGGAAAATAGCCGTGTCATCAGCAGCCGTTGCTCCGTTACCCACTTGCGTGTATTTAATGTGTAAGCGACCTTCTTCAGTCCACTTAATCATGTCGGATGTACTAGGAAGCTCTGCGCTTGTTAGTTTCATAAAAGACGAAATGGAACGATTTCCATATTTCGAAAATTCTCTCTGATAAGTATCAGGAAGATATTGGTTTAAGAAGTCAAAATCTGTAATATAGTTACTTTCAACCGGCACTTGTTGTGCGCTCGGTTGGAGGTCGTAACCGGAACCTGTAAATGAACCTGCCATAATAATTTTTTTAGTTTGTTAATACCTATTTAATTGTGAGCCCTCTTCCACTTGGTGGAGTAATTGCTCTAACTTGAAACCCATCCTTATTCTTTGAAACCTCAGGGACTCTCTGTGTAGTCATATCGACATTCTTAATGCCCTTGACAACACCTTCTGTCCCCTCTGATTTGCCTTGCTCATAAAAGAACTTAGCGAACTTGTCGGGATTCATAGCTACCGCTAAAGCCTTATGGTACCCGCGCGCATCCTTAACTAAACCTGTCTGTGGGTCAAGAAACTTTTTCATAAAGTTCGTCGAGTCCAATTGGGTCTCTTTTAATTTTGCTGCGTCACCCGGGTTAAAGGTTAAAGTAGAATCGTCTATTTGGAAATCAAAACCTTTGAAATCACTAAACACTTCATCGGTCTTTTCAAGGAACCAATCACTTTGTCTCTTAACCACCTCTTGTGTAGTCTTAGCTTCTGCTATATATTCATTGTAAGCCTTCAATTCCTCTTGCTGCTCTGCAGAAACTGCACCCGTACTTGACTCAAGTGGATGTTTGTACATTTCTCTTTGCGTCTCAAGAAACTTCTTTGCTTTTACAATCGTTTGTTTCTTTGCCAACTTCTTTTTCTTAATGTCTTTCTCCTCATCAAAATCCTCGTCATAAACGAAGTCTTCCATAAGAACCTCAACATCCTCTGAATCGATAGCATCCCCTGTAGAGATGAAATATTCAGATAGAATTTGGTCTTCATCCATCGAAGAGATATCTTCAGACAACTTCATGTAGTCTGCAAGACCCCTCCCCTTTGTTTTTTCTTTGTACTCAAGGTACCCTTGTATTTCCTCAGGAAGCTCAGCCGCTTCTCCTGTATTAAATAACTCATCTATTGATGTGATATCCTTTGAGTATTTGCTCTTAATAAATGAAAGAACATCTTCTTCTTTTAATTCAGCTTCTGTTTTAGCTTCCGGCTGTACACCTTCTTGCTCTTTCTCGGTGGTGGCACCCTTGTCGCTATCATCCACTCCTGTAGTGTTAACTTCTGCTTTTGCATTCTCTTTTGCCTCTGCGGCAGCTAATACTTCTTTTTCAATTTCTTGAGAGGACTTCTCTTGAAGTCCATCAAGTGCTCTTACTTTAATTTCCATTAGATTTTATTTTACAAATTTAATATATAATATACGATATTATTTATCGTGGGTCAAACTCTCTAAGGTTAAACCCATCTAGACTATCTTCATTAGATTCGAAACTTTGAGGTGGAAGATTGTTTTCCCTCTGATTTATCAATTTTGACTGTTGAGTATTCTGCTTATCTATACGCTCACTCTTAGCTCCCTCCCGCTCATTCTCTCTGTCCTGTAAAGCCTTCTCGGTCATTGTGTTTAACTGTAAATTATAGTCAAACTCTTCACGCATTAGCTTACTCTTAAGTGCAGCTTGTGCATTCATCTTCTCAATCTCAAACGCAGTCTGTGCCTGTGCTATTTGCATTTTACCCCTAGTCTCAGCTTCCTGCTTTTGAGCAGCCATCTTAGCAGCCATCTGTTGTGATTGCATGTTTTGCTGAGAGACCATGGCTTGCTTTTGCATCTCCATCTTATCTTCTCGCTCCTGCTTCTGCTTACGCTTGAGCTTTAATAGTTGGTTGGCTAATTTTAAGTTCTTAACCTCACGGATATCAATTGCATCCTCAAGATTTATATTGTCCCTAGATAGAGCCATTTGTATATTTTGCTCTAACTTAGCCTTTTCTTCCTCATCGGGTGTAACCTCCAAGAAAATACCAAAGTCGTAGATGTATAAATCAGAGATGTCATTTAGAATTGATACATTATACTTGCCAATCTTATTTACAAAGTCATCCTTAAAATCAGAGTACTCTAAGATATCAGCGACCCTATAAGTCAATGCCTCAGATAATGCCCTAAATATATAAAGACTACTTTCAAGTATATGTCTTGTTGCTGTATTAGAATTTAACGCAGCCAATTTTTGCAACCCAACCAATGAGTCAGAGTCAGGTGAACTACCATCCCTAGCTTCATTTAATCCGGTTACCGTTCTAATCATATTCAGGTAATGCTCGTAATTTGAGATAAGCATCTGTGCCTTATTGGCCCCCGAACTTGAATTTAACTGCTCTATAGGTACACGGGCGTGATTGAACTCACCATCTTGCGTCTGAGACCTGCCAATAACAGAACCTGTTTGGAAATATAGTCTCAATGCATCCTGTGGGTTATATGCAGCGCCATTACCTAGGTCAACCTCATTAAGTCCATCAGCATCAATAAAGACACCGTCGGGTACAACTCTTGCAATAACCTGCTGTAGTTTTAAATGTGTAATTTGTATTTGGTCAGCAAACGTAATCATACGACCAACTGTCGATTCTATATTACCCTTATACATTCTAGGTGCAACGGCAACAAAATTTGATAGTGCATGTTGACTTGAAGATTTAGGTCTTACCATGTTTTTTGCAAGCTCCCACTTCAAGATTATATTGGTTCCTAAAACCATAGTCCCCTCGTACCAAACATCGACGGTCTTCTCAAACTTCTCAAATCTACCCTCCTCCATCATTTCCGGTGGGGGATTGAATTGGTCATCCTTCTCTATTACTTTAGAACCTCCAGTCTCAAGTATCTTCTTTTTGTAGACCATCTTTTTTGTGGTCTTGTAGCTAAAGTTTAACAACGTAACAGTGTCCCGAGAGAACATGTCATTATCGTAATATTGCGATACATTGTATTCATTACCCCATGCTTGTCCGTATTTAGAGATTTCCTCTAAGTCTTGTGTTGTAAGGTCAGGATTAATCTTTAAGCATTCATTTATATGTGTCGGCTTAACTTCTCCCCAATAAAAACAATCTTTAAAATTAGGGTCTTCCGTGTAGCTATATATCACATTTGCAGGGTCAACATAAGAAATCTTTACGCCCGAGCCCTTTAAAAACTCGTGTTTTGCTACGGCAATGCCACATACAGTTAAATCATAGTCAAATCGTTTACGTAAATCAAGATAGTGATTCTCCTCAAGTATTGTATTAATAGCCTCCTCCTCTGCAATTTCGATTGCCGGTTTATACTTTAATTGCATGTATAACGCCAACTCTTCATCCGTATTTGGCATCTCATCAGGTTGTATAACAAATGGGTCAAAGCCCGTCTCGTCCTGTATAAGTTGCAATATGTCTTTTGAAAGCATCTGACCTTGCAATATGTCTTGGTATTTTGAGCGATTTGATTGAGACATAGCATCTTGTGCGTATGCCTTAATCTTGAACAGCCTGTCTGACATCCCATTTACAATGATGTCTACAAATTTTGGTATAATAGGAACAGGCGTCCAATCTAAATTTAAATATGATAAGTCACCATCAATGGCCAACTCATTTTTATATTTAGCTACCGATTGCTCTCCACGAGCATATTTTCTTAGATTATGGAATTTACCCCACTGGTCATAGAAACGCCCATTAGAGCCACCTCTTTTAAACCACTGAAAGGAAATTGCGTGGCCTACTTGCAAACCAAAAGTATCTGTTGCCTTCTCTGCATCAGAAGCAAACTGATTCGGGAATCCCGTATAATCGACGTTTATTTTTATATCTTTTACCTCACTCATTTGATAAGTTGACTTGTGTTGCCTGATTGACTGTATGTCGCAAAGTTAACTATAATTCGCGACTCTTCTTTTTTAGGCTGATACAAATGCCTGTTTACAGCCATCCCCGCAAGACCCGAACTAATCGATGCATCATGTGCTGTTCTATTTGAAATATCAAACCTCGCCCAATCCGTTAAAGTTCTATTGAATGGCATGTCTCCCATCTCACCATCTTGACCTTCTAATATACCAACATACTTGTCAATATATGACTCGATTGCTGCAGCGTGAGCTTGCTTTACATCCTCACTTGAGTTGGGTATACCACCCAATTCTCTCTCAGTTTTTGATAGCTTATTAAATACCTTATCTGGCCTGTTCATTGAGAATTTTCGATACCCTCTGTGTTTTAGGTGATACAATAACCTAGGCTTGTTGTTCTCTACAAGTATTGGCATGCCATAAAAATGGATAGCCATCAATACATCCTCGAACATTATTTCCGCTGTCTGTGGTCTAGCAATATACTCTAAGAAAAAAGCATTACTTGGAGCCTCCTCCATGTTGAACTTAGTAAGACCATGAAGCGCAGCATTGGAGCCACCACCATTAACTGTACCACTAATATCGTAAGAGTCACACCCAAATGCCCCAATATGTTCGTTACCGGGATATTTCATCCCATTTCTCATTACCACATTATTCTGTAGATTCCTACTAGGAACCCATGATACATAGAATCGTCCTCGATTATTTGGAGTAAAAATTACCTTGGTGTCCTTTATGCCATTCTCCCAACTAAAATTACCCTGCGTTACGTTCTGACCCGCAATCATGGCATCATTATAATCTATCTGCTCATATATTTTTGTTAGGTTAAACAGTGAACTTTTACTTTCATCTCTAAACGCATGCGCCTCAGTCCTAGGGTATTGCCTATAATATTCATTAAGTCCATCAGGGTCATGCTTTAGTGATTCAACCTCATTCTCCCAATACTCTATCGCTCCTTGCGTTATCGGAAGTTTATCGATTCCCATAACAGGAGTCTTTGGATTATGTAATACTGGGTTTCCATAGATATCAATAAATCCCTCCATATTATACTCCATAGGTATAAATAGATTATACAGCCCACTCTTTGTTTGACCGTTCTTATTCCTTTGAATAACATCAGAGTCGTAATAGAGTGCCTTTCCATTTGCGCCACCCTTAGATAGTGCATTAGAGGTTGAGCCCATCATACACTTACCTATTATTTTACGACCCAACCGTAGGCAAGTTTTAGTTACCCTCCAACTACCAAGTATACTATTTGGCTTTTCCCACTTAAACGCCTCATCTTGAATTAATCTATAAAGTTTTTCTCCATCATAGGAGTTCTCATTTGTTGTGTTCCAATCTATCGATGTGTTAAGGCCCTCTTCCTCTTTCTCATCATCCTCATCATTCATGTTCTTCTTAGTAATCTTAGATGCCGGTACGCGGTAGGATAGTTCTGTCTTTGGCTTATCCATCCCGTCCATAATTGGCTTGAAGAAGAATGGTAGATGGGTATTAATTGGAACCACCTTGTCTGTAAACATCTTCTTGGCGTCATCACCCGTTTTTGATAAAATACCAATACGCGCATTTGTTGCCAATGTGCCTGCATCTACACACTCATTAGCTGCCATAAATGAGAATCCCGAACGTCTTATTTTTAGGTAGTTCTGACCGTAACTTCTATTGTCAGCAACACAGGCTGCCCAGTGTAGTTGCAATATTCTATTGGCATACCTATAGTCAGGCAGACCAACGTCAATCTTCGCCCACTGAATATACATCCAATGCGTCCCTGTAATATATGTTGGCTCTCCATTATTTAAAAACCAATATCCATACTCACGATAATCAAATTGCTTTTCTATATAACCAACCCACCTATTTTTAAATTCAGGCGACTTTCGATTCCAACTTGCTGTGCTTTTTATTTTAGATAGTTGACTAGGATATTCTGCCGGCTCCCAGTATTGAGCAGCCTTGTTGTCTGCCCTCTTATGTATTTTTGCGGGCTGCTTTGGGAGAGCAATCTTTAGGTTTTGTATTTCGTAAATCTCGCCAATCTGACCTGTCTTAGATATGACAACCATATCGTACTTCTCATCATAACCATACTTCCAAGATTTTGCGCTATTCTTGAATGATACAACCTGTTTAGGGATGTGGTCTTCGAGAACCCTATGAAGACTTTCGCGCGTTCCTTTCAGCCCACCCTTCTGTTTTGCTTGCTTCGGTGTTGCCATCGTCAATTTTTAGTGCTTCCCTCTCTTCATCAATTCTATTTAATATCTCTAGAGCGTCAAATATAGCGAGTTTCTTAGTGGCCGCAGCATTCTTTAATCTATCTGCAGCTAAGGCAGTATCATCAATGTCTGTTGTTTCTTTTATTATGTCCGACTCCGCTACCTTTATCAGTTGCTCTACCGCCTTCTGACCCGCTGCTATTATCTTTAATTTTGTCTCTCTTGTGTCCATCTCTAATGCGCTTTGTTTTCCTAAGGGGGATATACTCCTCCTCATCATCTTCGTAAAATATGAAACTCATTTTGTACTAATCCTCGCTATTAATGATAACTGTATAGACTCACGTTTACTATTAGTGAATGTTGTCTCAACAAATACATATTCCAATAACTCAAAACGCACATATGCAGAGAATGGTGTCATATATAACCCTTCCCTTGGTATAGGGCCTAACATCCAAACTGGAGACAAGCCTATTGTAACTTTGTCGTGTAAAGGGTATTCAATCTGAAGCAGCCTAATTCTATATTGTGCGTTCATTAAGAACGTATCACCATCTTCATTATACTCCTCATTAGAGCCTAATGATAAATACTCTACACTTGACCCAAATTTAAACTTCTTATATGAAAACATCTTCTCAACACCTATTGATAGTGAGTTATAATGAGACATGTTTGCAGCAATTTCAAGCGTTGCTTGCCCATTAGTTGTCATTGCATATGACAATAATATTCCTAATAAAATAGTTAGTTTTTTCATGATAGTAATATAATACTTTTTATTTTGATTATAGTATCATAGATATCGAGTGGTCATACATACGGTATAGTAACTCCCCATCAACACGAAATTCATACTCCTGCTTTGGGCGGTAACACACCTTATCTCCTTTTTTAACTCCTTCTTTTTTGAGCGACTCATTGACAATTACCATCTCACCCATTAATGGCTCATTAGAGAATGGCTTATATACATAGCTCTCCTCTTTTGGAACCGGCTTTACAAAACAATATCTATCATATCCAAACCACTCCCCGTTTCTGCCATATGCAAAAAACTGGTCGGGGTCTAATAAGAATATATCTTCTTTAAAGAAGCTCTTGCCACTTTTGCGCTGCCCATAGGAATCGTAGTAAAACTTAAATACGTTGTGATGTACTAATAGTGTATCCCCCGGCTTTATTGGTCCGTCATACTTGATTGGTGTTTCTATCACTTCTGCTTGCCTATTAGAGAACTGGAATGCCTCAACAGAGCTATTTGTGATAAAGTCAACGTCACCATATTTCTTGGTGTTGTTATATCTTGTCCCACCGATGGGTCGAACAATAAACTGATATGGGGATTTCATTAGAAATTTATATTATTCTCAATTGATATTGGCATTGCGGGATTGAACTCCTTCCAACACACAACATTATTACCTTCATCTTCAATCCATACTTCTACGAACTGCGTTTCTTTGTTGATTTTTATCGTGTGTATTTTATATGTCTTATCTAGAACCGGTTGCCCTACAACGTAGTGCATTGCTCCTGACTTATAGTCCGGCCCTACAGCTATTTTCCTAATTATCATGTTATACCCCCACTCTCCAAACAGTAAATGAGGCTGAAGGAATATTTGACCAACTGGATAATAGGGTGTGAGTATATAGCCCACCTGCATCAATACCACTTGAGTCTCTAATTATTTCCCATGTTAAAACATCTCCAACAGAAACTGACAAAGGAATTGTAGTTTCATAAGGAATAGCAATTCCAACTTTGTCTAGCTCGACTATCTTGGTGTAACCAACCTGTGCTCCGTTAATAAGTGCTCTAAACGCAGTTACTGTATCGCCTCCGGATGCACCTTGACGCTCAAAGTTCCCGAACCCATTAAATAAATACAGACCCTTTTGGTTGAATGTAATAGCACCAACTACTGATAATTGAACTGGGTCTACACCACTACCCTGTGCGGCTCCAAACTCAACCTGTAATGCTGCATCTAATCCTGATGGTTCCTGATTAGAGATTGAGCTTCCAGTCAAAACTTGTGTTACACCCAATCCTAAATTGGTTTTGATATAAGTATCAATAGAACCTATTGAATGATTTTTGGTAGCATTAGAATCTTCTGAGTCCGTGCCTATTAATAAATCATTCGCATTAATGTCAGTATTACTTGGGTATGTTGATATTTTAGCCATTTTGTGTTTTTGTGTTTTGGATTTCTCCTGTTTGTGGGTTTATAATAGCGTCGTCCCCATACTTCTTAGCTATCTTCTCTTGCTCAACAGAAAATCCGCGCTCCAAGGTTGAAAGCATTCCCATTACCCTGAACTTTTCAATTTCCGCGTTTACCATTTGCAACTTAAGATTTGCTCTCTCGTGGTTAAACTTTTGTACCGATTCTAATTCTTCTTTATTTAATTTCATTATACAAATTTACGTTTTCTTTTTTATCTTCTCCATAGACCTACCGCCAAAGTAAGAACCAATTACCGTAATCAACACAATCTGTAGTAAATCAACCCAATTTTCTTTTACGCTAAAGTCTATTACTCCGGCGTCTATGAATATAATAACAACGGTAGATACAATCAAGAACAATAAAACAAGTGGCCTAACATTCTTTGCCAACCAACTGTCTGAGTTCATATCAACACTCCACCTCTCAGTTACATTTCTTTGTTGTATTTCTTCAGCTTCGAGAAAAATTTTCGTAAGTTCTTTCTCAAACTCAGCCTTCTCATCCTTAGTCCTAACGAATCTATCAACAAGACCACCAATATCATCAGCAATCTTTGTTGCCCCCTTTCCGAGTAACTTTGCTAATATTTCTTTCATAGCCCACTGTATTCTTTTGTCGCATTAAAACTAGGACATGCCTTATTGGCAAAATCATTGTGTGAGTGAATAGTGGCCTGTGGTGCTAATAACTTTAAGAAGTAGAGTAATCTATCGAATGAATCCTTTTGAGCGGCTGTGCGTGTATCCTTTGGTGTTTTACCATCCTTCTCAACACCACCTATATAACATACACCCCAAGATTTTGAGTTGTACCCCTTAGTGTGGGCCCCTGTTGTTTCAATACTCCTACCCTTCTCAATGGTTCCATCTATTAGAATGACAAAATGATAACCTATTCCATTCCATCCTCTCTGTTTATGCCACCTATCAATAGTCTCTGAATCTACTGAGTCATCGCCCTCACGGGTTGCGGAGCAATGGATGATAATTTTTTCAATTAAATTTGTGTTCATCTATGTAAAAGTTATACGTTAGTTACCCCTTTACCATCTTTATTATTTTTTAACTCCAACTCCTTTTTCTTATTATCCAAATCAACACCTTTGTTGATTTTTATCTTGCCAACAATCCTAATAATGGCGTAAACCAAACCTGTTAATAAAAGGAAAGTTGTTAGGACTTGGTTAAGGTTAGCCATCCAAGACATAATCCCACCGCTGACTGTTAAAAATACTGTAACATCTTCATACATATTCTTTACGCCATTAATCATATCTTAATATATGTAATATGTGTAGACGTATCTAAACTCTACCGGGTATGTTATATGAAAATAGTATTCCATTACCAAATGGCTATAATGTTTGTCGCGGTTGTTGACGCCAAAACCTCTTTTACCATTATAGGAATAAATGATGCATTAGCAATATTCACTAAAGTGACTGTGTCCCCGCCAACAGTTACAATTACCAAATCTCCCGCTGTTCCTACAAAAAGAACCGGGCCTTCGCTGTTGTTTGTTAAGTAAATAGAGTACGCCTCGCCTGTAGCCATTATGTCATTACTCAACACGAGTGTTGTCTCAGACACATTAAGGACTGTAGCTGATGTACCGTCAGTCGTATTGTATACTGTAGAGCCCGGGGCAACTCGCATCGTCCCACCTTCACCTGTAAAATTTGCCGTGCTATCGGCTAATTGGTTGGTAACAGTAGAGTCTGTTGTACCACTCATCAATAATCCTGATGGTGCCGGAACAGTAACCCCATTCTGTGGGTACACCGCTATAGCTCTTTTACCTTGTAATTTTTCGTATGCCATTTTGCTTTTTATATGGTATGATTTTATTCAAAGACTTTTGTCGTGCGGCACATCCGCAGTCAACATTAAGCACTTCTGAAACTTTATCTGTAATAAACTTAATGCCTGTCGCTTTTGTAACCTTAGCTACTGTATCGCCAAATCCCCTTGAGTCCATGCTCACAAAGATACAGAAAAAAAATTATGTCTACTTATTCGACTTAGCTCCTGAGCATTTCCATCTTTTGCGAGATAAATTATTAGGAGTGTTGGGGTCGTTCTGTTTTTTCTTAGACAATCTTTGTTTTATGCCTAGACTTCTAGCACAGTAACTATTGCCCTTAGGTGTACCCGGTTTTACTCGTGGTCCACCTTTTGCAGCTTGACCCGCCTGACCATAACTTACCCTCTTTCCTGATGAGGTAATTTTTACTTTAGCTTTTCCTGCTCTTGGTGTAGCCATTACTTTTTCTTAGTATGAGTATATCCTTTTTTCTTTAAAGATAAATGGTCTTTCATTGTTTTTGCCACTTTCTTAATACCCGTCTTACTATACATATTGTGTACCTTAAATTTTTCCATTAGTATCTAGGTTTAGGTTTGGAAGAACTCGGTCTTGGCTTAGTTTTAATAGCCGTTTTCTTTTTAACTTTTGCCGTGCACGGCTTTCCCATTTTGTACTTCATAATTATTTTTTTTTATGGTCTTGCTTTAATTGTGTTATCGGTACTGTCCCAATATATAAAAACTCCATTTACACCTGCTGCCGGTAGTGCTGCTGCTGCTGCTGCTTCTCCTGCAAAAACAGGTAAGTTACTTTGTCCGATTATAGTTCTATTCGACTGCGTGTTCGCTTTCCCTGCGGAATATCCAAGGCACAATACATCACTTGCAACATTTGACTCACCCGCACTGAATCCGATAGCTGTATTATTTGAACCGTTGCCAAACAATAAAGTCCTACCACCCATACCTGTATTATAACTTCCTGTTGCTGAATTTTGAGCATTAGTACCAAAGGCAATATTTTGCGTTCCATTGGATGCGTAAAGTGTATAATCACCTACCCCATGGTTAGCACCAACACCCAACATATTCATGCCGCTTCTATATCCTATAAGGTCATTTCTATTTCCCGCTGATGACCTGCCAGAATCTGCGCCTAAAAAAACACCCTCATTGCCACTCGAACTATTCCCCGCATACATCCCAACTGCTGTTCTGCGCAATCCACTGGAAGATTGGTTGCTACCACTACCAATAGACGTATTTTCATTGGAACCATTACCATTACCTGCGTTTAGTCCGAAAGATGAACAAGTAGAAGAAGTAGAACTAGCCCCCGTAAAATTAAGTGAGTTGCCGCTAAAAGTAAGTTTAGTATTTTGAGTAAGGTTTCCAGAAGTGTCAGTAAACAACATTACCATTGGACCTGCACTTCCAATATTGTCTCCGATAGCAACACCACCTGCTGGTACAGCAGTCCATACTTGGTCATCTCTTAAAAATTTACTTCCATCAGGAGTGCCTGTCGGTATTACCCCACCTGCCGCTGCAATATTCGTTGCATCTGTTACATCTGCTAATGCCTCTATCCCGTCCAACTTTGTGCCATCTGTGGCTATATCTCTACCATCTACTGTACCACTTGCTGAAATATCGCCATCTACTTCTAATCCTGTGCCATTGATTAACTTTAAGTCTGTGCTTGTTAACCTACCGACTATCGCATTACTTCCATCTTTTCTTAAAGCAAATTCAATCAACCCATCCTCTGTCGTATCTGTAGCATCTGATATTTTGGCAGTAATCTTAGCGTATACATTGCTTTGGTCAACATCATTGTTGCCAAGAAATCTCAATTGCCCAAGATAGTTGCCATCTACCCCTGTAATATCTCTTGTTAGTGTTAACTCTGGTCCTGCTGCACTACCGCTAGTTGTGTCAACTATCGTTAAATCGCCTGTTAAAGTTCCTCCTGTTGTTGGAAGTGCATCGTCTGCAAGAGTACCTTGAGCAGCCGTTGCGTAATCTGCTGAGTCAAACGCTTTAACTTGTGCTAAGTTTGTTATCTCTGAGTCCATCAATGCACCTGCTGCGGTTACATTTGTTGTTGTCACAATTGCAGTCGCAAGATTTGCTGTGGTTATTTTTTTGGATAAACTACCTGCTGATTGGTCTAACGCAAAAACGTCTCCTGATGCTGCGGAAGTTACCGGGGTTAACCCTGATATCTGTATGTTAGCCATATTTTTTTATTTTATACAAAGATACTAATATTAACAAAACATATTATTAACAAAAAAAAAGCCCTCAAAAATAGAGGGCTTTTAAATATTTTTTATTTAAAATATACTATGATGCAACCCAATCACTAGCAGATGTTCCAAATTTACCATCTTGCTGTGTGACGTAAAGTAATCCTGCTTCAATATCAGCCTTCGTTCGCTGCTCGTATGTGGGGTCGGTTGGATATTGAACATTCAAAATTTTATACAATCCATTCAACTCAGTCCATGTGAAGGACTTAGATGATTCCCAAGCAATAGTATGCTCTACGACTTCTGTCCCACCATCCGGTAGGTTTATTGTTTCTAGCCAAAAGTAAGTACCACTAATCATCATCCCATTCACCGTGTATGATGCTGATGTAACGGCATTACTAATTTTTGAACTGATGTTGTTAACCGGGTCAACAACCACAACCTTGTTGCAGTTTACTGTTTCTAAATAATTATTCATTTTTTAGTTTTTATTTTTTGCTGCATCCTCAACGTGATGCTTATCAATCTTATTTAATAACCAAGATACCATCCTGCCAATTGGCAATAGCTTATCTTGACTCTTTAGTACGCCCAACACGTAACTAACGGTTTCGTCACTGTCTCCAAATTTGTGACCACCACTTTTTCTCATGACCCCATTAAATAAGTCTTGGCATACCGTATTCCCAAGCTCATCTATCGCAACTGCAATCTGCCAAAAATAAAAACTAGCAGATTTTGTCATTCTGTAAATAACAGAATAAATAAAACTTACTGGTCCAAATACGACAAATAAAATAATCGACAATATGAGCAATAAAAAATTAATCAAGGTCTACCTCCTTCTCTTTTATATTTAAATCGTCATCAAGCACCCACTCCTTATCCGTTTCGGCATCTGAACCATCAATAATAGATAATATGTAAGAGTTTAAACTTTCGTGCATTGAATCATACTTCATCTTAATCAAAGATAAAGACTCTTTTTTAGCCTTAATCGCTTCTTTTTGTTTTTGATTTGTTGTAATCATTATACTAATTTAAATATTAATTTGTCTGCCGAATCAGTAATAATGTTATTACTAGAATTATCAACCCAAAACTTTGTACCGCTAGGAGGTGCCGACCCAGAATCGTCTTTACGACCTGTAATATCATTAGAAATACTTATTGATAAACCTATCATAACTATATTTGTTGCAAAGATACACATAAAAATGAAATCAAAAGAAATGAAACCCTACATGATTAATGACTATTTGAAATATTGGAGAGTCATCCGTAGGTATTACCTAGAGAAATATGGATTATCAACAGAAGACTTAGATGTCTTGCTGTTTATAAAAACAGAGGGCTTCTTTAGCACAAGAAAATGGAAGGAATACAAGCAAATAATAAGTTGGGAAAAATATCGATTAGACCGTCTCGTAAAGGATGGTTGGATAGACCAACACCGAAAAAATTTTAAAACTACATCAAGCCTCTATCGAATATCGATGAAGGGCCTTAGGGTTACAATGTCAATATACTCAAAACTAAATGGTGAAGAAATGCCTACATCCCCATCAACCAACCCCATCTTTAGAAAGAAGGTTGGCTTTATGACTCGGCAATACCGAGAAGCAATACTAAATATGAACCTGTGGATTAAAGAACAACGACAACGTCGCGCTCCTGAATAATAGTGGTCTGTTCCCCGTTTATCATCAGTAGATATGATTGACGTGTGTCATAATAAATAACATCACCCTCATTAATCACAGTCACGTCAGAGCCCGGCATTACTACTTCGCCCTTTGCATAACGGAACTCCTTCATCTCTGCTTCAGATAAACTTATCCCGCTGCTAGTAGTCACCTCTTCATTGATAACCTTTATTGCTATATTTTTTCCTATTACTTTCATAATTTTTGTGGCCCGCAAGGGCCGATTTTAATTTTTAAAAATCTATGTCACGGGGGAATCATCTTTAATGTCGTATTTAATTTGCACCGATTTAATATTACATGCACCATGCTCACACTTAAATACAGACACTAACTCATCCTCCGTTTTGGTATTATCAATCCAAACAAGTTTTAAATCGCATTTAGGACATATCATATACATGCTGCGCTCACGCTCGTGCCATTGTTATGATTGCATTGGTTGACAGTATGGTCACGGCAACAGACACCGCGTTTTGCAGCGCCTGCCTCGTAACCTTAACGGGGTCAATCACCCCCATGGTCGTCATGTATCCGTACTTATTCGTCTTCACATTATATCCATATGTTGGCCCACTCTTGCATTTTGAGTAAATCTCCTCAGCATCCAATCCCGCATTCTTTAATATCTGATACAGCGGAGCTTTCAACGCTTCAGCCAGTATCTCAAATGCCGCTTTTTTCTCAGCATCCTCTTCTTTTGCGGCCTTAATAACATAAGACTTATGGATATTGTACAATGCAAGACCACCGCCCGGAAGAATGCCCTCGGTAGCTGCTGACTCAACAGCACAAACTGCATCCTCAACACGGTCATATAGCTCCTTTTGCTCCAAGTCAGTGTTTCCACCAACATATATAACACCTGATGCTGCAGATAATGATGCAATCCGCTTGTCTACAAACTTCTTATCCTTCGCTGTATCTTTAGATTCGCGAAGCTCAGCAACCTTTTGCTTAATCTCTTCACTCGCCACACCCTCATCCCTTACAATGACAGTATAATCACGTCCAACTATCACCTTTGAGCAATGCCCCAAGTCATCAAATGTCATTAATGACAATGAATCACCGGTTGCCTCACTGAAATTTGTCGCTCCAACCGATAAAGCAATGTCTGCCATTAGGTCGCTCTTACGATATCCGAAGTCCGGTGGTATAATGTTACAAATACCAAGTTTGTTTTTCACAACATTCGCCGCCAATGTATTTACCATAGCAGATGAGCATGGTGCAATTATCAATATATTTTTTCTCCCCTTTATAATTGGCTCCAATACCTTCTCAATCTGCATCCAATTACCAATCTCTGAGTCACACACCATAACATGCACATCGTTCATGATGCACTCGTCACGCTTGTGGTTATTTACAAATAGCTCAGATGTAAACCCTCTATCAACCTTTATGCCTTCAGTAACCTCATAATGTGTATTGGTATCCTGAGACTTCTCAATCGATACAACACCATCATCTCCAACCTCGCTATGCGCGTCAGCGATAATACCACCAATAAACTTATCATTGTTTGCTGAGATGGTTGCAATGTTCCTCAACCCCTTAACGTCTAATTTCTTCCCTGAAAGTTTTAATGTTTTACCAATACTTTTCGTCTCACTCACCAAGTGTCTAAGCACCTCGGTCTTATTCAACCCTTGAGATATCTTTCGTAATCCACTGTTAACCAGTGCTTCAGCTAGTACAACTGAGGTTGTTGTTCCGTCTCCACTAGATTTTGCAGTCCTTGAAGCCGCCTCGCGAATCATTCGCACGGCTAGGTCTTCAACCGGGTCTACCAATGAAATGGATTTAGCTACAGTCACACCATCCTTCGTCACAGTCATCCCATGGAGATGCTCCGGCGATTCGATTAGTACTGTCTGACCCGCAGGTCCTAATGTTGATTTTACGGCTTTTGAAATTTTAGTGATACCGCTAACTAACTTCTCCGTTGCTTCTTGTCCGAAGTGGAGGTCTTTAAGTCCTTGCATTTGATTGAATTTGTTCAGGCAAAGTTAATACATATTTGGATACCACCCAAATACCCTAACATTTTCTACAAACTCCATACGAGACTTGTAAGCGACCATCTAAGTTGTTGGTACTCCATATACCTCTTGATGTTAAATGTCGTATCAGGGGCTCTCTAATATCCAAATGGGGATTAATCTAGATACCACACTGGTATGGGTAGGCTTCCATAAGACAAGGGCGTATAGAAAACCACCGATATAGAGGGTTATGCTTACTTTAAAGGTGCACAATGCTAACTTTATGGGCTTATTGTGCTCCCTTTTTTTTTACATCTCAGTAACCACGGGGGTTTATTGTAAAATGTGCTAAAATGCTCTCTTTTTTCCTCTACTCTCTCTCTCTATTACTATTATTATTATTCTTTTTTTTTATATACGAAGAAGAAAAGTAAGCATAAAGAGCAACTCATTGATAATCAGAGACAAAGAGAGCACAAAGTGAGCACAAAGAAAGCATTGCCTATGTAAAAGTGGGCATTATTCAGGTGGGATTAAAAAAAATAGCTGCCCATAGGAGGGTAAAAAATTTTATCACACAATCGGAGGTAGGGGGTTATAATATAAAATACGTGCCGGGTTCGCCACAGGAAAGTCGTTTTTATTTTGCTATGGGGGGTGTTGATTTGAACTTTTTCTGCCCGTTTTTTTGGCTTTTCCTTTGTGCCATAGCGCACTGATACTCAGCACATTGTGTACAATATGTAAAGCGATGCTTTAACATTATGGTTTGAATTGCAATGAGATACTTGTGGGATGTAATGTATTGATACTCACCACATTGTGAGTGAGATGCAAAGTAAAGGTTTAACCTTAACGCTCCGCTCAATCCATCACTTTAACTACAATCCATAATACGCTGATAGTCAATCAATTAACTTGACTTACTTAAAGTATCACTTCAATACCTACCATTCTGTAATCCCCTAGTAATCAGTGCTTTACAATATATCCTACTTAAAGAATTACTTTAACTTGGGGCTGTAAACCCTTGACACACAGGCAGATAGAGGGCAACCCCCCACCTACTGCAACCATATCGACCTTACTTTCCTCGCTGAAAATTAGGCACACTGATTATCAAGCGATTACATTTATTTTCAAAGATTATTTTTTTATTCCGATATATAGTATTAGAATTGAACTATGAATGAACGAAATAACACATCAAATTTAGCTGAAAACGCGGTGCAAGGCACTGACGGTCAGCACGTTACGAGCGTAATCGCTCTCAATCCTAAGCACCCTTTAAGCAATTAACCTTATGAAAAATCAAAACGACATTTTCGAAAAAATCAATGACATTGTTATTGAAGGATTAACTAAAGAAGGAATGAATTGGTTCAAGCCGTGGAAAGGTGGACAAGCCAATGCACCATTCAATCTACACACCAAGCGGTTTTACAATGGCTTTAACATCTTTATGTTAAACTGTATTATGAAGCACGAAGGGTATGAGCATAACCAATGGCTCACGTACAAGCAAGCTAGTGAGAAAGGTGGCAACGTCATCAAGGGTAGCAAGTCAAGTGAGGTATACTTTTGGCAGATAGGTTACTATGATAACAAGACTAGCAAGTTTGTAGCACCTAAGCAAATCTCTTCAATCAATGTAAATGAGAAGATAGATGGCAAGCCAAGATATCGCAAGACATTTAGCGTTAGGTTTTACAAGGTCTTCAATGTAGCACAATGTGAAGGTATTGAGCCTATCATAGAAGACAAGGTTGAAGATACCATTACCAATGAGCCTAATGCAATGGCAGAAGGTGTAGTAGCTAACTATGTGTCAAAGCAAAATGGCTTTAAAATCACTCACGGTGAAGGTGGTGCTTACTACGTGCCGACTAAAGACTTCGTGAATATGCCACGCCTAGAATCATTCGTTGATACAGATAGTTACTACAAGGTCTTATTCCACGAGTTAGCCCATAGTACAGGTCACTCCTCTAGACTCAATAGGAAGTCTCTAACGGAGGTAAATAAGTTTGGCAGCGAAGTGTATGCTAAGGAAGAGTTAGTAGCTGAGATATCATCTATGTATATGGTAGGGCTTCTAGGTCTAGAGCCTAAAGACAATGACACCAATAGCCAAGCGTATATCAAAGGGTGGTGCAAGCACCTAAAAGATAATACACAAGAGTGTGTGTATGCGATGCAGCAAGCAACTAAGGTTATAGACTACTTGCAAGCATAGCATAACCACAACACCAACAGTGCCTCACTACCTAACCGTAGTGGGGCTTTGGTGGTGCCACTAATAGGCAATTATTATGAACACACAAACGATTAACAATGTAAAAGTTACTTGGGATGGCGAGTCCTTCCTTTACGTAACACCACAAGGTATGACGGGTAAAGGCTTAACCCAATGGAAGAAGCGCAACGCTGAGACATTACGTCAGATGCGCCTAGAGACTCCATCACAAATGATTATTGGCAGCGTGAGAGTTGTCCGACCTTCGGGCACAGATAGGTTGACCTACCATATACCACAAGGTATGTCGGGTGTAACCTTCACCCAATTTAAGCAAGACAACGCTGAGGCTATCATTATAATGAAGGGAGGGCATAATGTCAGTGCATAATAGAATACTAGAGAGCGTGTTGTTAGACCTGTTGAACGACAAGCTAAAAGCCTACCACGAGGCAGACCGCCTAAGGGAGGTTGAGATGATGTTCGAGCCTCAGATGTCAGTTGATAAATTGGCAAGGCTTAACAAGGCTTGTATGGACGCAGCGGATGATTATACCAAGACCCTATGCTCTATGGAGCCGAGGATAGCTGAGGAACACATTAGAGCGCGTGACATTGATACCAAGCAAAAGACTGTGACTTCACTTCGGGAGCATGCGGCTAGTTTCTTCCTCTGTAATGACAATATCGCTGAGGCGTTAGAGTTGCTTGACAATGCAGAGGATGGCTCGCCTGTGCCTAATGAGGTTATTGTGTGGGAGAAGTTTGAGTACGAACCACTCGATAATCTAATCACCTACCTTGATGATTTGGAGTCACTACTAAAGAGGGTTAAAGATGAAGTATAGAGTACTACGACAGAAGGTGTCTTCACGAGGTGGAGGCATTGAGATTGACTTGACACCATTTGGATTCGAAGGTCATAGGATGTCAGCGTATCAGAACTATCTAGGTGGTGGTATGCTAGGGGCAATTAAGGCGAATGATACCATTAGAAGCCAAGTGACTAAT
>Ga0208134_1000437_pt1 | contig 27481 bp, 34 predicted proteins | sample VirMetDEL_Mar_31_FD_184515 | JGI IMG/M metagenome (GOLD analysis project Ga0208134, IMG submission 184515) | Aqueous microbial communities from the Delaware River and Bay under freshwater to marine salinity gradient to study organic matter... | ecosystem: Environmental > Aquatic > Marine >...
ATGGTGTCTATGCTAGGAAATGGTTCTAGCACTGCAGGTGCAAATGACTTGGATCAGTTTATAAATAACTTTAGAATGGATAAATATGGTAGACCCAAGCAACCACCAGAGATGAGCGGAGGACTTAGTTCTCTTGCATAAAAAAGGACACAATGAAACTAATAAGAATAGAACAGAACTGTGTTGAGGTTACATGGCCTTATGCAAAAGACTTTATTAAAAAAGCTTTAGATATTAGTAAAGGAGAACGTGACCTAGATGATATCTACCTATCCCTACTCCATGGTCAGATGCAGTTGTGGGTTCTGACCAGTGAAGAAGATGGTATATTTGGAGCCTGTATTTCACAGGTGGTGGAATATCCAAAGTACAAAGTGTTTATGGTTCCTTGGGCAGGTACCAAACCACACACTATAAAGAAATGGTATTCTTATATTTTTGGTGAAGATTCTCCTCTGGAGAAGTTTGCAAAAGAACAAGGAGCCAGAAGATTAGAACACCCTGTAAGAGACGGTTGGTTAAAATTCACTAAACAGCACAACTTTGAAAAGTACTATACTACCATTGTAAAGGATATTAAGTAATGGACGTAAAACAACTTATCAGTGACTTTTCCATAGGGGAAAAGATTGAACTGTACAACTGCTTGTACACTGACCTATCTGGAAAAGGACTAGGTGGTGACACTGAGCTTGCCCATGTAAATCCTGAAGAGATGGCGGTACTCCGGGCCATGGGCGGTGCAGGTACAGTCAACCCCAATACAAACCTTATACAATTTATGGGCGGTGGTGGAGGTGGTCAGCAAGCTTCTGCTCCCGCTGTTCAAACACAGGTACAACAGAGTGAGTTTCCCACAGAGCTTAAACCTTTTATTCAGGATATCTTTGGGAAAGCGCAGGCTATTCAAGAGAACAAAGAAACAGAAGGATTCCAAGCTTTCCAAGGTCCTCTCCAAGCAGAGTTTGACCCTGCCCAGACTAAGTCTTTTGAGCAGATAGAAGCCATCCCCGGTGCTACTAAACCACTCTTTGACGATGCCACTACTCTGGCACGTAGTGCTTCTGGTCCTCTCCCCACTGCTGAAGAACTACAAGCTGCCTCTAATCCTTTTGTCAGGAATGTCATTGACATACAGAAGAGAGAAGCAGAGAGAGTTTCAGATGTACAGGGACAGAAGCAGGACGCTGCAGCGGCACAGGCAGGAGCCTTTGGAGGTTCCAGAGCAGCTATACTAGAGGCAGAGAGACAGAGGAACTTGAACCAGCAGCTGGGTGACATAGAAGCACAGGGACAGCTTGCTGCTTTCCAAGACGCTCAACAGAGAATAGCGCAGCAACGTGGGAGAGAAGCTTCCGGGGCCACTCAACTAGCTTCCCTAGGTTCTGCCATACCTGCTCAACAGTTGAAAGAACTAGGGGCGCTCTCAGGCGTGGGCGCTGCCAGACAGACGCAGGCTCAGAGAGGCATTGACCTTGCCAGACAAGAGTTTGAGGCAGAGGAAGCTTTCCCCTCTCAGACCCTGCAAGAGTTCTCCTCTGTGCTCAGAGGTTTCCCGCTGGCCCCCACCAGATCAACCACTTCTCAGCAGTTCTCTGCTGCTCAACCTTTGTCTACTCAGCTACTGGGCGTGGGTACGCAGGCACTGGGAGCACTGGGAGCTTCAGGTGCTTTCAAAGGTGCCTTTGGTCAGGCAGGTGGGCAGGTGGGTCAGATGCCCGTGAAGGAGTACCAAGGAGGAGGTGCTCTTAATTCTCTGATCAATAACACAGAGGGTCTGAATACTCAGCCTGTCATAGGAATGGCAGGTGGAGGTGGCTTTAAAGATATAATGAGTGTTCTAAGTCCTGCCTATGGCATGGGAAGAGCCACTAAAAAAGGAGGTCTCAAAGGTCTTATGGGATATGTGAGCCCTGCTTATGCCTTGGGTCAGGGAAAGCTGCCAATGGGCTTGGATAATCTAATGGGAGGTGGTGGTTCTGATGCTCCTCCTCAAGCAGTAGCACCTACTCTCTCACAGGAAGACGTGGATAAACAGGTAGACGCCGTTCTTAGACAGAGAGCATCACGGGGCCAGCAGGCAGCTGCTGCAGGCGCTCCCAGAGCACAGGGGTCCTCTCAGGTGGGTAACCAAGTGAGGCAATCCTTTAAGCACGGTGGTGGCCTGAGACAGATGGTCAACCTGCCCAGTAACAGGGTGCAGTTTGGTAAGACTGCTTACGCAAATGCTACAACAGATGAAGAGTTAGCAGAGGTTAAGAGAAGAGAAGTCTTAATGGGAACCGGAGAATACTTTTCACCGTTTACTTTAGATGTCACTGAAAATATTGTAAACCCAGTTGTAGAGGGATACGGCTCTGCTAAACAAGGTCTAAAAGATTTTATTGGAGAAACCAGTTCTTACTTAACAGGTACAGGAGGCGCTTCTTTTGAAGCAGAAAGAGAAGAGCTTATGGCACGGAAGGAAGAAGAAAATGAAGAAGCTGCCAAACAAGCTGCTGCCGCTGCAGAGCAAAATGCAGCTGAAGAGGAACGTATGAATGCCCTAAGAGACAGAAACGCTGCTGATAAAAAACCAGTAGGTGAGGACCTCTTCCTGTCTCCAGAAGAAGCAGGTTATCTTGACATGGCAGAGGGCAGGCGTTTCAAAGATGAAACTCCAATGGTAAATAAACAAAGTAACACTACTCTGGACAACATAGGTGCCGCGCTACAAACCTACTCAGATTTTCAGAAGACAAAGATGGGACAGCGTAGGTTGATAGACGCGGATAAGCGGAAGACGGCCACTGCCACAGCTGCTGCTAGAAGAGCTAGACTAGGTGATGCAAAAACTATGTCTGAGATTACCAGAAACTTACAGACAAGAGACGTGGCAATGCTTAATTCTTTGTCAAAACAAATGGATCAAATATCAAGAATTGACCCAGCCGATCCAGCACTAGCGCCGTTAAGGGCCAGAGCGAACGCTATTATATCCAAAGGTGCTTCTAATTTAGAAAGAGGAACAGAGATGAGCGGTATGCAATTCGGTCCTTCAGCTACAGTACAAGAAAAGCTTTATAATGAGCAGTTGCTTAGAGAACAGGTTAGGCAACTTCAAGAACAACAAGCTAAAAATAAGGCATAATTCTTATGGCTTTAGAGATTCCAACAGGAACTCTGGAGATACCAAAAGCAGGTGTGATCCCAGAGGAGGAAGTAGAGTCACTGGACCGCTCTATGTTCCCTGAATTTGAAGGTCTGTCTGATGGAGATATTATTGCCTATATAACAGACAGGATACAAGCACCTTCTGCGCCTGCCGCTCCCCCTCCTCCTTCAGATGATAACTTCTTCCCTGCCTTGGCCTACGGTGCAGACACAGCACAAGCTGCCATAGGCGCAGGTATCAAAGCCCTTGGTCAGGGTCTTGACATAGAAGGTATGGAGGAATACGGGAGAGACCTTCAAGAAAAAAACCTGCAAGAGGCTCAAGAATCTGCCGCTGCCTATAAGCAAGTAACTCTAGATGACGTAGAGTTTGGTGACAATGTCACTGACTTTGTTATTCAAACCCTAGGAGAAACCCTCCCCTCCATGGGCATAGCCCTAGCAGGTGCAGGCGTAGCCACCATAGGTGCTATTCCTCTGGGCCTGACAGGAGCAGGAGTAGGGGTTGCGGCAGGTGCAGGTGCCTTCCTTCCCTCTGCTCTGATGGGAGCAGGTGAGACCCAGTTAAAGATGGAAAGCCTGACAGATGATAAGACCTATGAAGACCCCTCCACTGCCCTGACAGGTGGTCTTCTCATAGGCGCACTGGACACAGCCGCTGCTGCTGTTCCTTTTGTCAGACTACTGGGAGGAAAGTTTTCTTCTAAAGCTACCAGTGATCTGATGAGCAGGACAGGTCTTCCAGACGAGGTACTCAAGAGTGCCAAGAAGACTGCAACAGATGCCCTATCAGATGCCAATGGTAATGTCCTCAGAGCAGAGGCAAGCATCATTGCACAGGCCAGAGACCTTGTAAGAGGAAGGCCGCAGAGCAGGAGCAAGATAAGAGGCGCTGCCAGAGGAGGTGCAGAACAGTTTGCAGTGGAAGGTGTAACAGAGGGTGCACAGGAAGCCATAGGCACACTCCTTGCAGAGGGTTCCACTGGTAAAGAAGGTGAAGACTTTGGTTTTCATGTTCTGGAAGCTGCTGTCAAAGGTGGCATAGCAGGGTTCTCTCCCGGTGCAGTGGTAAGGGCTGTAAAGACAGATAGTAAAGCTGCTCAGAGAGAGAAGGCTGAGAAGCTACAGAAGTTTGAAGAGAAGCTCAAGGTGGTTACAGAAGAGGAGGGCTTTGACACTGCCTCTGCCAACCCTGCTGAGATACAGGTGGTGGAAGAAGAAGAGGTCATTCGGTTTACTGATACAGATAAAGAAGGTAGGACCAGAGTAAGAGACATCACCGTGGCAGACTTTGAAGGTCTGGAAGCACAGGCAATTGTAGATAGTAGCCCTACGCCTACCTCTACGCCTACCTCTGCTCCTGCTCCTGTTACACCAGAAGAAGCTGCAATACTAGACGGTGAGAGGGAAGCTGTTGACGTAGGTAGACAGGCAGATATAATGGGCCTGACAGATAGAGATGGTCTTTCTTTTTCTTATGATGGAGAAGGTTCAGCTGTATTTTTAAAAGAATACCTAGATTTAAACATGGAACTTGCGGATTTGGAGGCAGAGGTTCAAGTAGCCGAAACTATTCCTACAGAAACAAATGAATCTAAAGTAAAAATAAGAGAGGCTTTTCTTCAAAGACAAAATAAAATTAGAGAGATGGACAAAGTAATTAATACTCCTAGGTTTCAGGCGTCTCTTAAAGCTAATCCTAGTTTAAAAGCAGCTTATGATAATATTTCTACCTACAGAGAAAATAGAAAAAAGGATATAGATACAGCTAAGTATCCTTTAGTCCTTTCTAACGAAGGTAATCTTATACCTTCTGGCACAAGACGAGAGTTTTTAACAGACTTAGATGGCAGGCCTTACTTACCCGGAGGCCCCGGTAATTCTCCTGTAATCTTACAGGAAGATGCAAATGCTATTATAGAAAATTTAGAAAGTACACCGGGAGTAGACCCTTCTTTAATAGAACACCTTAAAGAGCAGGTTCCCCTCCTCCAGATTGATCCTAGAAATAACATGGAATTTAATCCCAGAAGATTTGAAAATATAAACAGCACCAGAAGTGAACCTGTTTCTACTGTCTCCACTACTCCTGATCAAGATAAGAATGTAAGGGATATACAAGCAGCTGTAAATGAGAACGGCCCACGAAACGGTGGAAGCAGTACAGGAAACCTTACAGATAATGGTTCTCAAGGAATGCTCAACAGAGTTAGCCTTTACATGAAGTTTATGTCTTCTAATAAAAGACTAGCTGACAGGTACCCTGAACTTAGACCTATATATAATCTGGTAAAGAAGTACAATGAGGAATGGTTTTCTATTATTACTCAGGGTATTGAAGGTAGAACAGTGGCCTTGTCACTACCCCGTGAAAAAAGAAAAGCTTACAGGATCATGCGTACTGTTGCAGATGACCTAGGAATTCGTATTGAATTCTCAGGTGTATCAGACGTGGCTGAATCTAGTGTAGCCACCATCACCATACCGGGGGTCACTGCACAGGATAGGCAAAGATATGTAAGTAATGCCAGTCCTTATAAGAATCCATACCAGCAGCTAAGTTATCTAGAGTCTGAACAGTATGTAGGAGACGGGGAACAGGTGCTGGAAGGAGGGGCAATAACTGTAAACAATGGGATGATCACGCTGACTGATCCAGCCATTGTCAATGCTCTTCAACAAGAACAGAACACAGCTGATTCTTTATGGAACAACGTCATCACCACTACTATCTTTACAACAAAAGAAGGGTTACAGAAAGAAGCAGATAAACAAGGGGTGGTTAATTTTAATAATACTATAACCAATGCAGAAAATTCTATCTTAGCAGAGAGAGAACTTAACAGAGAAGAACTTAATATACCTGAGACAGATCAGTTATTTATAGACGCTCTTAAAAAACTTGAACTGAATGACACAGGCGCGGTACCTGCAGAGGTATCAGCGGCGCTATCTGAATACATAAGCGTACTGGAAGCTCTGACAAACGGAAGAAAGCAGGGGTACTTCCCGCGCATTCGTAACGGAGATGTTATCATCAGAGTTTTTAAGGACGTGGTGGCAACAGATGAAGATGGTAACCTTATTCTAGATAGAAACGGTGACCCTAAAATGGTCAGAAAGGTTGTGTATAGAAGAGATGTAAATACTCCTGTATTTAAAGGGAATAAAGGAATAGAGTGGACAAAGAATAAGTACGAGAGTGATCTTCGTAGTTTCTACCCTGATGCAGATATACAGTTCTCTTTTAAAGAAAACGAGAATTCTTCTATTGTACTGGGAGAAGAGCTTAACAATTTATCTATACTGGAAAGTATTCTTATACACGAAGCTTCTCTTAACCAAGACTACTCTGGAAATAAAATACTTTTTCAGGGTGTGGAGGTAGACGGGGACGGTTCTCCCATAGAAGGTACACAGAAGACAATCAAAGACCCTAGTGAATACATCAGAATGTTGGGAAGAAACTATAGGAAAAGAAGAGAGACCGCTGGCTTTGAAAGATTTAAACAGCATCGTCAGAACATTCCCGGTTATATAACTCCAGAGAACGAAGAGAGCTACCACGATAATGCGTGGGCACAATATGTTACTTCTCTTGGAAGATACGTGGCAAAGGGAAGAACAAAGGACGCGGCAACTGCAGAGATAGACAGGTTAAAAGAACTAGGAGACAAGCAGGGGTTACTAGACGATCCTAAATGGTACTCCTCTGCATCTCCAAGAGAAGTGGCAAAGTCAATGTGGGATAACACCATCACTCCTCAAGGTGCTGCCTCTGCTCTGAAGAGTTTTGCCTTCTATGGTTTTCTAGGAGGTAACTTCTCCTCCTCTTTCCTTAACCTGACCCAGAACTTTGTCACTGCTTCTCTTCTCTACGGTGCCTATGGTAAAATCTATCAGCCTAAAGTTGCCAAGGCAGCGGCAGCTGCTGCTAGATTATCTGCTTTTTACTACAGGAACCAAGCTTTTCTCAAGTCAGACAGAGAAGAAGTAGCAATGATCCTTAAAAAAACTGGCGCTGCTCGTACCGTAGAAGAGGGGCGAGATCAGTTTGATAAGCTTTATATTCTCCAAGAGAGGGGATCACTGGGTAGAATTAACACCGCAGCCCTGAGTCAGAACGCTGATCTTACCACTGACTTCTGGTATGATAAGCTGCAGTTAAATAAAGTAGAAGACATGGCAAGTGGCCTAGACCCTAAGCAAGTAGATAGGTTTAAAAAGTTTGCCAGAAATGGTAAACAGTTGGTGGACGGTGTCTACTCTACCACTGAGATTGCCAATAGAATAGCAGCTGCCTTGGCCACGTACAACACTGTGAAGGCTTCCTCTGAAGGCATGGGACCTCTTAGAGAGTTTGCGCGTAACACTGCCAGTGGTGTGGATAGTCAAAATGCTAACAGGTTGGTAGAGATAGAAGACGGTATGCAATATATAATAGACGAGAGCCAGTTTAATCTTAGTGCTTTCAACAGACCTCGTCTTGCCTTTGCAGGTAAAGGTCTAGGAGGTGTCACTCTCCAGTTTATTCCCTTTGTCACCATGATGCTAGAGGTGTATGCCAATGCCATGACAAGGTACGGTGGAGCAAACTACGGGACTTTCCGTTCTGGTATTGTCAACCTGACCCCACAGGGAAGAAGAACACTTGCCTTCCTTATCCTTCCTCAAGTTATCCTAGGAGGTATGTTTGGTCTTCCCTTTGCAGATGATATAAAAGAAGTTATAAAGGCACTGGTAAGATCACCCATTGGAATTTCTCTTAACCTTCAACAAGCAGATATGGAGCTTGCCTTCTATGACATAATGACAAGTGCCTTTGGACCAGAGGCCCTGTCTCTTGCAGAGGCAATTGCCAGAGGTCCTATCAAAGCATGGGGAGGAGTGGACATATCTCAGCGCGTATCTCTATCTCCTTTCCGATCTTTCATAGAAGCAGCAACAGGTCAGATGGGCGTAGGTTCTCTTCTCTCTGGTCCTTCGGGAGCGTTCTTTACAAACGCCATTGGTAAATCTTTTGACGCCTTTGAAAGAAATGACTATGGTAAAGCTATTCTTAGGCTTACCCCCTTGGCCGTGGTACAAAATGCTGTCAATGCTTGGGAAGCAGGAGAAGACGGGGTATTCACAGGTAAAGGTAGGGTCTTGGCAGATGGGCTAGGTCCTCACGATCTTGCTCTGATGACCCTTGGCTTTGCATCTGAAAATGTTTACGGTCCCAGAGACAGGCTCTACAGAGAAAAAGCTTTTGCCACCAAGAGCAATGCAATTAAAGACAAGTACCTTGATAAGATTCTTAGATTGATGGTAGAAAAAAAGAATACTGATTCTGCAGAAGGGAAGAGAGAGGTACAGGAAGAGATAGAAAAGTTATTTAAAGAAGTAAGAGACCACGACAGGGATCAAAAGAACATCTGGGATAAAATTGATCCTAGTTATAATATAAGAAGAACATCACATACCCGCTACATTAATCAGGTGTCTCCTGCTGGTAGGTACAGAGGTGGGCCAGAACTAATGGCAGTTCGCAAAGTAACAGACCCTCGTTAATTTTTTTATTTTATAAGCTTGATCTCCCTGCTAATGTAGGGTATGCAGAATGAACTCAGAGATATAACCAAGCACGTTTTCCTAGGGTATGACTCAAGGGAACACATTCCTTTCAAGGTCTGTTCTCACTCCATCACTCGTAGGTCCTCCACCCCTGTGGAGATTACACCTGTCTATCACAGAACCCTTCGACATGCCAAGTTGTTCTACCGTGCTTGGCAGATAGACGAGGACGGACAGTACTGGGACGATGTAGACAACAGACCTTTCTCCACAGAATTTTCTCATACTAGATTTCTTGTACCTGAAATAGCCAGAAGAAATAACCTCTCTGGCTGGGTGCTCTTCTGTGACTGCGACTTTCTTTTTCTCTCTGATGTGTGCGAGGTATTTAATTACTGTGATGATAAGTATGCGGTCATGTGTGTCAAACATAATTATGATCCTGAAGAAACCATCAAGATGGATGGGATGCTACAACAGAACTACAACAAGAAGCTGTGGTCTTCCTTTGTACTCTACAACTTGGACCACCCAGCTAATGATAGACTAGACGAGGTAATGGTAAACAGTGAAACAGGTGCAAACTTACACAACTTCTGCTGGCTTGACAGTGATGAACAGATTGGGAGCCTACCTCATAGTTGGAATTTTATTCCCGGTGTTAGCCACGGGATTAATAATATCAACGCTGTGCATTTTAGTCTTGGTGGTCCTTGGCTTGATAACTATGAAGACAGTGAGTTTGCTGAAGAGTGGGAAAGAGAACTTGACCACTACGAATTTAGTCAGAGCAGCTTTAGAAAAATAGTGGAGATAGTCTAAGTAATGAAAAATAAATATGACATTGTAACTTCTTTTAATCCTGAAGGGTTAGAAGTCTATGCGCGTAACATGCTCAATAGTTTTGACAAGCACTGGGATAAAGATATCCAGCTACACGCTTGGTACCATGACTTTGAAGAGGCAGCGTTCTACCGTAACTTTAAAGAGTTAGATGTTCCCTCCAAGGGTATCAACTATTCTAACCTGAATAACATTCAGGACATGCTAGACTACAGAGAAGCTATGAAGGTTCACAATGGTACTGAAGGTAAGAAGATACAATACAACTGGAGACTAGACGCTATCAAGTGGTGTCATAAAATCTACGCACTGACAGAGACAGCCTCTGATCCTCACCTGATACAGGACAAAGACTGGCTCATCTGGTTAGACGCTGACACTGTGACCTTTGCAGATGTAGACTCTGAGTTTCTGGATGGTATCTGTGATAATTCCTATGACATTGTACACCTTGGCAGAACTGCTGTGGACTATAGTGAAACTTCTTTCATTGCTTTTAACCTGAAGCGCCGCCCCGCTGTAGACTTTCTCTCTGACTTTAGAGAAACCTATGACAACAGAGAAGTCACTGCCTACAGAGAGTGGCACGATGGATTTATCTTTGACAGGCTACTGAAGCTCCACCAGTACCACGGGCTGAAAGCTCTGAACCTTACACCAGATGTACCTGATCTGAATGCCTTTGCAACCTCTGTCCTGTCTACAAAGATGCAACACTTTAAGGGTAACCAGAAGTTTGGCACCTCTTCAGACGTGAGTCTAGAAACTGCCAAGAGATACAAACAAATCTCAGAGATGATCTCCTTCTACAAGTGCAAGAGCTTCCTAGAGACAGGTACATACAACGGAGGTAGGGCTATTCAGATGGCAGACGCTGCCTTTGAGCACACTGATAAGGTTACCTACACAGGGTATGATCTCTTTGGCACCACTACCCCAGAGCTTAACAAGCTAGAGTTTAACTCCAAGGCAACCAATACAACTGAAGCTGTGGTTGAAAGACTAACAGAATATGCCATGGAGAAGGCTAAAGAAGGTAAGACTTTTGAGTTTAAACTGATTGAAGGTAACACCAACCAGACCCTGAAGGGTAAACCCAAGGCTGACTTTGTGTTCATTGACGGGGGCCACTCCTATGACACTGTGTCACACGATTACAAACAGCTGAAGCATAACAAGATAGTTGTGCTGGACGATTACTTCTCCAAGGATGAACACGACAGGGAGCCAGAAGAGGAGCACAGGGGCGTCAATAAACTGTGGACAGAGAAGATCAAGAACAGAGAGGACGCCTATGTCTACGTCATTCCCTCCAATGATCCTGTCATGGGCGGGGGCATCACTCACCTAGGCGTGGTGGTGGACCTGTCTCTGCCCAAGTACAAGGCCAGAGTTCCTATCATTGTACACCCCAAGGATTGTATGCCCTCTGATGATATTCAAAATAACATCAAGGCTAACCTACCCAAGATTGATAAGTGGATTAACTCACGGTGCAGGATCAATGACGAGATTATCTTTGTTGTCTCTGCTGGTCCATCTCTTGACGTTGACAAGGTCAAAGAAGATAAAGAGATGCTGGAGGAAGCCAACAAGGTTGTAAAGATTGTCTGTGTCAAACACGCGCTGCCCATGCTGATGGAGAAGGGCCTGATCCCTTGGGCGTGTACCCTACTGGACCCCAGACCTATTGAAGGTGTCTCCACTCACGGGATAGTCAGGAGCACTCTCTTTGATTCTATTAACCCTAGAACACATTTCTTGGTGGCTTCCATGACTGATCCCTCTGTGGTGGACCTACTACAGGAGAGGGGAGCCAGTATCATTGGCTGGCACGCTTTCTCAGAGGCAGTGAAGGGAGGCATAGAGGGATCAGGAGAGGACGCTCTGATGATCACCGGGGGTACCAACGCTGGTCTCAGGACCATTGGCATTGGACACACGCTAGGCTTCAGAGAGTTTCACCTCTATGGGTTTGACATGAGCCTAGCAGGAGAACCCAGTGAAGAATTACAGAAGGGGATGGACGAAGAGGGTAAGCCTAAGTTTCTCAATGTATCTGTGGGAGACGAGAACTACTGGACCACGGGAGAACTACTGGCAGGTGGACAAGACCTAGAGAAACTGTTTAAAACTGCCAACGAGATGGACCTGATCCTCCAGTTCAAGGGTAAAGGAATGGGATTAAAGCTCTGGGAGATAGAGAAACCAGTAGAAATGAAAGGGTATTCTTCGTGGGGGATGTGATTAATTTTACAAATTCTACAATGATTAACAATGACGGGACGCTTAACTCTGTGGGGAAAGAGCAAGCGTTGCAGCATCTAGACAAATGTGTTAAGCTTATTCAGAAAAGATTAGACAATGATGAGATAGACGGTACGCTTACGCTCTTGTTCAAAGACGGTGAATTAGTAGAAGACATCATGGCAGGTAACATAAGGTCTACGTCTTTGGTTTTTGTTTTAGAATACATCAAGCACCAGATATTAAGCGGCACAGAAAACTATACAGAGGAGATAACAGAGGATGATTGAAACTATTTTAAATAACCAAGCTGAGATTATTGAAGCAGTGATGGGCATTGTAGTGGTTGCGTCTTTAATTGTAGCAGGTACCAAGACTCCTGATCCTGACACTGTGCTAGGAAAGGTTTACAAATTAGTAGAGTGGGCTTCGCTTACCTTTGGAAAGACCAAGGAAAGCGGTGTTGTTGTGCCTGAAAAAGTAGAAGTGGAGACGGTAAAGGGTACCGTAGAAAAGGTAGATGAAGCCAAAAAATGAACACCCTCTTGATGGTCCTCACCCAACTGACTAAGGTCTGAGCCAGTGCTCTCCATCGTAGGAAATGTAATAGGCTTTCTGGGTAAGCTCCTGCCCATGCTCTTTGCCTATAGAGCAGGGAAGAAATCTGCACAGGTGGATGTACTAGAGAATGAATCAAAGATGGTGGAGAGAGCCAATGAAGTTGAAAGAAGGATTGATCGTATTACTAGTGACGCTGTCAACGAGCAGCTGCGTAAGCGTTGGGGCAAGCCAGAATAACTGTAGTTGGGTGAAGCCCATCCTCATTGAAAAAGAAGACAGGCTCACGCCAACCACAGCTAGAACTATTCTTACCCATAATGAAACATGGGAAGAGGTATGCACTAAGTAGAGATTTTAATCTCTCTAGGCTTTAGTTCTTCTGGGAGAAAGTGCTTGACTTCAATGATCAGTAGTCCATTCTTAAATGTAGCGTCTGTCACCACGTAGTGAGGAGCAAGAACAAACTTCTTATTAAAGTTCTTGGTAGATATACCCTTGTGAGACATTTGTTTTTCAGTCCTAGATGAATCTTGCTTCTCACCCTTGACGGTAAGTTCAAGGTTCTCTACAATGACAGAGATATCATCCTCTTCCCATCCAGCAAGAGCAATCTCCACTACATAGTTATCACCGTCTTTGTATACGTTGTGAGGGGGATACTTGTTATCTTCATAACTGATGTTGTTAAGAGCAGCTACTAGGTTGTTCATGCCTAGCATCCTGTTGAACATAGAAGTGGAGACGGTAAAGGGTACCTCAGTGGTCATACGATACTGTTCATCATTCATAATGTAAACTCCTTTCAGCAAGTTGTTAAGAGACCCGACAACTCGGCATCTCAATTAAAATATAGCACACCTAGTTTTCTTTATCAAGTGTTATATTCTCTCCCAGTTGTTTTATCTTACCTCACCAGCCGGGTGCGTCATAGTCTCTATACTTCTTATATGATGCAAAACCATCTAGTCCGTATGCTGGGCAAACCATAATCCGCTCAGGCAACCCCATGCTATCCTTCTCACCTGACGCACCACAGATGAAGAACACACCAGTCTTTTCAGCCATTGCATGTTTTAAAATAGTCTCATACTTCTCAACCTTCTTACGAAGGAGCAGTACTTCTTCATAGTAATCCATCATATCAGTCATTTTTTTTCACCATCTGGTTCATTTCTATCCACTCTTCATAATCCTCGTGTGTCATATAGTATGCAAGCACAGTTAGAATTGACTTGAGTAACTCGTAGTCTGGCTCAAGAACGTCATTTGAACAATCAACCTTATCAAACTGATTATTTATATGATAAGAATATTTCAGATCGTCGATGACAACTTGGTCACAGTCTTCAACTCTGAGTGTAATCGTTTTCATCCTCGCCTCATCTTTTATACTCCGTTGTTGGCGCTCCCGGCAGGACTCGAACCTGCAACCTACAGATTAGAAGTCTGTTGCTCTATCCAATTGAGCTACGGAAGCTTCATCAGTTGTTCCCAAGACACGGGGAAAAGCTTCTCACACTCTACGTCTATCAAAGATGCAATGTCTCTGGTCTCCTCTTGTACATCTAGCTTGATCCTAAGAGAGCACACCCTGCTAAAGGCCATAAGACTACCTGTCCAGTACCACTCAGTGTACATGCTCTGGGGTAGCACCATACGTGCCATCTCAGGTGCTACCCCTTTCCTAAGTAGTTCATCGTAGGTCCACATACATCTCCTTATGGCTTGTTCATAATCACTCACAAGAGAAGGACCTGTACCTGTGGAAGGGTTTATGTCCACCTCCTCTTCAGAACTTCCCTGCTTCTTATCAGTGGGTCTACCTCTCCAGTACTCAGGGTAGTAGAACTCAGGTTGACTATCCACGTATCTCCTGCTCACCTCGTTCCATACCAGACCCACCTGATGTTTACCCAGTTGTCTGGCCACAAAGATAGGTGCCTTGATCCTGAAGGAGACAGAGCAGTGGCCAAAGGGAGTCCAGTGATTGTGCTTGGCAAGGTACTTGATCAGCTTCTCGTCTGATTCTTTTAGCAGGTTACTAACAGGACCAGCAGGAGTGATGCTCTCCCATTCAGATTCCTTGGAGAAGGAAACTCTTGCAGCGTTCACCACTGAGAGGTCTGTGCCCATGTGGTCTATCAGTGTTACTTCCATATTCTTATCTACTCCAATGGTGTTCCAAAGTCATCTGTAAAGCCTGAGTCTTTAAACTCTTTCGTAAGAATAGCTTTGTTAAGAGGTTCAAGATGAGTAAGAACAATGGCACAGGCTTCCATCACTCCACCGGAAGTGGTCTCCTTCCTGATCTGTCTCAGCACAGCAGAGGTAATTTTCTCTGCCATCTCCTCGCTCATGTCAATTGTATATGTCATCTACCCTAGGCTCCTATGTCTACTATCTCACACACTCCACCTGCACAGGCAAGCTCTTGTGATCCAGTGGTGGTGTCCTCCTTCTCATAGTCTTGTAACTCGTACCAGTCTATAGCAGGTGGCATCTTCTCTGTCAAGTCTTTAAACTCTTCCTTGTCTATGTCTTGGTAAGGGGCTTGCTTATAAGAATGATCAGAGAAGGGGAGGAAGGATATACCAGAGAGAGAATCAAAGTGTTCCCAGCACCATGCCCCTACCTCTAGCCACTCATGTTCCTTGACAGAGATGGTGACAGAGGGCTTATGTTCACAGTAGTTGTCTGCAATCTTGAGCCAGAGTTCTAGCTGTTCCAGTGCTCCCATGTCATACCTGCAGATGGCACCCTCTGGACTCTTCATGGGGAAAGAGAACACAGTTACATTGTCAGGCGCTGTGAAGTCAGGCTCTGAAGGTACACCCTTGTCCTTCAGGAACATGGTCAGTGGGTCCTTGTTATCTCCTCTGACTGTCCTGACATAGTAAGGGTTGTGCCTTGCATGGATACCAGAGGCAGCGTCAACAAGTTGAGACACAGTGCCAGAGGGTTTGACACAGGTGACAGCGGTGCTTTGGTTGATGCCTAGCTTCTCTGCCAGCTTCTTGTTAGTCTTAACAGCCACGTCTCTCAGTTGTTGAAGAGCCTCTGGAGAGGCATCGTACACAGCGGGGCAGTCCATGATACCTGTCAGAGATACACCCAGTAGCCTCTCCTCCTCTGTGGTATCCTTCCAACGCTTACGCAGGTAGCCAAAGTCTGTCAGTGTAGACTGGAAGGTGCCCAGCATAGTGGCCAGCTTGATCTTGTTCTTCAGCGTATCAATGGTATCGTCTGCCCTACAGATAACCTCTGACAGGTTACAGAACTGGTAAGGTCTCAGGATAATCTCACAACAAGGGTTAGTGCCAAACTCTATGTTCCCATCACGCCTACCGTTGGAAGCTGCCTTCACCTGTGCAGAGGCACGGTTAAAGATACCTCGCTCACCGCTCTTGCTCTCGTAGAGGGAGAGCCATTCCTTCATAAAGATACCCATGTCAGGGCGCTCTGTGTAGCAGACAGAGTTGTTGGAGAGTGCTCGCTGTTGGTTGTCCACCCACCAGTCACCTGACTTAGCCATACGCATACGCTCATCAGTGAGGTTAGAGAGTGAGATCAAGGCAGACCTACGGACACCGCCTACCACCACCACTTGGCCTACCTTGCACATGATATCGTGACACTCTATGGAGGTAAGCTTTCTACCCTTGGCTTTCCTAAACGTCTGGATGGTGAAGTCAAACAGTTCCTCCAGAGGAGCAGGACCAGAAGCCCTCCCTCCAAAGACCTTGAGCCTTGCACCGGCAGGGCGTATCTTACTGGTGTCTATCTTGGGGATACGGTTGGTGTACAGGAGAGAGATAAGATCACGTAGTCCTCTGGCCCACCCTTCCTTGGAATCAGTGACAGAGATAACATCGTCTGTGTTCTCAAAGTATTGGTCAGGTATGGTGGGCAGGTTGTTGATGTACTGGCGCTCAACAGAGAAACCAACCCCTGTGCCGTTCATCAGAATGTACAGGCACTCGTCAAAGGAACGGGGTGAATCCACAGGGAGGTAAGAACAGTTGTACCCTGCCACGTGCTCACGCTCCAGCGCAGGGCCAGCTGTCATCAGTGCTCTCATGGAACCCAGTACTTCTAGGTTCAGCATCCCCCTCCGAATGTCAGCTAACTCCACGCCAAAGAGAGAGTAGGAGAAGTTCTCTTTCAAATGGTTCACCATAAAGGAGAGATACCTGTCAATGGTTTCTTCCCACGTTTCTCTACGCCCCTCTTCCTCCAGCCATCTGGAGTAGCGAGACATATGAATAAAGCTTTGGTAGTTACTGGGTAGGGTAATCTGATTATCAAGCATCTGCTGAGTCTGGCCCATGTTCATCAATGATCTCCTCTAGGTCCTGTAAGAAGTATTCAAACTTCTTAACTAATATTTCGTCTGCCCCGTCCCACACCTTGGCAACAGGCTCACCGTCAAACATAATAAATTCTTCTGTCAAATAGAGTCTGGGGTCCATGTTGAATGTACCTCTTGTGAAAGAAGAACAGCGTCTTCTTCTGTGTTCATATCATACTCAAGCTGAAGGATCAAGTCTGCATAGTGTTTTACTTTAAGAATATCCAAGGCACCTTCTCCCTTGGTACGGTGGCGGGTAATATATTTTACTATGTTTCCCTCTAGGAATCCAAGCTTGTTGGCGTGAATATATTGAACAGGTTGAATTTTACATTCTCTATAGTGAGTACCACCCACCTGTCCTTCTGTTGCTTTCCTTGTCATGTGCTACCGTCTCCTCTTTCTCTTCAACCACTGTGATAGGTTCATGTAGTATTGCATTGATTCTCTTGCGTATAAACGGAACTTCTTTTGTATCTATAACCTTTCTTGCGTAGGTTGTCAAGGCTTCTGGTTCAATTCCTGCAAGAAAACAAACCTCTTCCTTGTCCTCCGCTGTTACGCCTACGTCTGTGGTTAGCCAAGACCTAGCTCTCTCCCTGTTGACAGAAGTATAGGTACTATCACCGGGGTGTAGTGGTTTAGTTGCGTCAAGCAGTTGCTGAAGAATGACACACAGAAATAGTACCCTCTCCGGTGAATGGTAATCGTGAACTCCTTCATCCAGTACAGACTCAATGGCAAAAGAGGAGCCTTCATAACTATTCCCCCATGTCACTGGGATTTTCTCCTATTCTTTCTACCTTTACTATGTCCTTGTGTTTAGTAACTTTATAATCTTTACCACGTCTTTTATCAAACCTAGGTTTTCCTCCTAACAAATCTGAGAGAGCACTTTGACTATACCCGTTACTCTTTGCCCACCTAGTAAGATTGTCAATGGTAATTTCTCTACCAGTGTCAAAGGTAATTCTGTAGGGACCTTTACATACGGCTGCACTCATTTTCTTTCTGTTCTCAGGATCAGCCCACTGAGCTTTAGCAGATGCACTCCTTTTCTTTCTGAACTCAGGAGAATTTAAAGCAGAATTAGGATCAGTCCACTGAGCTTTAGCAGATGCACTCCTTTTCTTTCTGAACTCAGGATCAGTCCACTGAGCTTTAGCAGATGCACTCCTTTTCTTTTTGTACTCAGGGTCTTCATATACTTCCAAAGGAACATAGAACCTGACCCCTCCCACGTTCTTGTTATAGTATTCCTTCTGGTCTGTTCCCTCTAGCACAGCGGTGAGTACATGGTACTTCATCTGGTAGTACTGCTCGTAGTAGTGTAGGCCTCGCTTGGTCTCGTACTCTTGTATGATCTCAAACTTAAAGTTTCTCTTCCCGATCTTCTCTATGTCAGCGCACAGTTCCTTGGAAGAAGAAGTGTATACTTTCCAATTGGAAGGCTTGTACCTTTTCCTGTGACGCATCTGCCAGTACTGCTTACACCCCACGTACTTCCTCTGGTTCTTCTTGTTGGTGATCAGGTAAACAAAACCAAAGTAGTGATCAGGGTCAGAGACCCGTGTCTTGTCATCTCTAAAAGTCCAGTGCATTTCGTTCATATCCTCCAGTGCTTGGTCGTAGTCTTCTCCAAACCATACTTCATTACAAGTGTAACAGTAACCGTGGCTATCATAGAAGACAAAACCGTTGGAGGAGGAGCAGAACTTACACTCTTGGTAAGACAAGATGATAGATTGGTCTGGTCTAGGGGCCGCGCTCAAAAGAAATCCTCCTCTACTCTGGGTTCCCGCTGCACATGGGTGAAGTACTCAGGTCCTCGGGAGTAGTTGTACTTCCTGAGACCTTGTCCGTTGTTAGAATCTTCCCAGCACTTTGACTTGAAGTCACAGTACTTACAGTTGAACCCCAGCTTCCTGTTACCTGATGCTTCTTCTACCTCTGAGTAGCACCGGGCAGGGGGAAGATCATGGGGCATAATCTCTTTCAGGTACCCTATTCTCTGAACAGGGTCCACTCTGTCCAGCGGTACCTCTAGCAGGTTGAGTCCTCCCCCGCTCTTGTCAATGGACAGGAAGTAACCCTTCTCTTTTCCCAGTGCTTTACCATAGGAACTTAGCTGGTACATATAGCCAAAGGGATCGTCGCCCTTCAGTATGCTCCCGTCAACAAACTTTTTAAATCCATAGGGAGAGGCAGACTTAACATCCACTAGCTCACCGTCTATCAGACAGTCTATGTGTCCCTTGACCTGCCCCACTGTTACTTCTTTCTGACAATCCTTTACACTGTGACCTGCTTCCTTGACAAGGAGAAGGACGAAAGCTTCTAGCAGATGACCAAAGCAGAACTTGATACGCGCATCTGTACTCAGAGGTTCTTTCTCGTACCCGTGGTAATCGTACCAGAGCTTTCTGTCCTCTCTTCCAACCGCTGATAGTCTTAGCTTCCCCCTGTTGTCACGGTTGGTACTCTCTTCAAAAAAGTTTTCCATCACCTCCTTTATTTCTTCTAGGAAGACAGCAAGATTGTCCTTCGCTGGTCCCTTACCCTCTTCTAAACGATTGCTGATATCCACCAGAAGAGAATCAATCTTGCTGTCTACCATCTCCTAGAGTCCTTTGTCTTCGTTGGTCTCGTTGGAGAAGTCTTCATCTCCCGTGTACCCACTGTCCACGGTGGAGAAATCTTCGTGTGCTGGCCCATCGTAGGGTACCAGTTCAAGAACTTGGATAGCGTCTAGGTAGAACACGCTCTTACCTGCCCACTGTCCTTGCTCCATCTCTTTGGAACGGAAGAGAACATTGACCTTGCTCCCGTTACCAATGGCGGTGCCAGAGATATCATTCTTCTGTGCGTCCACCACACGGGGAGCAGGAAGCTGCTTGCCCTCTCGGGTGAAGGCGTTCTTCTTGAACTTGAAGAAGGGTCCACCACTGGCATGGTTCTTCTTCTTCCCGTCCTTGACAGAGGCAGAGGGGTTCATGCCCTCTATCATCTTGACTGCCTTGGCATCCAGTCCAAGGTCAAGGCACCACTCGGTGTCCTCTTTAGAAGTAGTCTGATACTTCTGTGCTGGTGATTGCGGATCAAGTTTTGCCCAGTAAGCTGTACCTTGTACAATTGGCATGTTATCTAAACTCCTTTAAGTTTGCCCAGAATATTCTGGAATGTTTTGATGTTACAGTTCATAGCATCTTCAACGTAGGTTGTCAATACTTTTTTTCCCTTGCTTGTAATTTCACTGGACGACAGTTGATGGTGCATCAGATCGTCTCGCTCCTGTGTTAGCTCTGCTATTCTTTTGTAAGAGTCGTACAACTGCTTTGTCACCTCAGATACGTTGTGCTCCAGTGTCCTTATTGTTTCAACGTGGTCCATCTATTTAGCCTCCTCTGGTTTACTAAGTTTAAATAAAACAAAGGGAGGGAAGTCAGACTCCGGGTGAGGTTCAATCAGTAGTGCTGGAGATTTCTCCTGACTCCAAGGGGTGTACCCCACGTACTCCCAAGTGTATCCCTTGTTTACCTGCTCTTCTACTTTGTCCTTGAACTCTGGATTTGACAGTCCAATAAAGGCCATCAATGCTACTAAACTTACCATGTACTATTCTCCTTTACTTCGCTCGCCCTAGTGTGTCTCTGCCCAGTTGGTACCTACGTTGTACTCGCCTGTCAGTGGACAATTTAATTTGTAGTACTCTCCTGCCTTCTTGATACTTTCTATTCCCAGTGTACCTACCATATCCGACAGGGGTTTGTCAACCTCTAACTGCCATTCATCGTGAACATTTGCAACAAACTTTGCCCTCCCTGCACAAGGCGAAGACGCTAACTCCTTGTGAAAGATCAGGAGTGCTCGCTTCATCACCACCGCTGCTGCCCCTTGCAGTTGCGTGTTCAGGGCAGCGTGAGGTGACCTGATCCATAGCATCCTCCCGTCTAGTCCTCTGATGATCCCGCTTCTCTCAGCGGTCAGGATCACCCTGTGCCGTGCCTCTTGTAGGGCAGGGGTAGCCTCTAGAAAATTATCTATCAGTTCCTGCCCGTCCTTGGCACTGCCCTCCACTATGCTCCCGATCTTGGCAGCGCCTGCACCGTAGAGGAATGCATAGATAAATGTTTTCGATTGGGAACGTGAGCTTAGACCTGCTCTCTCTTGGTTAGCTGTGTGTATGTCACCGGAGACCACGATCTCTGTGTACTCTGGATCGTTCATGTAGTGACATAGCATCCTCAGTTCAATGGAAGATGCATCTATACCCACAAGGTTCTGCTTCTTAGGCAGGCCCGGTACCCACAGGCTCCTGCACTCCTTCCCATAGGGTGAGTACACAGCGGGTACCTGTGCCATGTTAGGAGAGGCGTGGGCCATGCGCCCTGTGATTGTGCGAAGGGTTAGGACTTTCCCGTGTACCCTCCCTGTCTCAGGGTTTACGGCGTCTATCCAAGAGTTGATCTGTGCGATCCTCTTCTGGAGCATCATGTACCTGCCAACTATCTTGGCCTCTTCCATGTCAATGCCAGATAGCACGCCCTCGTCTAGCACAGGGGTTCCTAGGTCAGTCTTCTTCACTGGTACCCAGCCCTTCTCCATCAGGCGCTCTCCCACCTGCTTGCGAGAACCGGGGTTAAAGGGGATGTACTTTACCTTGGTCTTCAACTGTACTTCAGCAGGGGGAAAGACCTTCTGCATATCTTCCTTGATCTGTACCAGTTCGTCGTTCAGTTCTGCCACCAGTATGCAGGCGTTCTCTTGGTCAAGGGCAAAGCCATTGAGTTCTTGTTCGCTCAGTATCATGCGGACACGGTGCTCTAGTTTGATGGAGTCTCCACTGAACTTGTGTAGCTCAGTCTTCAGCACCTTGTATAGTTTACAAGTCAGCTTGGTGTCTTGCATACAGTACAGTCCCATCTCCTCTGTGTATCCTTGATAGAAGAGGGAAGGATCAAACTCTACCTTTGGGAAAGAGAGCTTCCTTCCCCATGCTTCAAGGGAGTGGCCCCCTTCTCTGACTGGGTTTGCAAGTTGGGATAGGACCAGTGTATCGAGCATCTGCTCTGGTTCAAAACGTATACCCCAAAGAAGATCAAGTATGCGAAAGTCAAAGTGAATAGCGTTATGCCCAATAACTTTATCCGCTTGTGCCGCAAGAGTTGTAAAGAGATTTCTCTCTCCCTCTGTGTATAGTTTAGCGGTCTCCGTTGTAGTGCCATCCTCATTGTCCTCCACCATAACTGTTCCCACGCACCATATGCGGGTAGGGTTGAATCCATCTGTCTCTATGTCCAAGAACAATCGCTTCATCATAGTACCTCGTCAAAATCCTCTGCGTCTGACTCTGCGTCTGACTCTGTCCCTGACTCTGTAGCAGGATCGTCTATCTGTGTCAAGCGCCCTGTGCCACGGTCATAGTGCAGGTGACAGGCGGGGCCGGTGAGTCCAGAGAAACGGTTCTTCAGTACCCGAATCAGGGTGACGTTACGCAGGTACAGGTCAGGGTCCTGCCCGTTCCGCTCCAAGCCAAGTACCATGTTACTCAGTTGACCTATGCCAGCGGTGCCTCTGAGTTCAGAGAGCGAGGTCTGTCCACCCTCCTCGTGTGGCTTACCAGCGGGGCGCTTGGAGTGACTGACCATGCCCAGCCATATGTCTAGCTCAATGGTCAGGGTCTTGAGCTTGGTTGCGATCTCGTCCAGTGCCTTTCGCTCATCGCCTGCGCTCTGGTCACTGACAAGGATAGAGATATGATCTAGGAAAATGTACTTACACCCGCAGGCGTGGCACATATACTTGATGGTGTCTATGATGGTGTCTATATCGTTTGACCCAAACGAATCAAAGAACACATACCTGCCCGTGGCCAGAGTTTCCTCAAAGGAATTGTCCCACTCATCCTGCGTATAGTCAGTGGTGGGCAGGTGCAGTGGCTTACCAGCGGAGAGGCTCATCATTCCTCGGGCAGCGTCCTCCAGTGGTTCCTCCAGAAAGAGAAGACCAATGTTATCCTCGGTGTGCTGTTGAATATGGAAGGCAAGTTCTCTAAGCACCTGCGTCTTGCCCATGCCAGAGCCACTGGTCAGTGTCCACATCTCTCCCTTACGGATGCCATAGGTCAGGTCTTGAAGGCCGTCCCACGGGAGCGTAAGGCTGTCTGGCGTGGGTTGATTAAGCAGGCGCTCCAGTAGGTCCTCGCCTCTGACAATGTTGGCAGGGGTATACCGCTCAGAGGCAAACCACCTCCGGGTGAAGTCAGCGGAACGGTTCTCCATCAGGTAATCGGAGGGGTCCTTGCCCTCGTCTAGCGTGACCACCTTGCTCTTGTTGGGGAACAGCTTGGATACTTGGTTAGCCGCCTGCGTACCGCTCTCGTCACGGTCAAAGCAGATTACAATCTCCTTGAAGGAGTTGAGAAAGTTATAGTTATTCTTGCAGTCCTTCAGTGCATTCCCTGCCCCGCCCTTGATGGAGACAACAGGGTAGCGTGAGCCTAGTAGCTGGTACGTGGAGAGCGCATCTAGCTCACCCTCCACCACGGTGACAGCCTTGGCAGTGGAAGAGCCAAAGACCTGCTGTCCAAAGAGGATGGTTTCTTTTGGTGCTCCCTCCCACTTGAAGGACTTGGCCCTGCCTCTGACCTTGTTGGCCACGTGGCTCCCGTCCTTGTCATAGTAAGGGTAGTAGTGTCCTAGTTCTACCCCGTCCTGTACATTGACAGTGACATTGAACAGCTTACAGGTCTCTTTAGTTATTTTTCTTTTACTAATATCTGTAAAGGTACCCTTGTTAAGGGAGACAGAAGAAGAGAAATCCTCTGTGCTTTCTTCTTCTACTACCTTCTCGGGGGCTACTCCGTACTGATCTAACATCTCTTGCATCTCCTTTGGTAGTTCACTGTTACTAAATCTTTTCTTCTCATTCTTACAAGCGTAAGAGAAACAGAAGCCGTGACCATCAGGGTACAGAGCAAAGGCATCTGAACTGTTACCGCAAGGGCAACGATGGTGGGTCACCAGTGCTTCTTCTTGTTCAGTATCTTCTATCATTCTTTATCCCTCAAATCAAGAGTAAAAGTAAAACAAACACAACCCAACCTACTGGAGAGACAGACCAATAGAATAATTCTTTTAGTGGGTGTTTAGAAGGATCATAACCTTTATCATGTTGATTCATTCTTCTCTATATCCTCCCTGTAGCATAGCTACTACCATCAAAATTACCCTGTGTCAACCCCGTATATTGTCGCACCTGTGTAGTTGTACCCGTGGTAAACCAGTCAGGCGTAGAACAGTAAGCCCACTTAGCAAAGCCTGCCTTCTCCCCTATGTAGTAGTTACGATAGGCCTTGACAGCATCATCTGGTACCTTGTACTGATCAGGCATACACTGTGGTGGTTGTGTGTACTCCCCGCTGTCAGTGATAGATTGCGGTGGTGTACGCAAGACTTCTTTTAATTTTTTATCTGTCAGGTGTACCTTGTTGTACCTACTGGTGTACTCAGAGCACAGGAACTTGAACAGGTGATAGGTCCACTCGTACTGCAGGCGTGATCCTCTGACCCACTTGGTAGAGGGGTGGTTGAGGTGAGCAGTCTTGTACATGCCCAGCTTGTCTGCCTCTTCGTCACCGTCAAGGCACCTGTGAGCAGTGCATAACATCTGCGCTGTCTCTAGGATCATCTTGACGCAGTGCTTATCACAGTGCATCTCGGCAGCGGTGAGCGGGTCAGGATGGAGAAAAAAGATGTTCATTCTGTACCTCCTCTAGGTCATAGTCAGTGATAGATATATACATGATCTCGTTAAGTACTTGTCTGTATTCTTCTTGCGAATACTTGTCAATACTTACATCCTTCATTAGGTCTGTCATTCGTAGAACGTCTGACAAAGGTATGGTTTTTTTAAACATCTGTCCAGTTAATTCCTTATATGTCAAACACCAATTGTCTGGGGTCAGGTATGTCTAGCTCCTCGTCAGGTAGTCCGGGACCCTCGTCTATAAAGTTGAGGAACTTGTTGACATCCTCTATCTCTATGGCCCTGACAGGGTAGTCAACATCTACGATGCTGTCCATGTAGGACCAGAGAATATCTGGTACCTCATCGTGGGTCTGGTAGTTGTATTTCTTGCTCATACCTTGACCTCCTCTATCACCCACGTGTAGTGGTCATGGAGCCAGTGCTCCCCTGTCTTGGACACAGGAGAGACCTGCGTCACTGGTTCAGAGGAGAGGGAGGAGATAGGTTTCTCCACCCACTTGACCAACTTCTGGTCAGTTGCACGGCGCACCCATTCGGTGCGAGGAGAGTGGAAGGGACGTATGGTGATCATGGTGTATGATCCTCCTGTGTTGGGGTTGGTAGTAGTAGTAAACGGTAGGCAGTTTATACACGTGCCTAGGTGGAGGTGTCAAGCTGCTAAGAGTAGGCTTTGAAACGGTGTGCTGTTCATCCAAGTGTTGACACGCCGGGACCTGTCTAGCAGGGACTTGGTTACGTTATCGTTAGAGGCTGACCCCTTGACAGGGAACTCCTCGGAGTTATGGCTACTGTAGTAGGTCAGGGCAGATGCCAAGGCCCATACGTTGGAGCCACGGGTGCTGACCTCCGTAAGGTATTGATCTTTCATAACCTTTGCAAGCCTGTCGCTCATCCCCGGGAGAGCTTCTAGCACTGCTTCTGCCTGTGGGATACGAATGTCAGTGCTTGCCATCACCTGATACCGTTGGATATCCTTGTAGAAATCCCTGACCACCTTGTCCATGTCTAGGATAAAGTTGGCGAGGTTAAAGCCAGAGGTGTGGCGCTTGTTCCCCTTGGTATAGTCGCCGGAGATGATGCCGTTGGTGCAGAGAAAGTCTATCAGGCCAGTGACAAAGCCATTGGAGGTGGACCCGTCGTAGCTCTGGATCAGGGCAACGGTGAGCGCCACCTCTGTCTTGTGTTTGCGTGTCTCAATGGGCATGGCAAAGGCAGGGAAGGTATACTTCCGGCACCTGATAGCTGAACCGTGAGACATACTGTCAGAGATTTCCATGTCCTTGAACTTATCATTGGGCAGGGCTTCCAGTAGCATTTCCTCTGTGGCCTTGGTGAAGTCACCCATCTGCGTGACCTTGTACTTGTTACCTACCACGCCTGTGCTGGCACCTGTCCACGTATCCACCAGAACCTTGTGACTGTATAGTTCTGTAAGCTTGCTCTCGTGCAGAGAACTGGCGTGGTAAGGTTCGGGGCGTTCAAACCATAGGTCTTGCTCAGAGACAGGTGCAAGAAACCTCTGGGCTTGTTCTGTCTCATTGTGTTCAGAGAACAGGTCTTGTGCTGTCTGTGCAGTGGGTGAGCGGAAGCTTAGTACATCGTTCATGGTTTTGTTTCCTTGTTTAGTTAATTGTTCTGCTTGTTTGTACTGGGTTGATGGTGGAGGTGTCAATAACTAATTGCACCTCGGGATTGTTTTTTTCTAGCACCTCTATGTCTACGACGTGGGACTCTGTGGTACCTGCTTGGACCTGCGTACCCATGCCTGTTAGTTCATCGTACTCTATGCCAAAGGCTATGGCGGTGTCTATCAGAGATTCTAGGCAATCTTTCAAAGGGATCACCATCCCGTCAGGTGTTTGTACCATGCCGTTACTGGCGTCCACCTTGTCCGGGTCTTCTGGGTCAAAGGGAATCACCAGCGTTGTGGCGGTGACCACCTTGTAGACCAGTGCCTTTCTCTTGTCTCCGTCTCTACTGTCTGCGTCCATTCTTGGGTGTCCTTGTTTAGTTTAAGCGGTGGCGGTGTGGTAAGGGAAGGGGAATCGAACCCCTTGCTAGGTGGTATGAGCCACCCCGGTGACCGCTCATACGGTGCACCGTTCGCGTCTCCAACCCCTTACCTTCTAGATTTATATCTGATCTTCCCGGTACAAGTCAACAGCTTTTCTTAATTTCTTCCTGTTGTATTTTGTACCTGATCCCTCCACTGTGTGGCCCTTGTTCCAGAGGGATTGGCCCAAGGGATTACGAGCAGGCATGTGCCTGTTTACCTTGTCCAGTCTCTTGCGTTCTCGTTTTCTCATGGCCTTTACCCTGTCGCTGATCTGTGCTTTCATAAATTCTTCTAGGTTTAACATCTCCATAGTCTAGCACTCCGTAGGTGTTGCGTCAATGTCCATGGATAAATCATGGATGGCGTCAAAGGCTTGGTCCACTATCTCCTCCGCGTATATGCTGAGGACCTTGGCGCTGGCCTCCGGGTGAATAGCCGCGAGCCATACCCGGAGGTTACCTTGCAGGGTCTCTGATATGTCTAGGTGGGTGTCGGATACTGGGCGGGTGCCAGCGATGGCCCCGGATGGGCGCGGGTATGTTATCCCGCCCACCTTATAGCTCTTTGCTGGGTTGCTTCTGCTCATGGCGTCTACTCCTCTGTCTCTGTCTCTATCACAGACCGAGCGTGCACGTCTATACTCTTGACGCTCATGCCCATCTCCATGAGATTGTTGCTGATATTCTTCGCACCTATCTGACCATCGCGCCGGACAGTGCCAAAGCTAGGGACCGTGTCCCTGTCTATGTCTATGGTGATGGTCAGGCGTAGGGTGGTGGTGTTGCCGGTGGTTTCTTGGTTGTCCATTGTCTGTAGTCCTTGTTAAGAGTAGGTGACAGGGGGAACCTTAGGCTAAGGTAGTCCCCCCTGTCAATAGCTTATTTTATTTTGTGCCGCCTAGTCAATGACAAACCCGGAGTCATCGTGCTTTGCTTGTCCCTTGGCAT
>Ga0208134_1000439_pt1 | contig 27462 bp, 26 predicted proteins | sample VirMetDEL_Mar_31_FD_184515 | JGI IMG/M metagenome (GOLD analysis project Ga0208134, IMG submission 184515) | Aqueous microbial communities from the Delaware River and Bay under freshwater to marine salinity gradient to study organic matter... | ecosystem: Environmental > Aquatic > Marine >...
CAACGCATCCGCCATTCAGACGGAAGCAACGACCCGCGCGGACGCTGACAGCGCTATTGCTAGCGACATAGTAACGTTGCAGGCCACAACTGGAACCAACACATCCGCCATTCAGACGGAAGCAACGACCCGCGCTGACGCTGACAGCGCTATTGCTAGCGACATAGTAACGTTGCAGGCCACAGTCGGAACCAACACATCCGCCATTCAGACGGAAGCAACAACACGGGCCACCACCGACGGCGAGCTGCAAGCGCAGTACACTGTCAAAGTGGACGTCAACGGGTACGTGTCAGGCTACGGGCTTGCCAGCACGTTGGTTGGAGCGACTCCGACGAGCGAGTTTATTGTACGCTCTGATGTGTTTGCTATTGCGAACCCAGCTGGGCCGGGAATTGCGCCTTCTGAACCCTTTATCGTACGCACGACACCAACGACAATTAACGGGGTGAGTGTGCCCACGGGCGTGTACATGAAGGACACGTTCATCCAGAACGGTACTATCGCCAACGCGAAGATCGGCAACTTGGCGGTCGACACCGCGAAGATCGCTGATTTGGCTGTCACCACGGCTAAGATCACAGACGCCAACATCACGACCGCAAAGATCACAGACGCCAACATCACGACGGCAAAGATCGCCAACCTGGCCGTTACCAACGCGAAGATAGGTCTTCTGGCGGTCAACACCGCAAACATTGTGGATGCCAACATCACGACGGCGAAGATCGCCAACCTGGCCGTCACTACGGCTAAGATCGCAAACGCCAACATCACGACGGCGAAGATCGCAGACGCCAACATCACGACGGCAAAGATCGCCAACCTGGCTGTGGACAGCGGTAAGATCGCCGACCTGTCGGTAGACCGTTTGAAGATCAACTCGGGCGGGCAGATCACGTCGTCTCTGGCGTCCGCCGGAAACATCTCGGTGCCCGTAACAGCGGGTAGCACCACAAACCCGTCGTACTCGTCAAGCGCCGGGCCTAACGAGGCCCACTTCCTAGCCAACCCAACGATGTATCGGTCGCTAGGCACGCGTACATATGTTGTGGACGCGGACGATAACTATGCGCCAGAACAACTGGACGTGCTGTTAGGGACCGCACGAATTTCAGAGTTTAGCAACACTTCGGCGGCTAACACGTTGACCAGTCTAGTCTCCGGGTACTTTTACCGGGTACGCGCCGGTGGCGTGACCACGCGGTCGGACTATAGCTTTCTAGGTCAAAGCGACCACTACGGCGGCGCTATGATGTTCCTGCACTCGCACACCCCGATTATCCGCATTACCGCGCTGCTCAAGGGAACCCACTTCTCTGCGGGGCAAACGGTTACGTTCGAGCTGTACTACTACCGCTGGCGGAGCAACAGCAACTGGGGCGTCGGGAGTACTTTTTCCCAAATCCAGATAAACATACGGGAGTTCTTCCGTTGATATACGTTGCGCACCTGCCTAACGGCTTCCCAGTAGACATCACCAACCGCGCAGACCAACTGCAGGCAGGCGGGGCAGATGTTCTTGAGTTAGACCTCCGGTTCGAAGAACTACCTAAGTATTTCGCAGTCCGAAACGGCGGCGTCGTTGACTTAGGGCTACCGCCTTTCCGACCGGCACAGTACGACTACGACGCCCAAGCATGGGTAGACCCGCGAACTCCGGTCGAAATCGACGAAGAAGAAGCTGTCAAGGTGCGCAGGCGGCGCGACGACACCCTGCGCGGTACTGACTGGACACAGCTCCCCGATAGCCCGCTTAATGCGCAGCAGACTGCCGCTTGGAGAGTTTACCGCAACACACTGCGAAACGTGCCCTCGCAGGCAGGTTTTCCGCGCAATATAGTCTGGCCCATAGACCCCGACGGCGGCGCGTAGCACGGGGCGCGCACAACAAAGTTGCGCAGCGGCTCGAGCGGGGCTAAATTGTGTACATACGGGGTGACATAGTGTATCTGGGAGGGTAACGTGACGCAGGCCAGACTCATATTCGATGACAAAGAACGTGTCGGCGCTTGGGTAGCGGAGCAAGTCGGACAGACTGCTCCTTGGGGCGGTTATTACGCCATGGGTGTCGAGATGAACGGTGAGATCACAGCGGGGTTTGTTTTTAACAACTTCAATGACTCCAACGCCACGTGCCACATCGCGGTCAGCCGTGGCAGTAAAGCGCTGTTTGACCTGTTCGACCACGCATACAACTACGTTTTCAACGTCTGTGGACTTCGCCGCCTGACTGGCATGGTGGACGCAGACAATGCAAAAGCTCTTCACTTGGATAAGAAGATCGGCTTCGTCGAAGAAGCTGTTTTGAAACAGGCCGGTACGGAGGGCGTCGACATGATCGTTCTTGTACTGTGGCCAGAGAATTACTTTAGGGGTGCCAAACATGGGTAAGAAAAGCTCGAAAGCGCCAGACTACGGCCCACTCGCCGAAGCGAGTAAAGAGGCCGCGCAGATCATGGCGGGCCTTGGTCAAGACCAGTTGGACTTTGCCAAGCAGCAGTACGACGAGATGTCTCCTATGCTGCAGGAGGTAGCCGGTCTCCAGATGGACGCGCAGCGCCAGCAAATGGATCAGGCCAAAGACTACTACGACTACCAGACCCAAACGTTCCGGCCCCTCGAGAAAAGCATCGTCGCCGACGCCGAGAACTTCAACACTGACGCGTACCGCGAGCAGCTGGCCTCACAGGCCGCAGCGGACTCCGGCTTGGCGTTTACCCAAACCCAGCGCCAGAACGAACGGGCAATGGCTTCTATGGGTGTTAACCCTAACTCTGGTCGGTTCGCCGGTATCCAGAGCGCCTCTGGTCTGCAACAGGCCGCAAACCGTGCGGGCGCAATGACCAACACGCGCAACCAAGCTGAGCAGATGGGGTACGCCCGCAAGCTGGACGCCGCTGGCCTTGGTCGTAACCTCGCTGGGGCATCTCTCGCCGCCTATGGTGGAGCCACTGCCGCAGGTTCACAGGGCGCACAGACCGCGCAGTCGGCAGGTCAGAACTATATGGGCAACATGGCTATCGGGTCGGGCACCATCGCGTCCGGTCAGAACATGCAGCTGTCTGGCTTGAGCACCGTTCTGAACAACCAGACGAACGCGTACGTCAACTCGAACGACAGTTTCCTCGGCGACCTCGGCGGCATAATGGGCGGCGCAGCCTCTATGTACACCGCCTTTGGGTCAGACCGTCGCCTGAAAGAAAACATCGTAGAAGCAGGCGTCGACCAGCGCACGGCGTTGCAACTGTACGAGTTCAACTACATCGGCGAGCCAGATCGCAGGTTCCTTGGCGTCATGGCGGATGAAGTAGAGCTTTCCTACCCAGATGCAGTCACAGAACGCCCAGACGGTTACAAAGCCGTCTACTACGACATGCTCAACATCGAATTCAAGGAGGTCCACTAATGGCGCGTCAGTCAAGGTGGCAGCAGTTCACTGACAACTTCAACGGTGTTTACAGCACTTTCAACGACGTCGGAAAAAAGATCGAGTCGGCGAATGTCGCGAAGCAGGAATTCACGGACGAGGACGGCGTAGGTCTAACAGGCGACGCGCTTGACCGCGCTCGCAACTCTGCGCTTGCCGACATCTACACCAAGTACGGTGACGCCGAGGGCGGCTTGGCGCTACGGACGCAAGGTGCCGCACTGGAAGGTGTCGAGTTCGGGAACCGGCTGAACCGCAACACCGAAACGGACCAGACGTACCAGATGGGCCTTGGCGGCACTCGCAACCTCGACGCCCGCACAAACAGCGCCAACGCGTCGGCAGCTCAGGGATACGCTGGCGCGAACCGCACTAACACGTTGCTACCTGGCGAAGTCATAGGGCAAAACCTCGACAACGAGGGCACCGGACTTCTCAACCGAAGCCGCGCTGTTGACGCGGATGTAGCCGAGCAGACCCGTGCTGCCGTGGTTGCCGAAGCGGTGGCAGGCTCTAATACGACTGTGCGCAACGACCAAGAGGGCGAAGCGACCAGTGACTCACGTGTTGCCACGACAAACGCTGCAAACGAACTTGGAACCGCAACGTCCAATGCGGAGCTGATGATCCTTCCGGATGCGACACAGACCAAGCTGGCTGAACTGGCTGACAAGCTAGGCTCCGCTGAAACCAATATCGCAGACCGCGAAGCCAACGCGCGCGACAAAGGTGTTATGGAAGACATTCTGGACCGTTTGATGGAGCAGCCCGATTTCGAAAACGACGCGGCGGCTTCGGCGTGGATTATCGACGAGATCACCAACTCTGACATGACGCTTGGTGGCCAGAACTCTTTCGCGCAAGCTATCGGCGAACGCGGCGTTATGCAGCTCGGATCACAAGCAATGGCGCGCACGCAAAGCCTTGTAGAAGCGCGCACCGCTGGCGGTATCGACGCTATGGCCGACGCCTACGAGAAGTTCCAAGATGGGGTAGACGGCAGGATTGTGCGAGACGGCAAAGGGAACGTGAGCGTCGTCATGTTCGACACCGAAACCGGTGAGGAAATGGCCACAATCGCGGAAGCTTCCGGCCCTGACGCTGAAGACATTATCGCCGAGCGACTGATGTCTTACGCAGGCGATCGCATCGGTATGATGCAGCTAGCTGCGGCAGAAGCAAGCCAAGCCGACCTTCGTGCGCAGACAAACCAACGCGTCGCGGATGCGCAGACAACAATCGCGGGCCTTGCGGGCCTTGGAAGAGACAGCGGTTTGGCCGACGACGTAGCGCTGGAAGGCGCGCGAAAGCTGTACGCGTTCATGAGTTCTCCGGATCAGATTATGCTGCTGGAACGTGAAACACTAGAAGACTCCGAACAGTGGGCACGGCGGAACACACAAATGGCCCGTGCGATGTTCCCGCAAGCTGCGCCGCCTCCAGGCGTCGACGACCATATTGCGTGGTGGGACGCAAGCCCCGAAGAAAAAGAAGAAATGAAGAAACTGGCGAGCCAGTAAGGGAGACTACCCGTGGCCGAACTGACCCCGCTGGAAGAGCTGCAAAAACGTATCCGCGACCGCGCTCTCGGCGTTGCTGCGCCTGAGCGCCCTGCTGTAGCGCCTCCAGGACAGCAGTCTGACGAAGACTTCGAGGCCAGCCGTGCCGCCGAAGCCAAGAGCGGGCAGCTCCGCGACCTGCAAGCGTCTATTCGTGCGCGCCGTTTCCCTCCAACGGAAGCGAAGCCGGAAGAGATGGGCCTTACCGAAGCCGTAGGCAACGCGGTTGGGCGAAACGTCAACGCGTGGCAGAACGCGGCGGACACCGCGTCCGTTGAGGCCCAACAACGTGAGGCCAGAGTTAAAGAGGACCGCGCCGCGCGAGAAGCCTCAGGCGACCTTCCTTTGTGGGAGCGGCTTCTGTTTGCCCAAATTGGAGCAGCGGCAGCTGAAACTCCAGAGCAGTTGCGCGCCGAGTCCGGTGAGACACTGCGCGGAATATCGGAGCGTAACGTCGAGACCGCTCGGGATTACCCAATGACGCAGGGCGCGCAAGACGCCCAGATGAACATCATGGAAGCCGCGTCTGAAGGCGGTTTTCGTGGCCTTGCTGCTGGTGTGGCTGAAGTCGTACGAAACCCTATTGGCTCCGCGTCGCTTTTTGGCCAAGTGGCCGCAGAGCAGCTTCCTACCGTTGCCGCTGCCGCTGCGATGCGTAACCCGCAGCTCGCAATGTCGGCGTTTACCATGTCTGGGTATTCGCAAGAACGCTTCGGGCAGTTGGCTGAAGAAGCGGCTAAGTTCGGGTACGATATCTCTGACCCAGAGCAGGCCCTCGCTGCTGCTAACGACGAAGAGCTTATGGCTCGGCAGGAGCAACGCGGTGCCACACGAGGCTCGATCATTGCTGCTGTAGACCTTCTCACTCTGGGACTGGCGTCCAAAGCGCCGGTAAACGCCAGAGGATTAGCTACCCAAACAGGCGTCCAGATGGCAGGTGGTGGCGGTGGCGAAGCCCTCGCAGAGTTTGCTGACACCGGAACGTTTGATCCAGGCAATGTTATCCTGGAAGCAGGCGCTGAGGGTTTGGGCGCGTCCGCTGATGTCCTGGCTTTGGCTACTGGACGTAAACCACCAACTACTATGGACAACGTCGGTGGCGGTAGACCACCTGAACAGGGCACAACACCCGACGCAGAACTCGCCCTTGAGGACGCCATGCTTGGCGCTCAACAGGAAGCCGAGGCGGCAGCAGAAGCCGCAGCTCAACAGCAAGCCGCAGTTGTGCAAGACCGCGCGGCCCGAGAGACCCGTCTGGACTACGCACCAACATTCACGTCCAACGCTGACTTTATCAAGCAGCGCGAGGCGCAGCTGCGTACCGACGTCACAACACCTGGAACCGAAGCGGCGACGGCGTACCGTGAGTTCTTGGTTGAGCGGGAAATCCTGCCAACAAACGAGCAAGAAGTTGCAGCGGCGATAAACACGTTCGTCAAAGAGACGAAGAAATCCGTGCCGCCAGAGCAGATGCAGGCCGAGTACCGTGCCGCGCTGGACGAGCACATCGCTGGCGTACAAGCACTGGAAGCTGCTGTTGGCGTGCCCCAAGAACCCCAAGCCTCCCCCGTCGCGCAAGCCGCCCCTGTCGCCGAGGCCGATGCACAGACAGCTCCGGTAGCCGAAGTCGACGCGACCGTTGAGCCTGCTGCCACTGTCGAAGCGGCCACTGTCGCCCCCGCGCCGCAGGTAGATGCGGTAGCAGTCGCCAAGCAACTGGTGGAGAACACAGGGATAATCCTTGACGACGTTCGCGCCAAGAACCTTGAAGCGGACATCAACGCGATCGAGGCGCTGCCAGTGGAGGAGCGCGCAACTGCTGTGCGCGCCGTGCTCAGCGCATACACGTCTCCACAGGTTGCTAAGACGGCGTCTACTGCGCCTAAAGTACGCGAGTACACCGCAGAGACCCCGACCCGGGGCCGCGACGACGCGAAGAACAAAGCCGATGCGCTCTTGCCAGAAGGCTGGATCGAAAGCGCTGACACACGGTTCGAGGACGTCCAAGGCGCTGTCAACGCCACGAGTTTCTCCAAGCCCAAGTTCGACCAAGCCATGGCGAAAGCTCTGGCGGAGCCACAAACCGAGGTAGCCGTGCAGGCGCAGGAGGAACTGCTGGCCGGAACCGAGGTTGTTACCGTACCAACGCCAAAAGGTCTTACCAAGACACAGAAAAGCGTATGGGACGTTGTTAGAGAAGCGTTCCTGAACAGCGGACAGGACACCGTAATCCAGCCGGATGGTTCGTGGAACTTCACTAAAATTCAAGAGTTGGCGGGGCTGAAGTCACGTCAAGCGGCGCAGCAGGCCCTCAAGCAGTTGCAGCCAAAGATCGCAAAAACGTACAACCTGTCCGCCGAAGGGGTTAAGACCCAGCTTTCCAAGACTGCCGAGTCCCGTCGCAGCGCGCAGCCCGCCGAGAAGTTGAACGACGCCACCGAGGTGTTCGACAAAGCCGAGTTGGCGTCCAACATGGGGACCGTTGCGTCGGTTAACCAAGGCGCTAAGACTGGCGTGGACGCGGAAGATGCGGCGTTTACAGCGGCCCGTTCCGAAGAGCCTAACGTCGTTGCCGAGAAGCGCGCGGCGGAAGCTATACAGACCCGAAAAGAAATCGTGGCCGACACCATTAAGCGTTCTGGCCAAGCGGCCATTAAAGCTTGGGCAAACATGCGGGCCGAAGGTGGTCCTAAGTTCGCCAGTCTGAGTGTACAGGACCAGACGGACTGGGTTCTCGCCGTCGACGAAAACCTATCAGGCTACTCTGACGACGCTACGTTGGACGCCGACCAGCGCGAGATTGCCAGCCGGTACGACGCAGCCGTTGATCCAACCGAGGAGATTACCAATGAAAGCAACACAGACGGAGAAGCGCAAAGCTCGGAAACGCCTAAACGACGCGTCGAAAAAGCTGGTCCAACTCCAGAAGAAGGGCGAACCGCTGAGCCGGATCGAGCAGCGCGTAGTGGACCGGATGGAGGCAGGGCGCAAGCCATAGTCGAAGACGCCGAAGTAGTTTCCGAAACGCCAGCAGCTCCAAAAGAAGCAGCTAGCGTGGCCGTCGAACCAGCAGGCGTCGAAGGCGAAGTAGTAGGGCCAGAGCCAGACAGGGGCGTTCGCGGCGCTGCCAAGCCGCCAACTGTCGAGGTCAAAAAGAAAAAGAAGATCGTTGCGCCGCCAGCGCCGAAGTTTTCTGTTGGGGAAATTGAAGCCTCAATGGAGGGCACCGACGCAGGTGTTGTAGCTGGTAATGTTCGACAGGCGCTAGGCTGGCTCATCGGTAAGGACTCCGATTGGCGCGTTACCGTGGTGCGGAACCCCAACGACATGATCGGTATGGTCATGGCAGGTGAAGTCGACATCGACTCCTCGCAGCTGGGTGACATCTTGGACGCGAAATCCCCGTTTGGCGTTGTGGTTAAAACCCGCAGCGGTGTCACGCGTGCGTTCTTCTTTGCTGAAAACATTGCCCCTGGGACAGAGCACGCCGTCGTCATGCACGAAGTCGGCAGTCACATTGGTATGGACGCGATCCTGACGAAGGAGCAGAAGAACGCGGCGGTCAAGCAGATACAAGACTGGTCTGTCATGGATGGCAACTCGCTCGAGAAGCGCATCGCCGAGAAGGCCGTGCGCCGCGTGAACCTAGCCGTGGACCGAGACGCTATTGGCGGCGATACGGTAACAGAAATCGTTGACAACCTGCAGGCCGAGTACATCGCGTACTTCTTGGAGGAAGCTGTTCTCCACGGTGTCACGCCAACTAGCGACAACGCATCAGCGGTGCGGGACTTCGTTCGTGGGTTGTGGGCTGACTTTAAGCGCGCGTTGCGTAAGCTGCGGCCCGCCAACATTGACGCTATGACTGCGCAGGACTTTGTAAACATGGCTCGCGGTGCGGCGCGCCTCGAACTCGGCACACGGGCACACGGCGGCACGCACGACTTCCGTGTTGCGGACCCACGGTTCTTCGGGTTGGGGAACAACGCAAACGGCATAGGTTTCTACGTCTCCGAGGAGCACAACCTAGCATACGACTATATGACCAAGCGAGCCAAAGAGCGCGGGGTGGAGGAAGGAACTCTGCTACGCGTGGACGTAACGGTCGACGACGCGGATATGATGGTCTGGGGGGATACTCTGGAGAACCAGCCGATCGCCCTCGCCGCATTCGAAGCAATGACGCCAGAGTTGCAGGATAGCGTCCTGCGTGAAAATCGGGTGACGACGCCGCAGGAGATGACCGGACGCCAGTTCTACACGGGCGTCGCTGCTGCGCAAATCCGCAATCAACTGGTGGAGAATTACATTAGCCAAGCGGACTACGACCGCGCCGTTAAGTTCGAGCGCGGTAACGCGAAGGCCATGTCTATGGCGTCGTCGCTCCTGAACGACCTAGGGGTTAAGGGTATCCGGACTGCGGTGTCCAACCCTACAACCTTGGCAAACCCGACGTTCAACAACATCATTTTTGATGCCGACAACGTGGTCATCGTAGGGCGTAACGACGAGTCGGATACAACTGCCCAGACTACCCGCAGCGGCACAACACGTTTCGGCGTCAATGAGTCGTCAAAGCAGGAAGCCCGCGAGTTCCGCGACTGGACCGGGGATAATCTCGGGACCACAGCACAGCGCGTGGTGGATGACACTAAGGCTATCTGGGACGCCGGAATTGACGCATTGAAGCCTATTTCGCTATTCATCCGCGACCACGCCAAGACGTTGCCTGCGCTTAACGACTGGTACAATGGCGCGCTTGCCGCCAAACAGACGCGCCGTGCGTACACTAACGTGGTGGACGAGATCGCCAACCGCGCCAGAGCGCTGGCACCAGAGCGTCTAGCATTGGTGAACAACTTCCTGTCCACGTCGACGTTCTTCCAGAAGTGGGGCTACGACCCGCAGATCGACAATAAGACCGTGAAGATCGACCCGATCATGAAGAAAAAGTTCGACCGGCTGACTGCCCAAGAGCAGCGCATCGTTAAGGACATCTTCAATCAGGGGGAGGTGCTGCGCGCCGACATGAACCAGATCGCCAAAGACATGGGGATTGGTAAGACGTTTGTGCTGAACAGCAAGTTAGATGGGCCGTACGCACCGCTCAAGCGCTTTGGCGACAAGGTCGTTATTCTCAAGTCGCAGGCTCTGGTGGATGCTGAAAAAGCGGCAAGCGCCAACAGTGCTGACGGCAACACCAAGAAGGTAGACGAGCTGAAGTCTGATCCTAAGCACTATGTCGTGCAGTTCTTCGACACGCAGGGTTCCGCCAACCAGTTCCGTGACGCCAACAAGGGGAGCTTCGCGTACGCATCGTCGTCCGACAAAGCACCTGACACTACGTCGCGCCTCCAGAACAGCACCACGGTTTACCAGAAGGTTCTCGCGGCGATCAACGCAGAAGACTCGTCTGCCCTGCCGACCAAGAGCAAGCAGGCAGCGAAAAAGCTTGTTGAAGACTTGCTATTCCGGTCGCTCGACGAGCGCAGCGCCCGCCTGTCTGGCGCACGCCGGATGAATATCGCTGGCTACGATCAGAACATGATCCGGTCGTTCGTGTCGCACGGTCGTTCGCAGGCTAGCCTTATCGCGCAGATGAAGCACGGCGGCGAGATCAATGGTGCGTTGGTGAACGCGCAGAAACAGGTATCAAGCGCCAAAGATAGCGACCGTGGCGACCTCCAGCGTGCGTACAACGTCATTGCCGAAAAGAACTCGGACCTCATGACACCACGTTCAGGGTTCCTTGCCGAGCTTGAGAACCAAGTGCTGGCGTTCAACACCACGATGATGCTCTCCACCAGTCTTGGGTACCACGTCACTAACCGCTTACAGCCGATCTACTCTGTGGCCAAAATTGCCAGTGACTTCGGCAAGTACCCCGCCGTGTGGGCCGCGCTGTTCAACGGCAACAAAGTCGCGCGCTCCGTGATCGACACCAGCTTTATGCGCCAAGTCGGTACCGTCGTAAGCATGGGCTTCGTCGACATGAACAACAAGGTCACCGTGGACACCAGCAAGGCCGACCCAAAGTACCGTGGGCTTCTTGAGGAGATGCAGCTCCGCGACCTGCTAGATGTGGGTATGGAAGAGGACCTGAACCTGGATAACCGCAAGGACTCAGGGTACAAAACCATCAACAAACTAAAAGAGAAGTACGCGGACCTCACGCACCGGCTGTACCAGACAGCGCGCTATGTGGAGGCCAGCAACCGCGTGTCGTCCGCCGTCGCAGCGTTCGATATGGCACAGAAAAGCCCTGCCATGCTCAAGAAGCTGGAGATGACTGCCCAGCAGTACGCCATCAACGTAGTGCAGGATACCCAAGGTGACTTCTCTGCTGAAGAGACGTCGTTGTTGTTCTCCAAGCTGCCGCGCGTAACGACGCAGTTCCGCAAGTACCAGATCATGATGGGCTTCCTGCACGCGCGTGCGCTCAAGCAATCGTTTGACCCACGGATGCAGCCATGGGAGCGCGCCGCCGCTAAGCGCCTGACTGGATACCTTCTGGCTACAACTGGCACACTGGCCGGTACCATTGGTCTGCCCGCCGCAGGTATCGCTTTCGACGTATTCATGATGGCCTTCGGCGACGAGGACGAGCCAGAAGACCTCGAGCGCACCATCCGCGACAACATCGACGATCCGCAGATCGCTACGCTGGTTGCGCGGGGCCTGCCCGCTATGCTGGGAGTCGACATGTCCACAAAGATGTCAATGAACGACATTTTCCAAGCGTGGGACAGCCGGTACGCCGCGCCGAGTACGGACCGCGATGGCATGTTGGCGTTTATCGCGCAGCTCGGCCTAGGCCCAACTGCAGGCAACATAGGGTCGCTGGTTAACTCTGCTGCGTTTATGCAAGAAGGTAACATCCCAAGAGCGGTCGAAGCCGCGCTACCAAAGGGCGGACGGACACTGATGGAAAGCTGGCGTCTGTCCAACGACGGGTTCACCACGCGTCGCGGTGACGTCGTAGCGCCGCCAGAGGAATTCAACCTGTTCGATCTGGCGACAAACATGGCCGGTATCCCGTCGTCCGACGTGGCGAACCTGAAGTGGACGTACTACCAGCAGATCGAAATCGACCGTTGGTTTAGCGACCGCCAGTCGCAGATACGCACAGACTATTTGCGGGCGTACGACGACAACGACAGAGCTGGCATGAATGAAGCCATTGACCGCTTCCGTGGTTTACAGGATGGTAAGGATAACGTCCGACCGTTCTACAACGGGGATCGCACCGCGCTCCGCCGGACACCGACAAGTAGCCTTAGAAGTGCTGTGCGAGACCGACGCAAAGAAGAGCGTCAGCTACAGACTAGGGCCGGAACGAGATAGGCATTGGTTCCTCTCCTGCAATGCCTTGCCCAGAGACGCCATCCCACCGCTGGCGTCTCACGACTGGCCCGGTACCGCTCCTCCCCGGTATCGGGCTTTTTTATCGGTTGAAGTCGGTACCGCTCATGCGCATCGCTGCTACGTGCGCTTGGAACCTCCCGCCGATCTCGATGTCGTGCGCTATGAAGTGCAGCAGCTCCCCCAACATACGCGGTGACATATTAGCCATTTTTGCCAGTTCGTCTACCGCGTGCGTGGCCAACTCTGAGGCTATGCGCCTGTCCAAGTTGGCGGAAATCTGCACCGCGTGCTCCTGAACACTGTAGGAGGACTTCTTGGTTGCCCCCATCAGGCTAGGTACGCTCTCGTATATTCTTACGTCGTCGTTAAAAGTTATGGCCATCACGCCTCTCCTTGTGTTTGTGCTGTTTCGAGCTGAGTTCCTCCGACAACCTGCAACGATGTCGCCCCGAACAGTTTGTCGTAATTCATCTGTACACAACGTGCCGTGATAGCGGGCAAGTCGGTACCGTTGGCGATGCGCTTGAGCTGCGACGGCTTGTTGTCCGACAGGCGAACCAGAAGGTCTACCCTGTCCATCTCTTCGCGCAAGTCAGTGAGAGCAACGCCGTTGTCCTTGCACCAGTCGCTGATGCACTTGACGGTTATGTACACCAGCTTGTCTTCGGTACACACCCTGCCCACGGCGGGCACGCGTAGCGGCTGGTGGTATTCGACCGCCGTCTTGTTGCGGTTGTCGCCGTAACGCTTGGTGACGATCAGCTGACCTGGCAGACTGGCGATGAACTGCGCCAAGTGCTCGCTTATGTCCGTGTTGCTGCTCTTGCGGCTCTCGCGCATACCGATGATCTGCTCGGTCGCCCACCGCTTCATGATCTTGAGGTCAAACTGGATAAGGCCGATCTTCTCTGCGATGCGGCCAGCCACCAACGCTGTCACCACGGCGTCGCGGTAGAAGCGTTCTTTGTTGTCGTCCTCTGACTTAGGGTTGAACGTGGCGCGCGCCGCAGCAATCTGTCTGCGAACCCAGTCTTGGTTTTTGATGATGAACCGGATGTACGGGCGGAACGCCGCCCCGTAGACGTTGTCCATGTGGTGCTCGATGAACTGCTGCGTAATGTCGGCGAACACCTTGTTGCGATAGTCCTTCGGCAGCTTCACTTCAAAGTAGCGCAGCTGCGTGGCCTCGGTGCGGTATCCGGCTTTGAGCGTGGATATGGCTTCCTGCAGCGAGTCGTTCGACGTGATGAAACTGTTCTTATACCACTCGTCGCCTGTTGTGGCGAACTTGCCGCTGGAAGACAGTCGCTCTTTGTCACGCCCGTTAGCGAGCGCGTAGCCCGTACGGGTCAGCTCGTCGGGTGTACGGCCAGAGAACTCGTCCAGCAGGACCGGAACAGAACCCATAGAGCCAATGCGCTTGATCGCCGCGTTTAGCGTGGAACCCTGCTCACCAGTCTGGCGTTCCATGAGTTTGGGTCTGCCAAAGAACCCGCAGGCGATCTTGCACGCTGTGGATTTACCCGTGCCGCCCGCGCCTGTGAAAGCCAGAGGTAACCCGTGCCAGTTGGATGATCCGAACATCTCGACAAGCACTGAACCCATCGCGTGGCACAGCGCAAACTGGAAAGGCTCCGCGTCAGGTCGGTTGTACAGCTTGTCGATGTTGCGGACCCAGTCGTCGGTAGTACCCGACTGGCCGAAATCCAGCGCAATGTCGGCGGGAACCGTGTCGTCGCAGAGAACCGGCTGCTCTCCGTTCGCCGTAATCATAGTTGTGCCAAGGATGAACCCTGAATAGTTATCGGCCCAGCCGAACTGCTTGTAGGTTTTGGTCTCTACGCGCCACTCTTGCAGCGTTTCGACGAGACCTTCTGTAAATTCTGCCATGTCGTTCCTCGCGTTTTTAGTTCTTGCTAAAAAGACCTCGTTGGCGGCGAGTGTTTTCGCCATCATGTCCGTCGAAGCCAGCTCTGAAGTAGGCATGAAGAAGTCACGCCAAGCTCCGTTTTTCTCTTTCGCGCGCCATTGTATGACCCACGTACCCTCGGCGTCGCGTACCCTGTTCAAGGGGAACGCAAACGACCGACAAAACGGACGCCAGTTGACGATACCATCCTCGTCTGTGTGCGCCCTTGAGAGCATAGCGCCGTTCCAGCGATACCCCTGCGCGGGCCACCACGGGATGATCTGCCCTTCGATCGTCGCGCCGTTTGGCAACTTTGCTTTTGGCGCTGCGGCCTTGGGGGCGCTGGCTGCTGGTGCTGATGAGTCGTCTGCCTCTTCGTCGTCGTCCGACTTGTTCAGTGCGTCGACGGACCCAGAGTCCTCCACGTAGCCAAGCTGGATAGGGTTTTTGCATTTGTCGGCAAACGGGCACGTAGCGCGGCAACCGATAATACTGTCCATCTGGTCGCACGAGGTCGGCCCTGTGGACCACTCGTCGATCTTGGCTTGGGTCTCTTGGGAGGAATACCCGTCGTATCCGCTGCTCCACTCGTGGATTTTCTCTTCGCCGCCTTCGCAGTGTTTCAACACACCGATGGCACGGTGCCAGTGCGGTTCAGGAATGTCCCCGCCTGTGTCGCGGAACTCTTTGATCGCGTTGCACAGGTCCGCAATCTTGTCAGGGTACGACGGTGGGTACTCTCCTAGCGCAGCTGCGAAGCGGTTAGCCATGCCACCCTTGGCTTTGTTGGCGGACGGGGCGGGCGCTACGTTGTTGGCCTTGATGTATTCTTCCAGCTTAGCGCGGACGTGCTCTTGGCTGTAGGTCTTGCCGACCTTGACCACGGTGACAACTCTAGGCGGATCGTACTTGAGATTGTGAGCACCGACAGGCCGCAGGATACGCGCGCTGTCAACGTCTACGGCTCGGTCAGCCAATATGTTCAGGTGTTTGGTGATGTCCCGCTTCATGGCGGACATGTCTTCCCACTCATGGGGCGCTACGTCTTGGTCGAGAACAAAGTAAACGTGGTAGCCGCCACCAGATGAGGTGATCGTGGGGGTTAGGCGCAACGTTTTAGCCAGCTTAACTATGTCGGCCATTGCCTCGGGTTGCGTGTCGTACGCCGTAACCGGCTTGCCCAAGGCTCTGTTCTTGTCGTTCTTCGCGGGGTCTACGTCGAAGTCGTCGAACAGTGATCGACACGCTACGACGTTTTCCTGTGTGCGCAGGCGCTTCTTGCCTGTGGTCTCGTCTTCGTACCAGTCCCCAAAGCCGTTAACGGCAAAGTAAACCGTCCTGCCGTCAGAGTCGAAGTTCCGCGCGGCTCGCGCCATAGATGCGGTGTCGGAGAACTTCTTGTATTTGAACCACGTGCGCCCGTCGGGGGCGGTCTCGGCCAAAGCCAAAACCTTGTTACCCTCGGTCGGCAGCACCAGCTCAAGAAACTCTTGTGCGTCCATAATTCACCTGCTGTATGTATTTTGTTGCCGAAAAAACAGCCGAGGTGTGATCCTCGGCTGTTCAATACTGCACACTTTAGTCGTCGAAGTCGAGGTTATCCAACGCGTCTTCGATGCTGTCATAGTCGTCAGCAGACTTAGTGACCGGTTCTTTCTCATCCACAACATCTTGTTGCGCTGAGGCTTCCTGAGACTCTTCGAGCGTGCCATCTTCAGCGGCTTGCTGCTCTTTGTCCTTCTTTTTCTTTTTATCTTTTTTGTCTTTTTTGGCCTTCTTAGGGGCTTCGCCCTCGTCTGGACCCGAAGACGCACCGAAAGCAGTCGATACGTCCTTCTTCTCGCCGTTGTCAGGCTCTTTCTCTGCCGGTGTCAAAGGTGCGTTAGTCACACCTGTGATGTTATCCAGCGTCTCGCGCTCGGACACGAGCACGGCTTCCATCTCGGCCAGCTGGGCTTCGTCGATGAACCCCATGGCTTTGAACGTCAGCGCTGGGTATGCCACGTTGTAGTCGAAGCCGATCCGAGTGACGACGTGCTCTGGCGCAACGCCACGCTTAGCCAGTTGTGAACCATACTGTCCCAGTACTTTGAGGGACGCAGCGGGTACGCGCAGCAGCATCGGGTCGTTAAGTTGCCCTGCGGGTGCTACGGCCAGACGCATGGAGTCCGCACAAGACTTGCCCTTGTTGCCGTTCTCCGTGATGCGGGAACCCCACTGGTTATGTGGGCAGGTAGCGCACTTCTTGGACTGTGGGTCCTCTGCGTCCGCCGCCGGAGCAACGCCGTCGTTGGAGTAACAGTCAGGCGCGTCTTTGCTGCCTTCTTCGTACCCGCCAGCGTAGTACACCTTTGACTTGTTCGGGTTGCTGTCGAGGATAACGACCTCCAGAGCACGCGCTGGCTCTTCGTCGTCGTCTGGCTTGGCGATCAGGGTGCGCTCGTCACCCCGTTGCAGGTGGAACACCTTACCTTTGATGGACACCACTGGGTATCCACCGCTGCTTTGCGCGGAGGCGAACTTGTTCTCCACCTTTTCTTTGGCGCGTAGGTGGGCAGGGAGCTTATCCCCTTTGATAGCGATCATATCGTTCGACATGGGTTACCTCATTTACGACGGAAATTTACGACCTGCATTTCGCTCCAGTTTACACCAGGCGGCAGGTCGTCGTGCTCAGCCTTGAATTGCTCCACGGCTGTTTTGTTGGCGCGGTGCTCAAGAAGCTCCCACGCGTCGTTCTGTATTACGTGCTGCAACAGGCTGTCCCAGTCACTAACGGTGGCGGACGATCTGTGCGATCTATATGCGGTACCAACGCCGTTTGCCGAGACGTTGTCGATGCCACGGTCGTTAAACCGGCGCAGAAACTCGTTCTCGATCTTGTCTTGCCGCTCGCGGTCGCTCGCGTCGTCTGCAGTGTATGCAGCTTTACGTTCAGCTCGTCGGTCTCGCAGCGCAATGAACAATTTAAGCAGTGTGACGTCGTCTGCTTCAGTCATTTTAGCCATCTGTGTTCTCCTTTCGTGTTTCTAGCCAGTTTTCAATGTCCACCTCATCCCAACGAAACACTTTCGTAGAAAGCTTCACTGGAGCGGGGAAGGACTTCTCGCGTAGTCGTAGGCCCTTTAGCGATAGCTTGGTCAAACCAAGCTTGGTCGCGACTTCTTCGGGCGTCAGTAGTTTCATGGTATGAATACCTCCATACGTGGTTACACGGGCTTAGACCGTAACAAGTAGCACCGTAGCGGAGCGCCTGTCAAGCGTCTTCTTCGCGCGTGGACTTGATTTCATCCAGCAAAGCCCCTTGCATTTTCTGCTTGCTCTGGAGCCGTGCGTAGATGCGCCGTTCTACTGGCGTGCCTTCCAGCATGATGATGAAGTTGTTCATCTTCTGGCCAGGGCGGTTGATCCGACCGTTGGCCTGCTCGAAAGTTTCGTTCGACGTGACAGGCGCGTACCACACGATGGTGGATGCAGCGGTCAACGTCAGACCGTGGGACATAGCGGCTGGTTGTGCCACCAGAACCTTGGGGTCTTTTGATTTCTGGAACGCGCCAAGGATGCGGTCTCGGTCTTCTTTCTTCACACCACCGTGGATGATCTCAACAGAGAAAGCCTTAGCCAGTTCTGCAGCGACGTACTTGATGGAAGATACATATGGCACGAACACAATGACCTTGCCCTCGGCAGACGCCACGATGTCGTGGGTCTCTTTGATCCTGTGCGTCGGAGGGATCGTGAGTTCGGTCTTGTCGTTGCCGTACACCACGCCGCAGGCGATCTGTACCAGCTTGCCCATCTTGACCGCTTCGTTGACCGCTGTGATCTCGCCATTGTCGGCTTCGGTGCGCATCTTGGCTAGCATCTCGCTGTACGCTTTGTCCTGATCTTTTGTCATCTGGACGTGGCGGGTCTCGTACATAAGCGGCGGTAGGTCTACGCACTCGTCGCGGGTGAACCGGATCGCTGGCTGCATCGCCTCGTGGACTATCGTGGTGGCTTCGCCTCTAGGTACCCAGACGAACTGGGTGATCTGTTTCATCACCTGATCTTTGAAGCGCCTCATGTATGGCGGGACGTTATGCGGCACGATAAGGCGACACTGTGCCCAAGCGTCGGTAGGCGCGTTTGGCGTCGGCGTACCGGTCATACCCCAGCATAGCCGCGTGATACCGTGCTTGTTGACGACCTTGTTGATGGATTTCCACCGATCGGTCGTGGCGTTGCGCGCCGCCTGGGCTACCTCGTCGACGATAATGACGTCGATGTCCGGTCGGTCTTTGAGCAGCATCTCGATGATCTTCACGCCGTCGTGGTTAACGATGTAGATGTCCGCCTCCAACGCCAGCAGCTTTTTCCGCTTCGCAGCAGTTCCGTGCAGCACGGCGCAATCCAAGTGGGGGAAGTGGTTAAACACTTCGTCGGCCCACGTACGCTCCAGGGTGGACAACGGCGAGATTACCAAGGCGCGATTAACCTTGCCGAGCTTCTTGAGGTAGTCGAACGCCCACAGGGACGCCAAGGACTTACCGGTGCCCAATTCGCTGAGGTTGAACGCCCTGTCGTGCAGGGTAAGAAACGCTGCCGCATCTTGCTGAGCGCTGAACGGTTTGTATTGGCCCGGCCAGTCGTAGTAGGACTTGATGGGGGATGGAGCCATGTAGCCCATAGCCCGCAGTGCTTTTGTCTCTACCAGCTTGTGAGGCACCGCGACGTACGGTACGCCTTTCACGCTCATGAGTCGTGCTGTCGGGATGGTGTTTATAATTTGGTCAGGGCTTCTGGGTTTCAGTACCAGCGCCTGCTTCTTTGGCCATAGCAGCATTTTCGTCTCCAGGGTTTTTGCCGTTATCCAGCTGTTCGATGCGTTCCATGCAGATGTGGATGATCTTCTCGTAGTCGAGCCGCCGCTCGCCGGGTTTGGTGCGCAGGATGCGCTTCACAATGTCCGCGTCCCACGGGTTAAGCTGATACTCCAGCCATATGGCCCACGGTTGGATTTTGCGCTTTGCGTAGTCAGAGCTGCCGATGTTGTAGTCACGCACGTTTGGCTGCACCTCTTCCTGCCAGTTGGGGGATGCGATGCGGTCCTTCAGCTTGCGCACAAACGACATAGACACGTCGCAGGAAGTCGCGATGTGCCCGTCGCTAGCCTTGCGGTTCTTGAGAATGTAGGCCCACGTGCGCGCTTCAGCGTCGTCCATAGTGCAGCTCCAGTGCTTTTTGGTAGATGTCCCTCGCGCGCCGTTCCCGCCTGATCGCCTCTCGTAGCATTAGGTGCACCCACGTAGCGAGCCTAAGCGTTACGGACAGCCCCGCCACCAGCCCCGCCATGAAGGCGACGCCCAACCACAGGTAATCCATGTGTTCTCTCCTATTTGTTTAGTATGCGATCAGCCGCGATACGGCTGAGGATAATGTCTCCGATCCCGTCCAGCTCGGTCAGGTGCATCTTTTTGCGCCCGAGCGTAAACAAGTACCCATTCTCGATCTCTTCGATCTGGATGTTTACGTTGAGCAACATGGGCGCAGTATCCACTGGCGTTTCTGCGTCGGATGTGTACCGGCGGGTTTGGTTGTAGTATCCGGCCATCTGCTGTTGGGTCGCGGTAGGCAAAGAGCTTTGCTGACTGTTGCCAAGCGTCCCTCCCAAGAGGCTATTAGCGCTTGATCCAAAAATTCCCATTACTTCCCCTTCCCGTACATTTCTGGTTTGTCCTTGCGCCAGCCACGGTTGGCCTTCTGCGACGTTACCCGCGTGTTCGACTTGGACGTGCTGCCGCCCTTGGCGAGCGGTTTCTTGTGGTCGACGTCTTTGCCGTCTCCCTTCGACGCACGACCGTCGGCGATAGCTTCGCGCCGCGCCTTATTCTGGGCGACTCGCTTCTTCTGGACTGAAGGTTTTTTGTTGTAAGCCGCCTTCGTCCGTAATTCTGTTGGCGATGATTTTGGCATCAATCGTATCCCTTACTTGCTTGACGTCGTCGACCACCACGGCAACACCAGCCGCTTGGATGATCTCAAATATCTCGCGTTCCTGATTGGGGGTGACATTGTTTATCTTCCCCGGTGCTTTCGTCTCAAAGGCAAAGAACAGACCTCGGTAGCAGACGATGAAGTCTGGGCATCCAACGCGTCCCATGCCGTTTGACATGGGCATATAGTACCATGCGCCTAGCTCTTTGAAATATGCTTTTACGGCCTTCTTGACCTTACCCTCCGGCGTCATGCCCATGTTTACTCTCCGCAGAATTCACAGTTGGATTTGCCGACGGGGCACCAGTTGCGGCACAGGCCGCTTGGGTTCTTCTTCCACTTGTCCTCGTCGTACGAACGCGCGACACGACTTAGCCGTGGTAGAAATTCAGACCATATTTCCGGTAGCTGCTCGCGCTTGAACAGCTCCTTGTCGAACTTGCCTTCCTTGAGCCAGATAAAGCCTGTCACGACCTCGTCGACCCATGGGTACGCGGCAAACGCCAGCGCGGCGAACAGCTTCATCTGGTCAGAGTCGGGGCGGTGTTTGCCTGTCTTCCAGTCCATGAGGTACGCGCGCTTGTCGCCGACAACACCAAGGTCAATGATGCCACGCACCCAGACGTCTTTGGCGAACCATGAGGTCATGCGCAGGTCTTTAGTCAGCGCAACCTGCTGCTCGATAACGCGCTTGCCATCGCGCGCTAGGATTTTGTCGACGTACTTGGCCCACTGTTTCATGCCCTCGGGCAGTGGCTTGTTGCCTTTGGCGTACTCTTCCAAGGACTTGTGGACCTTGTTCCCCCAGTTCATTTCTTTCGACTGGGGTTCTTTGACCTGCTTCGTCACGCGTGTGAGGTTGAACCGGTGTGGACACGTCTCGTATGCGGTTAATGCGGAGTAACTCCACGCTTTAGTGAGTTCCAAAAGCCTCTCCTTTGTGTGCGTTTAGTCCTGTATCCTGCCACATAGCATCGTACGTGTCTACTACTTTGCGTCTCCGTATGTCTGCGCGATGTCGCCTTCACTCCACACAACAAGCTCTGGCCACCACGTTGGCGGGGTGCGCATAATCGCCTGAACGTCGTCCAGAAGCTGCTGCGCTTGGTTGTCCGGCGCGATGTAGACCAGTTCGTCGTGGACCGTGTGGACCGGTCTGTACCCTGTCTTTCGCTGGACCATCAGCGCGTTGTCGGCGATCACGTTGCGCGCCAAGTGCTGCACGATGTTCTCGTCGATCTTCCCTGCGTAGATGCGCGCCTTGTTCCGCCCTTTACCGTAGACGTACTCGAGCCGCCCGTCGTCGTCCTGCTCTTGGCGAAGATCGGGATAACGGATCATGCCTTTGGGTGTCTTCAGCCCTTCAGCAACCGGGGTAATCATCCCCCATGGGTCAAGCGCGGCCCCCTCCATGCCGAACATGATACCCTGCAAAGCGTTGTGGCATGTCCTCCAGCCACGGGTGATCTCGGGGTGCGCCTGACGGTACTGCTGCACAACGCCCTGAGCCTCGTTCTCGCTCATGTCGATGCCGCCCATGATCTTGGCGACCTTCTGGAAGGTAGGCCCGCCCGCGCCGAAGCCCAGACCCAAGTGCGCCACCTTACCGACCTGCCGCTGCGGCTTGGTCACGGCTGGCTCGGCTACGCCGTACAGGTTGTTGGCCGCAAAGTACCGGTACAAGTCTGCTTTCTCGGGATCATCCTGAAACAGCTTCATGGCGTAGGGCACCTGCCACAAGAACATGTTCACCCGCAGCTCGATACCGGAGAGGTCGGCGACGACGACTTTGTACCCGTCGGGTGCGCGGAGCGCCTTCCGAAGTGCGTCGGACGGCTTCGGGTCGTCGGGGTTGATGCGTGGAAGGTTCTGCGGGTTGTACCCCCATCCTGACCAGCGCCCCGTGGTGTCGGCCCCGTAGTACTTCAGCGGGATCGGGACTCTGCCGAGCGGGTGTGCTTTCTGCGCGTCGTAGAACGCTTGGATGCGCGTCTGCAACAAGGTGCTCTTGGCGTCGAGACGCGCGGATGCAGCTGCTGCCACCAACGGGTTGTCGTGGTCCTGCAGATCAAGGAACGCTTGGTCGGACTTGGCCAAGGCAGGGATTTCCTTACCCGTGGTGATCGACGTCTTCATCGGCACGTCCACGCCGAGGGCTTCCAGTACGTCTTTGAACTTAGCCGCCGACATGAGCATCTTCTTGATCTCGTCAGGGTCAGCCAAGTTGTACCCCAGAATGATGCGAGTGGACGCACGCATAGGCACGTCGTTGTACAGGATTTTACCGAGGTCTATCAGCACTTTTTCCTTGCGAACTTCTTCCTCCTCGTAGGTGTTCATGAGAAGGTCGGCGTCACACTCGAACAACGGTTCCACCAGCATACGGATTGTCATGTCGATGAGTCGTAACTCGTCGTTGGACGTCTGCTTGCGCAGTAGTTTGAACAGTCCGAAGCACTGGTCCGCGTCGTCCGCGTTGTACTTGCGCATGTCCTCAATCTCTTCGGGGGTAAAGTCATTCAGGTACTTGCCCTTGGTCTGCACCAGCGCATGGTTGTTCTTTACGCCTAGCCCGTAGTGCTCGACGAGCGCACCGAGAGACAGCCCGACGTCCTTGGAGTGTATGGGCCGCGCCATAGCCAGCGTGCAGCCCCACATCTTGGGTTTCATGTTCATGCGCCAAGCAAGGATCATGGCGTCAAAGGCCGACAGGTTGTGCCCCACAACTAGATACTGGGACCAGTCCACCTTGGCGGCGTACCGCTTCACGGCTTCTTCACCGAACACGACCTCTGTTGGTTCATCACCGAACTTAAACGCGCAGCTGATAATCTCGGTGAACGGACTCATGCAGTACTTGATCGGCGACATCTTGGTCAGCGAGTGCAGGCTGCTCCAGAATGTCTCGAGGTCTACGGTTGCCACCTTCATTTTATGATCTCCTTAGTTTCATTCATTAGGTCTATGGCGATGGCCGTTAGTGACTCAGCCAACGTTGACCCTTTCGGGGTGTTGGATATTAGCCAATCCATGAACTCCTCACCGCCCATTTCGTAGATAGATTTGTGCACCGACCCTACGATTATGCCGTTGGCTTGGAACTTGCGCGACGCCGCGTACCTGTATTCCGCCAAATCTTGGGTTCTTTTACGCCCTCTGCCCATTGACTGTGTCCTCTCTATTTGCTTAGTGTTCGTTGCGTGGGGCCAAACTTTAACCTTGGTTATGGTTGGTCCGTGCTACCAAATGCGCCGTACATTCTGCTCGACCGGCCCCACGCACCTTCACTGATTTTCTCCCTCGGTGGCTCGTTCGATGCACGTTGCGCGTTGATTGCGTAAGTCGTCTAGGATTATGGCATGTGCTTCGCATACTTCCATCGAAGGCATATCGAACATGGTCACGGTGGTGCGGTCTACATTTTCAATGCTGCACCCCTGGGCCACTATGACAATCAGTAGAACTTTGTTCATTGGTTTTCCCTTTGGCATACTCTGGAGGTTGGGGTGCGCCAAACGCGCACGCACCCCGGAACCAGACATATCTTCTGATCGGTCATGGTTTAGTCACACTTGTTCTCGGCGTTCTCTTGCGAGTCACTGTCGAAGTCGTCGCGGTCATGGTCATTGCCGCCCTTGCAGTTGGCGTCAGAGTTGTCGCCTTTGGGCTTCTTAGGATCGTCCACAGGCGGCTCGTCCACAGGCGGCTCGTCAACAGGCGGCTCGTCCACAGGCGGCTCGTCAACAGGCGGCTCGTCAACAGGTGGCTTCGGTGTGCGAGGCTCACGTGGTTCTTTGTCGTCAACCCAAGCAGTAGGCGTACTGACTGGCCACTCGACTGCCACGTCGATGCACGTCTGCACCGAGCCTTCCACCTTGTTGATGTACTCGTCCGTGCAGATTTGCTGGACTTTGGGGGAACACGCGGCGAGCGCTAGTACCGATACTGTCGATATGATGATCGTTCTCATAGGCTTTCTCCTTTATGAGTGGTTTGTTGGCAGACACGGACACCAAGCCTGCCAGTTGGTTACTAATACGGCTATCAAGATCAGGTGCAACGACACCGTCACCCCATCCCCGTTGGTCCTAAGTGGAGGTTGCTCCACTATCTCTCAGTGTTGCGCGGCACACGATTGTGCTCTTCGGGATAATCATAACGCAAGAAACTTGGTCTATATCCTCATACGAGCCAGCGATGGAAACCTGATGCTTGTCCTCGCTGATCACGACACCAAAGCTGTGACAAGTCATAACCTCATAGTCGGCATTAGCGGGGTCATGCCACCCGCTGACATGGCTGCTATCCAACCAAGTGATGTGTTCAATCTTCATGGTTTTCTTTCCATTGCGGCTAGGGCGGCGCGGGCTACTCGTGCGGCTTCCCCGCATCCATCGCAGCATGTGTTGTTTGCAATGCTAGTCAAAGCCGCCACCAGTGCCTTCACCTTCTTAAGCTGGGCTTCCTGTTCTTCGATGCGCTTCTGTGCCGCTCCAACCCAATCGTGAGCCTGCCGCAAGTCAGTTATGCGGGCTTCTGGCAGGGCAAGGATGGCAGTGGCCGCAACACGCTGGTCTCTACCGCTGCTGATAGTGTCGGTAATAATACCTTCAACTTTATCACGTAGGGTCATTGGTCTGTTCCTCTCAAATTTAACCGTCGATAGATGCGGTGGGACGTGTAAAGCGGTGAGGGGGCTTTAGTGCCAACGCATCGCGGATTGGTTAGGTGCCAACCTAAATGTGTGTCTATCAAAACTTCATCTGTGGCGTGGATTGTTTCGCCTTCGTCTAGTCTGCGGTAGTTTCGGTCCCAAGCCATCACTCACCCCCTTTCGCACGCCCATCCTCAAACCCCTTGCGGTAGACCGTAATATAGTCGGGGTCATTGGTAAGTTGCTCTACAATGGCTTCGGCTGCTTCGGCGCGGGCTTTAACTGCCATCAGTTCTCCGTGCAATGAAGCTACATTCATGTGTGCAACCACATCGCCTTCGGTAATACCAATGGAGCGCTCCGCCTCTACCTCGACCAGCTTGGCCTCCATCGGCGTTATTACCGTGTTGCAGGTGGGGCATAGGTTTGGTGCTTTGCTCATTGCCCCAACCCCTCTGGCCGCGCGATAGGGCGCGGGCTTGCCAACGGTGCCGAGCCGCCAGCGATACAGTACGCGTCGGCAGTTACAGGGATGTCTCTGATGAAGGGTTCGCATGTCGCTTGCCCGTGCAGGACGATCACTAGGATTGCAGCTTTCATTTGCTTGGCTCCCATTTAACATGAGGGTGCGCCCCGTCAGGGTCACAGGTTATGACGTGCCGCCCAAGGACACCGAACTCGCGGTACAACGTGCGGCGCTCTGGAATGTCGTGCAGGTCTATGCCGTTTTCGCCGGTGTCTGCCCCGTTGCCGAACCAGATGTGCGCGTGGTCTTCTCCGCCGTCCAGACTGAAGTACCCGATGTAGCGGTCGTAGTCTAACTCAGCCACGATGGTCGCGTTGCCACCATGTATTGCGTACTCCGCGTAGGTATCCAGGTTGGCGGGGGGCGTGAATTTGCGTGTACTCGGCATCTACTTATCTCCCGTTAATGTAAAAAGCCCCCACCCGAAGGCGGAGGCTAGGTTGTTTACTCAGACAGCGCCATGAATACGCGCTTGTCTATGGCGTAGAGCACAGTGCTCGCACGGTTCTGCTCACCCGCACCGAAGACGTCGGCCCGCGCAATTTGACCGCCGGTGTGCATCTTAGTGAGCAAGGTTTTCACGGCGTGAATATCCCCGTGTTCCCCGTGGATAGCGTGCGTGATGCTGCGTACCGCAGAGATGCCGTTGCCTGCCAGAAAGCGAATTACTTTCTGCTCGTCAGACAGTTCTTTGGCCGGTGCTTGCGCAGGGGTGTCGTCGTCGTCTTCTTCTGGTTCAAACACGCGAATGACCTTGAACGACGTGCTTGCGTTGGTCTGCTTGACGATGGCCATGGGTAGGCAGTCGTCTACCATAAGGTCAAAGTTTGTGCAGAGCCGCGCCGGAATGAAGACTTCTTCCCCCGTGGGTAACACACCGAACGAAGATTTAGTGTCGAGCTGGTGTGTTACGGTGACTTCTCTGATGTCGTACGTTTCGTGGTCCATTTTTTCCTCGTTTGTTTGTGCTGGTGGTGATGAGTCGTTAGCTGTTGTCGTCGTTCGCCGTCGTAATGCGGTGAGCAATACCGATACTAGCAAGAGACTCGCGATCCAGTCCATCCGGAATTTCCGGCTTGGCTGGTGCCTGCTTTGGCGCAGCGGCCTTACGCCAGCGGGAGAGGTACTTTTCTGGGACGTACAGCTCCAACTCTGGCATGATTTTTAGCGCGGCGTTCAGTGAACTTACGCTGTCCAAGAACGCGTCGATCTTAGTGCGCATATTACCATATTGCGTGGTGATCTCTTCCCGCTGCTGGTTGCGGGTGTCTGCTTGGTCGACCCACTGCATGACTTCCGCGCTCAGGCCTTCGCGTTCCACAATGATTTCTTCGACGAACGAAGCCGTGCGCGTGGGCAGCTTAAGTGGCGCGCTGTCTGGGGTACTAAACTCAAGCCGGAGATACCTGTCGCTCCTGCTGTGCCGGTGCGCGTGGCCCGAGGCCGGTTCTTTGGCAAACATCGCCCGTACGCGAGTGGGCGTGTGCAACCAAGCGTCGGGAAAGTCGGCGCGCAGTTGAGGCGCAAGGCTCCACGCCGTCTTTTCGAGCTGTGTTTTAATCATCGCGTAGGCGGGACTTTCGGCGCTGACGTTGTTGCCAACAATGCCCGCTGCCTCGATGGCCTTGTCGCGCATTGAGTTGATACGCGAGCCTACGTCAGTGCGCAGCTCGGCGGTGGTTCTAACATATCCCATTATGTTTCTCCCTATTTGGAATATTTGATGGTGATCATTTCACCGTTGTCGATTGCAGCGATCAACGCTTCAACCTCGTCGTCGTTATCCGGTTGGTCCGACGCAATGAGATACTCGTGAACAAAATCACGCGTAGCATCAAAATTCATCGCGCGGTCCAACGGGATGTGGTCGATAGGTGTGCCCTTATCCAAGTGGTCCACGAACCGTCGCTCCCAGTACGAGCCGAAGTGGTGGCGGTGCACGCTCTCTGCGTTGGCCAACCGCAAGCGGCACCATGCTGCGGTGTACGCCAGCAGCTCTCCCCGCCGCTCCGGTTTAACGTCGTCGAGATTGATGGTGCCGGT